>JAABUS010001520.1_pt1 | contig 50103 bp, 40 predicted proteins | sample 5560161 | NCBI WGS metagenome assembly JAABUS01 (sample SAMN10711885, study PRJNA513376) | rock metagenome | isolation source: Antarctica rocks | place: Antarctica: Victoria Land, Trio Nunatak nord | collected 2016-01-04 | reverse complement strand
GACGGGTGCTCGAGCGGTTCCCCTTGCCCGCCGACAACGGATTCTTGAACCAGTTCTTCAACCTCTTGCACGGCGGCAAGCCCGAGGCCGGTCCGCTGGCCGATTTCGTGGTCGAGCGATGCTGGGCGACCGATCAGAGCGTGGTAGCCCATCGGATCGGGCTGCTCGAATCGTTCGACGTCTCGGATCGCCTCTGGCAGATCGACGTCCCGACGCTGGTCCTGGCCGGGACGCGCGATGTGATCGTTCCCCCTTCGAGGCAACGTGCCCTTGCCGAGTCGATCGCCGGCGCCCACTTCGAGACCATCGAAGGCGCCGGACATGTCGGTTTCCTCACCCACGGTGGCGATGTCAGTCATCATGTTGGGCGTCACCTGAACGAGGTCCGGCATTTCGCCTCTTGAGGACTTGCGGTCGTTCGTGCCTCGTCGGGAAAAATTGTCGAAGATCGAGAGTGACCCGTTGAATGGCCCCCTCGACTCGTTATAGTTAATGCGTCGGCCGGGTGCACACGCCCGGACGACGCCGGGTCGTACGAGCGTGGTACGACGGGCTAAAGCCCGCTCCCGTTCGAGGCTGGACTCCCGCGGGACCGGGAAGGTTTAATGTAAAGGAGGTGATTACGTGTGTAGTGAGAACCAGAGGCGGCTCGCCTAACGGCAGCCGACGGGTTGCCCGTCGGGCAGCCGCATCTATAGCCTGCAAATGGCTCGGCCAGGCCCGATCACGTCGGGCCTGGCCCCTTTCTTCATAGTCTGGATGCATTTGGGCCTTGTGGAACTTTGACCATGGGTCGGTCACCTCGGAACCTGGGCGTGTTGAGTGACTGCCGTCTCTGGCAGTCGTGGTATTTTACCGAGCTCAATACCTGTTCCCGGGCCGAGGGGGGAATCTCCTGATTCCACCCGCTGGATTTCGCAGAAATCACGCAAGGCCCCGGGACCCGTGTCGGTCCCGGGTTTTTTTTTGCTCGCTGAGCGAGCGCGATCGGGGGACGGAGGGCGATGTCCGCTCCTCTTCCTCCGGAACAGGAGGGCGGTACCCCGTGATTGTCGTGATGAAACCCGACGCGACGACCGACCAGATCGACCACATCGTCGCACATGTCGGAACGCTCGGCTTGACGGCTCAGGTGATCGTGGGAACGCAACGCACCGTGATCGCCGCGATCGGCGACGAGCGTCAGGGCCTGGCCGAGGCGCTCGAGCCGGGCGAGGGGGTGGAAAAAGTCCTGCCGATCATGGCTCCCTACAAGCGTGCTTCGCTCGAGCTCAAGGCCGAGCGGACCGTCGTCAAGGCCCAGGGCCTGGAGGTCGGCGGGATCAAGGTCGCCGTGATCGCCGGTCCCTGTTCGGTCGAGAGCGAGGAGCAGATCGTCGCGTTGGCTCGCCGGCTGAAGGAACAAGGGGCCACCGGCCTCCGTGGAGGCGCGTTCAAGCCGCGGACCAGCCCCTACAGCTTCCAGGGCCACAAGGAAGATGGCCTGAAGATGCTCGCCACCGCCCGCGACGCGACCGGCCTGGCGATCGTCACCGAGGTGATGGCCCCGGAGCACGTCACGATGGTGGCACGCTATGCCGACGTCCTCCAGATCGGCGCCCGGAACATGCAGAACTACCAGCTGCTCCAGGCCGTGGGCGACTCAGGGAAGCCCGCATTGCTGAAGCGAGGCATGAGCGCGACGATCGACGAGTTCTTGCTCGCCGCCGAGTACATCCTCGACCGCGGCAACCCGCACGTCATGCTCTGCGAGCGGGGAATCCGGACCTACGAGGAACACACCCGGTTCACTCTCCCGCTGGCGACGGTCCCGTACCTGCACGACAAGAGCCACCTGCCGGTCGTGGTCGACCCGTCGCATGGCACGGGCAAGGCGAAGCTGGTGATCCCGATGGCCAAGGCCGCGGTCGCCGCCGGTGCCGATGCATTAATCATCGAAGTTCATGAAGACCCCGAACACGCCGTCAGCGACGGCTCGCAGACGATCACCCCCTCCGCCTTCGGCCAGATGATGGCCATGTGCCGTCGGATCGCCGAGGCCGTCGACCGCACGATGTAGAAGCAGGAAGCCCTTGCGTCTGGAGAGACTTCGGGTTAGACGTCGCTCTTACGAGAAAGGTCCCCTCCGATGTCCTCGGAAGGAGACCGGGCCAACGACGTTGTTCGAGGAATCCACCCATGAATGGTCGTTATGGTCAGGCCCGAGTCGTCGCGGCGGTGCTGATACTCGGAGGGCTCACGCTCGCGGGTGCCTGGAGCCTGGAGCCCGCCCTCGCCGGGTCGAAGGTCGAACCGCCATCGCGGAACTCGCCCGACGAGCCGATCGCGGCGAGCCCGTCGCTGGCCAGGGCCGCCGAATTCCTCGACGCCGTGGCGCTGGATTGGACGCGGACGCGGCAATGCGGGACGTGCCACACCAATTACGCCTACCTGATGGCGCGGCCCGCCCTGCGGGAGTTCGAAGGGACGGCGATGGCAGAGATTCGCCAGTTCTTCGAGGGGAGGGTCGCCCACTGGGACGACGCCAACCCCTCGTCCCGGCCGCGATGGGACACCGAGGTGGTGGCGACGGCTTCGGCCCTGGCCATCAATGACGCGGCGACGACGGGCACGCTCCACCCGACCACCCGCGCGGCCCTCGACCGGATGTGGACCTTGCAGAGGCCCGATGGGTCCTGGGACTGGCTCAAGTGCGACTGGCCCCCCTATGAATACGACGACTACTACGGCGCCCTCTTCGCGGCCCTGGGCGTGGGCGCCGCCCCCGATGGCTATGCCCGGACCGAGGCGGCGCGCCAGGGCCTCGAGCGCTTGCGAGGGTTCTTCCGGACCAACGAGCCGCCCAACCTGCACCACGCGACATTTCAGCTCTGGGCCTCGCAGAGGCTCGAGGGCGTGATGACCCGATCCCAGAAGGAGAGGACAGTCGAACGACTGATCGCCCTCCAACGACCCGATGGCGGCTGGAGCCTCCCCTCGCTGGGGCAATGGGACCGCCGCGATGGTACGCCCAACGACGCGAGCGCCCCGAGTGATGGCTATGCGACCGGCCTCGTCGTCTTCGTCCTCCGCCAGACGGGCCTCTCGGCCCAGGACGATCCGATCCGGCGCGGCGTGACCTGGCTCCGGACGAACCAGCGTGCCTCGGGCCGATGGTTCACGCGATCCCTGAACAATGACAAAGCCCATTATATTGCCAACGCGGGGACCGGGTTCGCCGTCCTGGCCTTGAAGTCGTGCGATCCGGCGGGAGCCGCACGCGAGAAGGCGCCCCCGGAGTAAGGCAAGGTCCATCCCGGCCCGACGGCCCTCTTACTTGCCGATGCAGAAGCGGCGGAAGATGCGATCGAGGATGTCGTCGGTGACGACCGCGCCGACGACCTTGCCCAGCTCGTCGATGGCCTGCCGGAGGTCGAGGGCCACGAGCTCATCGCCACCACCGTCGAGCAGGGTTTCGGACGCGGCGTGGAGCGCCTGGCTCGCGTGGGCGAGGCTCTCCCGGCACCGGGCCCCCGTACCCGTGGTCGAGCCGCCGTCGGTCGCTCCCGCCTGCAAGGCGGCGGCGATGGCGGCACGAAGCTCACCGAGGCCCGCCCCGGTCTGGGCGCTGGTCGGCAGGGAATCGCCGGGCATGGCCGGGGGGACGAGGTCGCACTTGTTCCAGACGCGGAGGTGAGCGGGTCCGGGCTCCGCCGGCGTCGCGGGGCCGGTGTCGAACGAATCGCAGACGAGTCGAAGGTCGGCGCGGGCCTCCTGCTCGGCGCGGAGGGCCTGCGCCCGGCCCTCGATCGGGCCGATGCCGGGCTCGACCCCGGCGGTGTCGATGAGCTCGACGGTCAGGCCCCCGCACTCGCACAGGGCCGACAGGTAGTCGCGAGTCGTCCCCGCCAGGGATGAGACCAGGGCCCGGGGCTGGCCGACGAGGGCATTGAAGAGTCGGCTCTTACCGGCATTCGGGGGCCCGATCAGGACGACGCGAGGGTGCCCGTCGGCACGGTCGCGGCCCTGAAGTCGGGAGGCCAGGGCGGCGACTTCGACGGCCGACCCGGCCAGGTCTGCTGCCAGGGCCGCGCGTCCCAGGAGGTCGACGTCGGGCTCCTCGGCGAAGTCCAGGTTGGCTTCGAGATGGGCCAGGACGTCGAGCAGGAGGTCGCGAAGCACCGTGATCGGCCCGGCGAGGCCGCCGGCGAGCTGCTCCAGGGCGGCCTCGAGCTGCGCCGGGGACCTCGCATCGATCACGCCGAGCACGGCCTCGGCCCGCGTCAGGTCGATCCGGCCCGCGAGGAAGGCCCGGAGCGTGAACTCTCCAGGCTCGGCCAGCCTGGCCCCTCGGGTCAGGCAGTGCGCCAGCACCAGGTCCACCAGCGGGGGAGAACCGACCGTGTGAATCTCGACCAGCGGCCCCCCGGTGTAAGTCCTCGGGCCCGGCCAGAACGCGATGGACGCGGGGAGCATTGGCCTGAGACCGTCCACCGCCAACCTGCCGGTCCGACGCTCGGCGCGAACGGGAGCGGGCAAATCCCGATCGGCCACGAAGTCCGCCAGGGCGATCCGCCAGGCCTCTGGCCCGGTCAGGCGGACCAGGCCGCGGAATCCCGGGCCCGGGGGGCTGGATACCGCCGCGATCGTGTCGGTCGGGTCGAAGTGACTCACCGGCGTCCGCGATCCTGGATCAGACTCGTCGGCCCTGGGCTTGCGATGCCGGGGTTGCTGCCCCTATCGCGAACGGCCTCGGGGCCGCGCCCGCTAACGTCGACGTCCTGGCCGAGCCCGGGGCTTTCCCTTATCCCGGACCTTGTTCGGGTCCTTGGGGTCCTTGCGGAAGGTAGCATCCTGGGCCGCATCATCGAGGAGCTTCTCCAGGCGTTTGGACAACCAGCCGCCGGGCTTGTCCGAAGATCCATTCCCCGCGGGACCTCCCTTGCCGCCGCCCCCCGGGGGAGGATTCTTCTCGTCGCCCCCCGTGGGAGGATTCTTCTCGTCGCCGCCGCCTTCGATCACCGGGGAAGACTTCGTGATCTTGGGCAGGATCAACCGTTCGCCGATCGACCAGAGGCTGCTCATGATGAAGTAGATCCCGAGACCCGAGGGCACCTTGTAGAACATGAAGGCCATGAAGATCATCATGTACTTCATCATCTTCTGCTGCATCTCGGCCTCGGGCGTCGTGGCCGGCGGCGAGAAGAGCTTGGTCTGCACAAGCATCAGCGAGACCACGAGGAACGGCAACAGGTTGAAGTAGTCGCCCAGGAAAGGAATTTCGGTCGGGAACCGGAACAGCATGTCGGGGGCGGCCAGATTCTTGATGTACAGGAACGGGGCGTTGCGGAGCGGGACGCTGTTATTCAGCGCCTGCCAGAGGCCGACCAGGATCGGCATCTGGATCAGCGCCGGCAAGCAGCCGCCGATCGGATTGGCCTTGTGCCTCTTGTACAGGGCCCAGGTCTCCTTGGTCAGCTGCTCCTTGTCGTCCTTGTATTTCTCCTGAAGCTCCTTGAGGTGGGGCTGGAGATCCTGCATCTTCTTGGCCATCAGGGCCTGCTTGCGACCCAGCGGGAACATCATCATCCGGACCGTCAGCGTCAGCAGGATGATGGCGATGCCGTAGTTGCCTTTCTCGGAGCCGAAGAACCCCGCGACCTGCTTGGTCAGCAGATAAATCCTGTCGAGCAAGGGCGCGATGACGTTCTGGGCGAGCGAGCTGGCGAACGGGATGCTGAACCACTGATTCTTGCGATACGAGGCCAAGTCTCCCGCCCCGTAGGGGGCCAGCGCCCGGAACGTCTTGGGGCCGGTGAAGACCTGGTAGGTGTGCTTCACCGGGAGATTGGGACCGACGCGCAAGGGCTTCGAAGTGATCGCGACCGCGACGTCGGCCTTCTGCTGGGCCTGAGGATCCTCGTGGATCACGACCGCCATCGACTCGGCATCCAGGCGATCTTCATTCGTGCGGGGCGGGGGCTTCGATGAGACGAACGCGGCGAAGTACTGGTTCTCCACCCCCGCGAACACCAACGGCAAATTCGTGAACCGCGAGTCGGAACTCTCCTTGTCCTTGGCGATGTCAAGGGCTGCGCGGGTCTCGATCTTGACGCTTGTCCCGTCGAGCTGACCGAAGAAAACGTCGCGGAACGTGCCCGTGTACCACTCCCCCTCGATCGGGATGCCGTGCGGGCCGACCAGGCGATACGCCAGGGTTCGTTCCTGGCCTACACCCTCGAAGCCCAATTCGAATTCGAAGCCGTCCACCCCGTCGTAGAGCCGATAGGTTTTGGTCAGGATCACGCCGAGCTCGTCGACGCCCTTGCGAAATTGAATCTCTCGTCCCTTGACCGGGGCCCCCTTGGAGTTGGAGGCCTCCCTGGTAACAGGCCGGACCGCACGGCCATCCGCGTCGCGCACGACCTCCCAGACGACCGAGTCGGTCGCGGAGGCCGGGTCGACGGCCGCACCGTCGGGGGTGGGGAGCAACGTCACCAGCATTGAGGGGGGAAGTTTCGGGCCGCGCCCGACCTCGTCACGCGCCCCGACGAGGGTGAGAGGGCGATGACGCAGCTTCCCTGCCTCGAACTCGGCTTCGTACAGCAACGAGACTACGGACTCGACACCGGCATGGGCCTGCTCGAGCTGGACCTGCAGTCGATCCGATTTGAGGACCAGTTCGGAGGACCGGGCGAGTGAGATCGCGGGGCTGGCGGCCGTGTCCTTCGCGGCGACCGCCGCACCCGCTCGGGCCTGGCCGGGGCCGGGCTCCGCCGGCATGGGCTCCGTGGTCTTGGGGACCACCGGTGGAACCGCCGCGCCGGCCGGTGGCTTCGGGACGGCAGGCGGGGGCGGATTCAGTCCCAATGCGTCCCCGAGATATTGCATCCCCACGAACCAGGCGAAGGTCAGGGCGACGAACAGAATGATCCGCTTCTCGCTATTCATCGTGTCGCAAGACCCTGGGGCCGTGGCGGGGCGCGGGGAGGGTTGGTGGGTGGCATCGGGGCGGAAAGGTCATGCGCCTGGCGGGGCTATCGTCCCTGCCGGAGCCGATCGCCCAGGAACGGCTCGAGCTCGGGGATGGCGTAAATCTTCTGGATCGTCGCCTCGTGGTCGTAGGCAAGGCGGCGGTAGCGGACGCGGATCGGCCCGGTCGACATGGGGGAGGGTCGGATCCCCGTCGATGCCGATCCGGGATCATCCCCCGGCTCGTCCTCGGAGGTCGGTTGGCCCTCCTCCGGAGCAGCGCCTGTCTCGCCATCGGTCGGCGCGCCTCCGTCTTCCAGGACGACGTAGCAAGCCCTGGGATCGCCGTCACGCGGCTGACCCACCGAGCCGACGTTGATCATCGCCTTGCCGTCTCCCAGGGTGTATTCATTGTCGATCTCATCGGGGGCGTAGAACTGGAAGCCCTCGGTGAAGACACCCGGGACATGGGTATGGCCCTGGAAGCAGTAATGCTCCACGAGCTGGAACAGCCGTTCCATCTTGCGGTGGTTGTAGATGTCCTCGGGGAATATGTATTCGCTCAAGGGATTGCGGGGCGAGCCGTGGACGAACATGAACGAGCCGAGGCGGTGGGAACGGGGCAACTCGGCCAGGAATTCCCAGCGCCTCTCGTTATTGGCCCGGTCGCCGAAGGTCTGCAGCTGTTCGCGAGTCCAGAAAATCGCCCTCTCGGCCCCGATGTTGAAGCCGTCGGGGTCGAACATGGCCCCCTGGTCGTGATTGCCCAGCAGCGTGACCCGGCAATTCTCCATGACCCGGTCGATGCATTCGCGCGGGTTCGGGCCATACCCGATGATGTCACCCAGGCAAAAGATTTCGGAGATCCCCTGCGCCTTGATGTCGTCCAGGACAACCTCAAGGGCTTCGAGGTTCCCGTGAATATCGCTGATCAGAGCGCGGCGCACCGGGGAGAACCTCCGAGCGGGGGGGGGGACGGCGGCGAAAACATCCCCCGGGAATGTGCCCTCGTGGCGTTTCGGAATGATTCTACAGCATAATTCGTTTGAGGTGCGGGGGTCAAGATCAAGCCCCCAAGCACGCGAGCCTCGCCAGGGCCTTCCGGGACGGGGGCGGGCCGAGCGTCGAGGTGGGCGGAGTCGATCCGGATGGGGCATCGCGTCGGAGGCACCGCGAGGAGGGCATGGCCTCGCGACTTCGGGGGACGCCGTCCGAGCCGGCGGGTCGCAGGATCGCGCCGGCAGGAGGATGACCGGAAGAGTCCGGAACCACGCGGACGTGGCCCCGGCCGGGCGGCGCAACCCCGAGCGTCGTCACTGCGGGAAGCGGCTTGAGGACGTCGGCACCCGCCCCTCCATGGCATCGGCGGGCAGCGGCTCCGGGTCGACGTCCGAGACCAGAGGCGCCTTACCGTTGCCGTGGCCGAAGACGTCCTCCGCGATCTGGAGGCCGAGCGGAACGCCGCCGTAGGGGAGGTCATTCTCGTCCAGGCGGGAGAGGTCGGGGTCGCCGTCGTCGGTGACGACGAAGGCGTCGAAGACCCAGTGGACGCCGAGGTAGACGCGGCTGCGTCCGTTCTCCTCGATCATCCGCCAGAGCCCGCCCGGGAAGTTGCGGCGGTGTCGCGGACGCAGCGTGCCGGTGTTGTCGGTGCTGACGCCGTTGAGCTCCTCCGAGACGAAATCGAGCCCGTCGAAGAGGTTGTCGGGGGCCAGGGTACTGCCGACGCCCTGGTTGTACCGGCCGCCCACGTTGTAGAAGAGGCGCGTGACGTGGAAGGCAGCGGCTCCGAACGTGGCGTGTCCCGACGGGTAGGCCGGGAAGGGCGGGGTGAAGTTCTTGGCCAATCGGTTGGTGTTGGGGGCGCCCAGGGGGAGCCACAGGGGATCGCTGTCGTCGGAGAGGTTGTTGTCGGCCACGGGCGCCGCCGGGCCCATCGAGCGGTCGTGCTCGCGGATGCCGACGACCGGGCGCCAGAAGTCGTGATGGTACTTCTGCTGCCAGGCGAGGATGCCCGCGTCGGCCATCGCGACGTTGACGAACGCGAAGAGTCGGGCGTTCTTGGCCGGCGTGTTTTTCTGGGCGATCGCGACGTGGCGGATGATCTGGTTGTAGAGCCGCGGGGGCGTGCCGAGATGGGACGCGCCGTCGTAGCCCCAGTACAGGCCGATGATCGTCTCGTCGGACGTCCGGCGCGAGATGTGGTTGGGCAGGGTCCCCATCAGCTCGGGCTTGATGCCCTTCCCGCGCACCTCCCGCAGGGCGATCCGGTAATGCTCGTCGTCGAACGGCGGCGGGGCAAGTCGGAACCGCCGGGTGATGCCGAAGCCCATGGACTGGCTCCCGTAGTCGGGGGCGTAGAAGCCCTGGCCGAGGTTGTCCGGGTCGGGACGATGCCGACCGCGGTCCGGCGAGGGCTTGTAGCGGATCGAGCCGACGCCCGGGTCGCCGGCGCGGTGGGCGAGGATGCGGTCGGCGACCGCCGTCCCGAAGTCGAACCCGGCGCCGGCGGGCGTGCCGACGCCATGGAAGATCGCGGTGAAGAACGGCGTCTGGCTCGGGTACAACTGGGTCAGGGTCCGGTAGGCCGCCGCGGCGACGGCCGCGTCGACCGTCGCCCCCGCGGCCGGCAGCGGGACGTCCACGACGAAGTAGCGGGGCAGCTGCGCCGGGTCGTTGGTGACCCCGGCGAATGCGTCGTACATGGCGAGGTGCACGATGGCCAGGGCGCGCGAGCTGAGCACAGGGCCAACCTGCTCGCCCCGGCCATTGGTATGGCCGACGCGGTCGGCTTCCAGGGCGACCTCATTCCACAGCAGGATCGGGTCGGGCATGTCGTTCTCCAGGTCGAAGGGAGGGCCATCGGACGGGTGAAGGTTGCGTCGAGCGGGGCCGCGCCGGGACCGACGAGCGGCACATCCGACGGGCGGCGGTAAAGACCTCGCCGCGCACGTCGTTCGCTCGCGACCTGGCTCTCGATTTCTCGAGGACCGGCCCACGCGCACAACCGCACGCCGCCGCGCGCTCGTCGCGGCGGACCGATGGGCGTCTTCACCGGATTCGGCATCGCCGCCGAGTTCGTGGGCCTCATCCGGAATAACCGCGCCGGCGTGGACACGCAAGCGAAATGCGGGCAAAATCGGCGGAGGACTGCGGGACTCGCCAGGGCCGGGTGCGCCGGCGGTTCCTGGCTTTCTGCTCTGGCGGGGGTTACAACGGGGATCGCCGGCCGCAACTCTCTCCGCCTGGCTTGGAGGAGACCCTCCAGGGCCGGGTCGTTGCCCTCACGAAAAGGCGCGCTCGTGCGGACCCGCTCTCGCGATGCGACCGGCCAGAACGTGGGGCGATCGCCCCGAATCATGGTGCCCGCCTCGGGACGCTCCGGGTTGCTAAGGACCTACTTGGATGACCGGGGCTGCGGCCGGCGCGTGTCACCCTGGGCTTCGTCGGAGACCGTCCCCACGCGGCCGAGTCGCACGGCCTGGAGTCCGAGCCTTTGAACATACTGGCGATCGACACCTCGACGACCCGGGCCGCGGTGGCGATCTCGACTCGTGGCGGCGCGGTCCATATTGTGCCCACCGGTGGAGATCGACAGCACGGGCGCACCCTGCTGATGAGCTTGCGGGCGGCGCTGGGTATGGCGGGCTTGACCGCCAGTGACCTAGATGTCGTGGCCGTGGGGTTGGGTCCCGGGTCGTACACCGGGATCCGGATCGGCCTGATGGCGGCCAAGACCCTGGCCTATGCCACGGGCCGGCCCCTCGTCGGCCTCGACAGCCTGGAGGCGATCGCCCGCAATGCTCCGGCAGACGCCGAGCGGGTGACGGTCGTCGCCGACGCCCAGCGCGGGGACTATTACACGGCCCATTTCGCCCGAGAAGGGCCGGCGGGTCCGCTCTTACGCGTGATGCCGACCCGGATCGAGGCCCAGCAGGCCCTGATCGATCGACTCGTCGCGGGGGCGTTCGTGGTCGGCCCGGGCCTGGATCGATTGCGTCCCGACCTGCCCCCCTCCGCCCGCGCCGCCGATCCCGAGTCCAACTGGCCGGTTGGGCACAACTTGCTCCGCTACGCACGAGAGGCGTGGGATGCGGGTCTCCGCGCCGACACCCTGTTCGTCGAGCCCCACTACCTTCGTCGCAGCGCGGCCGAAGACCTCTGGGACGTCCGAGGGGGGCACGGGGGCACGTGACCGACGACGGAGACATCCATCGAAGATGCGCGATAACATCGAGACGATCGCGGCCTGCCGCCCCGGCCGCGTCCCCTGGCCTCTCCTTCCGCGGTCGGTGAAAACTCCATGACGAAGATCGACCAGTCTCGGACCAAATCGACCTATTCGCTCCAGTGGAACCGGTTCCGCATCTTGCGGCCGGAGGAGGACCGGGCGACGTTCCGGAACCGGACGGGGCTGACGGGGGAGGAGCTGGCCGGGACCTTGACGCTCGACGCCGGCTGCGGGATGGGTCGTTATCTGCGGATCGCGGCCGAGGCGGGGGCGAGGGTCGTGGGGATGGACCTGAGCCTCGCCGTCGTGGCCGCGCGCGAGATCACGGCCGACCTCCCGGGGGTCGCCTTGACCCGGGGGGACTTGCTCCGTCCCCCGTTCGCCCCGGGGCGCTTCGATCACATCTACGCCCTGGGCGTGCTCGACCACACGCCCGACCCGCGCGCGGCGTTCCTGGAGCTCGCCCGCCTCTTGAGGCCCGGGGGACGGATCGCGATCTGGGTGTACCCCCGCGAGCGGGCCGCACTCGAGTGGATCATCCGCGCCCACCGCGCGGTCTCGACCCGCTTGCCCCTGGGCGTGCTCATGGCGGCCAGCCGCGCGATGGTCCCCGTCGGCGGCCTGAAGCGACGCCTCATGGCCAGCGCCAACCCGCTCGTCGCCCGCCTCGGCGTGCTGCTCAACCTGATGACGATCGGGGTCTCGATGCACCCCGATCCCGAGGTCCGCGCCTGCGACACGCTCGACTGGTACGCCCCCAAGTACCTCTCCCGGCACACCCTGGACGAGGTGCAGGACTGGTTCGTCGGGGCCGGCCTCGTCGACGTGGTCGACCTGTCGCGCGACCAGGTCTTCTACCACTCCGGGCAGGGCAACGGGATCAATATGGCCGGCCGCCGGCCATCGTCTTGATCGCCGGGTCGCCGGGCCCGTACACTCTGCGAGGGCCGAGCGATCCCACGCCGACCTGGCGGGGCGATCGGCCCATCCCGAGAGCAGGGGGGGCGCGCCGGATGTCCGAGTCGTCGAGCGTCGTCGAGGCCAATCCGCTGCGCATCGGCCTCTCCAGGAGCAAGGCCCCCGAGCCGTGTGCCGTCGTCTTGTTCGGGGCGACCGGCGACCTGACGCACCGCAAGCTCGTCCCGGCGCTCTACCAGCTGGCCCGGGCGGGGCACCTGCCGGCCGAGTGTGCGGTCGTCTGCTTCGCGCGCCGCGACTGGACCGACGAGCAGCTCCGGGCGGAGCTGGAGAGGAGCCTCCGCAAGACGGGAGACCCCGACTTCGCCGAATACTGGCCGAAGTTCGCCAGCCGCCTCGTCTTCTCGTCGGGGACCTTCGACGACCCCGAGTCGTATGCGAGGCTCAAGGGAAGGCTCGAGGAACTCGACTCGACCCACGGGACGCTCGGCAACCGGCTCTACTATCTGGCCGTCGCCCCCGAATTCTTCGCGACGATCATCGATCAGCTCGGCAAGGCCGGGCTGGTACATCCGGCGGCCCAGGATCACCCCTGGAGCCGGGTGGTCATCGAGAAGCCATTCGGCCACGACCTGCCCAGCGCCCGCGCCCTGAACCGCGACATCGGGCGCGTCCTGGACGAGAGCCAGGTGTATCGGATCGACCATTACCTGGGCAAGGAGACGGTCCAGAACATCCTGGCCCTGCGGTTCGGGAACTCGATCTTCGAGCCGATCTGGAACCGCACGCACGTCGCGTCGGTCCAGATCACCGTGTCCGAGGAACTCGGCATGGCGGGGGGGCGAGGGGCCTATTATGACAACTCGGGCGCGTTGCGCGACATGGTCCAGAACCACCTGATGCAGCTCCTCTGCCTGGTGGCGATGGAGGCCCCGGTGGACCTCTCGGCCGACGCGGTGCGCAACGAGCGTGTGAAGGTCCTCGACGCGCTGCCGCGGTGGTCCGACGAGGACGTGGCTCGGAACGTCGTGCGGGGGCGGTACACCGCCGGCTCGATCCAGGGGACCGATACGCCCGGCTACCTCGAGGAGAAGGGGGTGAGGCCCGACTCGACGACCGAGACGTACGTCGCCCTGCGACTGACGCTGAACAACTGGCGGTGGGCCGACGTCCCGTTCTACCTGCGGACGGGCAAACGCCTCCCCAAGCGCGCGACGGAGATCGCCGTCCAGTTCCGCAAGCCGCCGACAGCGATGTTCGAGGTCGACGCCGAGGAGGCGGGGGGGGCCAACCTCCTCGTGCTCCGCATCCAGCCCAACGAAGGGGCGAGCCTGGCCTTCCAGGCGAAGGTCCCCGGCTCCCGGCGACGGCTCCAGGAGGTCCGGATGGATTTCCGCTACGGGACCGCCTTCGCGGTCCCCCCGCCCGAGGCCTATGAGCGCCTGCTCCTCGACGTGATCCTCGGCGACCCGACGCTGTACACCCGGACCGACGCCGTCGAGAGCGCCTGGCGGTTCTGCGGGACGATCCTCGACGCCTGGGGACGCCCCGACGCCCCCCCTCCCGTGCCTTACGTCGCCGGTTCGTGGGGCCCCGACGCCGCGGACGACCTGATGACCGGCACGATCGCACGCTGGCGACGGCTCTGAATTTCGGGGGAGCCGCAGATGTCGGACACCCAGGAGAGTACTTACGACGAGGTCTCCTACGGCGGGAATTGCTTCTTCTACACCCACCCGGACGTGCTGGCGACGGTCGCAACCCTCTTCGGCATGAGCCCGCCCCCGGTCGAGCGCTGCCGGGTCCTCGAATTGGGCTGTGCCGACGGTTCGAACCTCATCCCGATGGCGATGGGCTTGCCGGGAGCCCGATTTGTCGGGATCGACCTCTCGCCCCGGCAGGTCGAGGCAGGGCGCACGACGGTCGAGGCGCTGGGCCTGCACAACATCGTTCTGGAGCCCCTGAGCCTCATGGAGGTCGGGAGAGATTTCGGCCGGTTTGATTACGTGATCTGCCACGGCGTCTACTCGTGGGTCCCGGAAGCCGTGCAGGATCGCATCCTCGAAATCTGCGCCCGGAACCTCACGCCCGATGGCGTCGCCTACGTGAGCTACAACACCTATCCCGGCTGGCACGCTCGGGGGCTCGCGCGCGACCTGATGGGCTTCCACGTCCGTCGGATCGCCGCGGCGAAGGCCCGCGCCACCGAGGCGAGGGCGATCCTGGAGGACATGGTCCGCGTGCTCCCGGACCCCGACAGCGCCTACGGACGCATCCTCTCGCGCGAGGCGGGGGCGCTCCGCGCGGCCTCCGATTCCTACGTCTTCCACGAGCACCTGGAGGAAGAGAACCATCCCGTCTACTTCCACCAGTTCGCCGAGCGTGCCACGCGAAAGGGGCTCGGGTATCTCGGCGAGGCGAGGTCGCTCGGCCTCTTCGACGGCATCTCGCCCGAGGCGAAAGGGGCGATCGAAGGGTGGTCGGCCGACCCGCTGGACCGCGAGCAATATCTCGACTTCCTCTGCAACCGGACGTTCCGGCGCTCCCTCCTCTGCCACGCCGACGCCGCGAGGACGGCGTCCCCCTCGGCCGAGCCGGTGCGCGTCATGCACATCTCGACCCTGGCCAGGCCGGTCTCCGAGGCGCCGGACGTCCACTCGACGGAGGAGAAGGAGGAGTTCCGCGCCGCGGACGGGATTGCTCGACTCTCGACGAACCATCCCATGGTCAAGGCGGCCCTGGTGGTCCTCTTCCGAGTCTATCCACACGCCTTGTCCTTCGACGCGTTGTGCGACCATGTCCGGTCGCTGCTTCAAGAAGGTCCCGCCCCCCCGCCGCCCGACGCCGGGCGTGACCGCGACCGCGACCGGCTCGCGGCCCTGGTGCTGCAATTCTTCGGGTCGAACCTCGTCGAGCTCCACCTCCATCCCCCCCGGATCGCGGCGGAGCCAGGCGATCGCCCGCTCGCCAGCCCCCTGGCCCGACTCCAGGCCGAATCCGACGCCCGGATCACGAACCTTTGCCTCCGCCACGTCGAGCTGGACGACTTCGACCGCCTGGTGCTCCGCCTCCTCGACGGCCATCACGACCGAAGGGCGCTCGTCGATGCCCTGCTCGAGGCGATCGCGAACGACACTTTCACGATCCAACGCGGGGACGAGCCCGTCCGCGATCCGGGACAGGTGCGAGCCATGCTGGGCCAGGGGGTGGAGTCGAGCCTCGAGCGAATGGCCCGGCTTGCCCTCCTTCTCTGCCAGGTCGAGGAGAACGCGACATGACCGACACATCGAGCGACGCGTTTCTGAGTGGTCGGGGGATCCCCGTCGATCCCCATGACATCGAGACCGAATTGACGAGGCTCTGGGGCCCGGCCGCCGAGCGGGTGGGGGGACCCTCCCTGGAGAGCCCGAACGTCACGCGGATCGTCCTGGCCAACCTCGTCTTCGCGAGCCGGATGGACGACGCCCCCCGACTCGAGGGCGTGCTCGATACCGTGACGGCGCGGTATCCGTGCCGGGGGATCGTGATCTTGCGCACCGACGATCCCGATCGCCGCGTCTCGGCCGAGGTCTCGGCGCTCTGCCACCTGCCCGCCCCCGGCCTTCCGCAGGTCTGCAGCGAGCGGATCGTGCTCCGCGCCGGCCCACGGGCCGTCGACCTGCTGCCGGGGGCGGTCCGCCCGTTGCTCGAGACCGACCTCCCCTTCGTGCTCTGGTGGACCTACGACCCCCGACTCGACGAGGCGCTCTTCCGCGACCTGGCCGGCGAATGCTCGCGATTGATCCTCGACCTCCCCGACCCGGGGACGGACCCCGCCGCACTCCGCCTGGGCCTCGACCCGGAGATCAACGTCTATAGCCGCGACCCGGCCTGGTTCGGCCTGGCCCGCTGGCGCGAGATGATCGCACAGTTCTTCGACCCTCCCTGCCCCGTCGAGACCCCAGCCCAGATCGACTCGGTCTCGATCCGGGCCGTGTCGCCGGCCGGCGACGCCCCCCCGCGCCTGGCCGTCTGGCTAGCGGCATGGCTGGCAGGCCAGCTCGGCTGGCAGCCCCAGGGGCATCCCGATCGCGTCGGGAACCGCCTGGCGGCGACCTTCCTGGGCCCTTCGGGACCCATCGCCGTGGAAATCGTCACCGAAGCCGATCCCGCGGCCCTCGCCCCCCGGCTGAACGGGGCGACCCTGACGGCCCGAGGCCCCGACGGCGTCGCGACCTTCCGCCTCGACCGCCCTTCCTCCCACTCCTCGGAAGTCGACGTCGAGGTCGTTTCCCCAATGTCGTGCAGTCTCCCTCGCTCTTTCCTCGCCCCCGAGCTCGATTCCTCGCGCCGCCTGGCCTACGCGCTCGAGTCGGCACGCGACGACCCGCCGTTCGGGCAGGCACGGCCCCATGCCTTATGGCTGCTGTCGCAAGGGAGGTGAAGCGGCCCGAGGGTCGTGCCCCCCGCGGCCGTCGCAATGACAGGCCCAAGACAGCTCAGCCCGAACCTCGTCTCGTCAGAACGTCAGGAATTGCAGACACTCCTCGGCGAAGCGGGCGGCATGCCCTCGGGCCACGGGGGGATGCTCGACCACGGCGGGTGATGCAGGGCAACCGACTCCGGTAAGGCCCGCCGCCCGCCCCTCGGCACTTCCTCGGTGGGTCCGCCGTTGCGTGAATGAGCCCCGCTCGAAAGGGCTCCCTCGGGGCGTCGTCGGGCAAGGCGGGCGGCGGAGGTTGCCGCAATCGAGACTTCTCCTTCCACCCTGGTGAGCATTCTCGCGAGAAACCAACATTCTGGCCCCGTCGGCAAGGCCGTACTCGGGACCAGGGAAAATGTTGGGGCAACGACATGACTTAAGGTATTCACTGAGAATCACTTCGGCGTTCTCATTCGCCCGAGATGCCGATGGCAGATGTGGTTGGCACGTCTTCTGCATCTATCCCTTCGGGCTCATAGAATCAGGTGGAAAGGGGTTAGCGACATGCGACGGATATTCCAGACGTTCGCCCTCTCGAGCGTCGTGATGATCGGTGGCCTCGTGCTCGGCACGCCGTCGGCGAAGGCGCAAGGCTTCGGCTACGGTGGCTATCAGCAGGGCCAGCATGGTGGCGGTTATGGTGGAGGAGGCTATTACGGCGGGGGCTACAGCGTCCCCTCCTACAGCTACTACGGCAACGGCGGACATGACGTCGCCCCGCACGGGCATACCAGGCAGGGCCTCTTCGGCAGCTCCTCCTACTACGGGACGGGGCGGCACGATTACCGGCCGCATGGCCACGTGCAGACGCCCTACGGCATCACCGGCTACAGCAACGGGTTCTTTAACTCCACTCAGAGCTATTCCCCGCCCGTGCCGTACGGCTACCAGCCCTGGTGAGGTCGAGTCGGAAGCATCGCTCCGCCCTGCCACCCTCGAACGGCCCCGCAGCCACACCCGCTGCGGGGTCGTTCCGCGCGCCGATCGGGAAACGGACCAGATCCGTGGCCATCGCCGGCACCCGGCTTGCATCGCAGGCCGACGGCAGAAACCATTCCCGTGGACCTTCGTTCCCATCGGATTAAATCATGAAGACAGCATTCCCGAACAGCCTTCTAACCCTCGCCATGGCCGCGTCCCTCATCACCGTCGCCCAAGCGGACGATTGGACCAGCTCGAAGGAGGTCACCGAGGCGGCCGGTGGCCTGGCCGACTCGGCGAGGCAGCTCCACAAGTCGATCCACGCCGCAGCGGCGGATTCGCCGCTCGTGGAGGAAATGGATCAGCTCGCCAAATCGGCGAGGAAGTTCCACGAGGCGGTGAAAAACGGGGCCACGTACGGACAGGCGACCAAGGACTTCCAGAAGATCCGGTCGAGCTATGACCACTTCGAGGAGGCCCTGAAGAAGGACCACGACGCCCATCACGATGAGCATGTCGTGGCCGATGCAAAGAAGACGAAGGCGGCGTTCGGTCGCCTCCAGGCCCACATGGAAGGCCGTCGGGAATCGAAGCCCACACCGGCTCCGACCCCGAGCCGGCCAGGACGCTGAGCTTCGAACGGATCGCGAGGGTTGGGAGCCGTCCCCTCATGCACGCGGGGTCGAGGGTTGAAGATCAACCCTCGACCCCGCGTCTCGTTCCGGTCGCATCATCGCGCAATTGGGCCCCGGTCGGCCTCCTGGGGAATCATCGATTCCGCTCGGGGTGGTCGTGGTCGTGGTCGTGCGGCGCCCCGATGACCGTCGGTGGGTAGCCGGGCATGCCTAGGACCGTGTGAATCTGCTCGCAGGTCGCGCCCATCTTCTGGACTTGCTGGATATTGGGTCCCGTCCGGCCACCGCCGACGCGATTGACCCGGCGCACGAGCCGCTGCCAGCAGGCGTCGACGTCCTCGAACTCGTCGGCCAGCACGTTCGGGTCGATCTGGGGCCCTCGGGCGATATCTTGCCGGAAGTCGGCGGCGGCGGCCTGGAGGCGCTGGGCATCGGCCAGGATGTACTGGCCTTGGGGGACATCTCGGGCGGTCGTTGCGAAGACCTGGATGAAGACATCCACCTGCTGGACGAGCTGATCGGTCATGGCCACCAACGGCGAGGGGCCGCGGGCCGGCCGCAGGATCACGCGGACGCCCGGCGGCGGTGGCGCCGGCAGGTTCAATTGCCCCCGGATCAGGACATCCGTCGCGGCGAACGATTGCCAGCCTTGTTCGACCCGCGGGGGGCAGCGGACCGCCCGGAGTTCGGCCCCCAGCCGGTCCGCGATGGTGGTGACGGACGTGAACGACTGCTGAAAGTCCTCGAGGTCATGGTTTTGTCCCAGCGAGTCGTAGAACGTGCCGCAAGCCTGAGAAAGCTGGTCGGCCTGCCGGGCGAAGCGGGCCCCGTTGGGGAGGTTGGCCGCCTCGGCTTGGATTGTCGCCTGCAGGTATTCCACCCGCTGGACCAGGGTATAACTCAGTCGCTGGGTCTGGCCTAAGTTGATCGCGGGCTGCGGCGCCTGGCGGGCGGGTGGCCGGGCCGGGATGGCCCGAGGATCGCCCCTCAGGCCGAGCGCCTGCTGGATCTGGGCGTCAAGCTCGTCGACGCGACGGGCGGCGCGGTCCACGGCCGGCGTCGAGATGCCCGGCCGGGCGAGCTGGTCCCTCAGGTGGTACCAGGTCTGATGGATGCCGGTGTAGGCCTGGCGCTTCTGGAACGGGTCGCGGGCGTTGTGCAGGGCGTCGTGAAACTCGTCGGTCGCCTGGGCCAGCTCCTCAATGTCTTGGAGCAAGTGCCGGCCTTGAGGCGTGCGTCCCAGGTCCGAGTCGATGTCCTCGCCCAGGTGGCGGACCCGCTCGGCCATCTGGTGCGAGAGGTTGTTGACGTCGGGCTGGGCCGCCGGCCTCGACGGGGGCCCAAACTGGGCGCTTCCGACTTGAGTGAGGCCCAGGGCCAGGCCCATGCCCAGGATCGCGACTCGGATTCGATGCGGTCTCATTGCAGTCCTCCAAAAATCGGCAACGGCGCCGTTGTTCCGACCCGTTCCCGTCCGTTCACTCTCACCAGGGTCTCGTCCCATCGAGGTCTCTCCGACCCTCGGGTTGCGGGGAGGATAAAGGCGAATCTCGTGCCCATAGAGGTCGAGGACGGGCGGAGTCGTGTCCGCCATCGCATCGATGTGACCTCCGGCGGCCATCCCCGAGGTCTGGCCCATCGCGGGACCGGCAATCGCTCACCATTGGGATGCGTGTCGCGAGAGTATCCTCGTTCGCCACAGGAGGATTCTGGCCCTCCGACCTATAGATGCGACGAGTCCGCTCCGATCACGGCTCGACCCGTCTCGAATCGATTTCTCCAAACCTCAGGAGTCAAGAAGTTTGGATCGATCGGAGCCTGAAAAGTGAAGGCCGTCCGGTCATGCGGCACGCTTCGTGAATTAGGAGTGGTCCCGTCTCCGGGTTGTGTGGCCGGGATGGACCCCCGACGGTGCCGACGATTCCGGAGAGATTCGGGCGGACGATGCAGAAGCCCTCGTGCCGGGCGAGGCCCGGCCTCGGGGCCAACTGGGAGATACAGTATGCGATCGACCTTACGCACAATGGCGATGGCGAGTCTCGTCGCCTTCGGCAGTACTTCGGGCCTCGGGTTGTCGACGGCCCGGGCCTGTGACCATGGGGCGGGCGGCACCTACGGGCGCACCTCCTCGTGGGGATATCGGGCCGAGTTTGGATACCCGGCCCCGGCTCCTGCTCCGGTTCTGTACGCCGGCATGCCGGATCACGATCGGTGCCGGATCTGCTACCCTGCCCCGACGATCTGCGAGCCGCCGCCCTGCGAGAGCGGGCTCTTCGTGGTCCGCGCGTCTCGCCGTGTCACTTACGCAGGGCTTCCGCGGACGGCTTATGGCACCGGCTATTCGTCCCCGCAGGCTCTGCCAGCGTATCCCGAGTCGTACGGGGCGTCGGAGGAAACCCAGACAATCTACCCGTCACCGCAAGGCATGATGCCCTACCGTTCGCGGTATTCCGCGCCGAGTCCCGAGTTGCCATACCCGACCAAGCAGGGCCCGGCGGTGTACGGGAGCCCGCAGGGCCCGACTTCGTATCCGACGCCCGAGGGGCCGGAGTCGTACGCAACTCAACAGGAATCGGATGATGCGGCGCCCCCGCCCCCCCCGATCCCGAGCCCAGTGCCGGGTCAGGAGCCGCAGAGCTGAGCTGAGCGACGGTCGTGAAAGACCGCTTCCTATCCGTTCTCGCGATCGGCCCCGCCACGATAAGGATGAAAAGCAGCCGAGGCATGCCTTTGGAGAGGATGCGGTTTGCCCGCTCTGTCATCCCCAGTAGATAGGTTGATGTGAGGCCGGTCTGGTCTGATTCGCGGAACAAGATGAGTCTGTGTCGAGGGCCCGCGAATCCGGATTCGCGGGCCTTTTTTCGGGGTTCACGCGCGCCGGATCGGTCCTGACGTCACAGCGTGAGCTTTCTCGCGGTCACCAACGACCTGGGTCGAGAATATGACAAACCTCCGGCTTGTTGAGGACCTGTCTTAAAAATCATCTTGCTGCATCTGCATTAGAGCAAACCAGATATGGATACGATCCGGCCGAGCGATCAGCGTTGGTCGCTTTGGTATGAAACCTGCATTCTTCCTCTCGTCTCCCAATCAGTAGAGCAATAGAGTGAAAGGAGTGCAACATGCGACCGACCTTGCGGACTATGGCTTTGGCGAGTCTCTTGGGTCTCGGGAGCGTTATTGGGCTCGGGGCTTCTCCGGTGAAGGCCGACGATTTCGGCTATGGGGGCGGCGGCGGCTACTACGGCGGCGGTGGCGGGTACTACGGCGGCGGTGGCGGGTACTACGGCGGCGGTGGCTACAGCGTCCCGTCCTACAGCTATTATGGAAACGGCGGGCACGACTCCCAGCCGCACTGGCACACGCGGCAGACCCCGTTCGGCGGCTATTCCTACTATGGTTTGGGACGTCATGACTTCCGTCCCCATGGCCATGTGCAGACGCCCTACGGGATCACGAGCTACAGTAACGGCTTCTTCGGCAATACGCAGAGCTACTCTCCCCCGGCCCCCTATATCTACCAGCCTTGGTAAGGCGATTCCGAGCGGGCCGCAACTTACCAGCGTGTCGGTTCTGTGCGATTCGGCCCACCGGAGGATACCGGGGGCCGTTTCGCGTTCGTATTATCAGAACTGTATATCGTTCGCGTAGACGAGTGCGCCAGACCCGTTTCAAGGTGTCCGGTGTCGGGCTCAACGCAACCCGGCTTGGATTGTACAAACCGGGCAGGCTCCGCGGAGTTTCGCCGATTTGACGCGGTTCGGGTACGCCCTCGTGGACTGCGCCGAGTACCTGGTGGGCTCGGCAATGCCGAGCCCACCAACGAAACTCGGAAATCCGCCCTCAAGCCTCCAGTAGCGGGACGAACCGCCGGAGGCGGAGCGTCAGAGCATCCGCCAGCGCCAATGTTTCCGGGAAGAGGTTGCCGGGGTCCGAGGTCAGCGCGAGCGACATCGCCTCCTGGCCGAGGTTGACCCGGATCACCGCGAGCGGGACCGCCCGCATCCGAGGCAATCGGCCGAGGACCGTCCCCAGGACGGCATCGTCTCCGGGACCGATCGGCTCGGGGGTCAGTACCAGGCAGGTCAAGCCGATGACCGATCCCCCTTGGCGGTGCCAGGGGGGATAACGCGCGTTCACGGCCATCGCCAGTCGCGACAGGAAGCGTCGGTAGTCGGCGCTCGAAAGACCGACATCAACCGGCTGACGAACGACGGCCACCACGCCCAGGCCTCGGCCAAGAATCGGAATCCAGTGGAGCCGGACGGGCCGGCAATAGTATCGCAATACGTCCAGAGGCGGTGTGCTGTAGTCGTCCCCTTCCTCCACCACCGTACCGGCGGTTCGGAGGCAAGGGTCGATGACTTCGAAGAGGTCGCTTTCAATCACTTTGTCAGCCCCCCTAAGGGCCTCGGACGGAGCGCCGTTCATGATAAAGATAAAGGACTCCCGGATCTCGGGCCATGGCCCCGATCCTTCGCAAACAGGGGGGATGTCCCGCCGCGACGAGGCCGCCGCGATGAACCGTCGGGCGAGTCCCGCTTGCTTGACCGCGTGCCGGGACCGGGTTTAAGATTGAACCGGGCCAGCCGGGCCGAAACGCCCAAGGTTCTCTTTTCCTCATTCGGTGGATTCCACCGGAGTCGTCTTCTCATGAAACGCTGGTTGATCCTGGCGCTATTGGTTGTTGCGCTGACCGCGGCGGGGACCGTCGTGCTCCAGACCCTGCCGACAGACACGCCGACGACCGGAGAGATCGAATATCCCGTCCCCCTGGCCACCGAGGGCCCGAAGCCCAAGGCCGTGATCGATGGGGATTTGACCCATCGCTTCGACACGATGGCGCAGGAGACCACGGGCGAGAAGGTCTGGACGATCACGAACGAGGGGCCGGGTGACCTCCTTCTCAAGAAGGGTCCTTCGACCTGCTCGTGCACGATTGTCAACTTCAAGGACAGCGACTCCGCCGTCTTGAAGCCGAAGGAGTCGACCGAGATCAAGCTGACGTGGGAGACGCGCGGTAATAACGGGAAGTATTCCAAGGGCGCGAGCATCTTGACCAACGACCCCGAGCATCCCAAGCTGGAATTCGCGGTGGAGGGGACGGTACGCCCGGCGGTCGTGCTCTTCCCGTCGTCAACGACCGTCAATTTCTTGACGCTCTCGAACACGGAGGAAGACCACGTATACAAGATCGCCGTGACCTCGCCGGACAGGCGCGACCTGAAGATCACCAAGCTGACCAGCTCGAAGCCGGGCCTGATCGTCGCCGAGCAGCAGCCGTTGACCGAGGCGGAGTGCAAGGATTTGAAGATCGAGTCCGGCCATCGGGTCACGATCAACGCCAAGGCGGGCCTCCCGCTGGGCGCGTTCCGCGAGGAGCTCGTCATCGGGACCGATCATCCCCAGCAGCCCGAGCTGAAGCTGACGGTGGCCGGGAAGATGGAAGGGCCCATCTCCGTCTCGCCCGACCGGCTCCGCTTGCTCGACGTGCCGAGCCGGATCGGGGGTCGCGGGACGATCAGATTCGTCGTCCGCGGCCGCAAGCCGACCACGTTCGAGGTCGAGAGCAAGCCGGAGAACCTCAAGGTGGAGATCGCGCCGAGCGATAATCCTCCCAGGGAAGGCCAGTACCAGATGATCGTCACGATCCCCCCCGGCACCCCGCCCGGATGGATCGATGATCAGATCATCTTGAAGACCGACCACCCGAAGGCGGGAGAGGTGAGAATCCCCGTCGACGTGCGCATCGGCAGCGCGGGCTGAACCGCGGACCCGGCGACCGTGCGCGAACCGATCTCGGGCGTTTCGTCCTCGTGAAGACCCTCTCCCGCAGCGCGAGGGGCCCGGAGGGCGGGTGAAGGGATTCATTTCCGAGACGGAAACAGCCCTGGAGGTTGGCCTTACTCCTTACCCCGAAGAACGCTACAACCCCCTTCCGGGACACTGGATGGACGGCGGGGGAATCGCGATGCCGGCCTTCGACGTCCCGGGTGCGGACGGACGCCTCCCCCCTTTTAGCCGGAAAGGATGACGATGCCTCCAACTTCATACCGGGCTCTCACCGCCCTGGTGTCAGTCGCGGCCCTGATCATCTACGTCGTCGGCTGCTCCAAACCAGCCGATTCCGGATCAGGTAAGCTCGACAGACCGAACACGGCCTCCTCCGACACGGCGAACGACTCCTCGCCCGACAACTCGAAGTTGTTCGCCGACTGGCCGGTCCCCCTTGCGGCATTGCTGATCTCGGGAGAACAGGACGGCTACCTCGAGCCGTGCGGATGCACCTCGGGACAACTCGGCGGCCTCCGACGCCGCTACGACCTGATCCGGCGCATCCGCGATCAGAATTGGCCCCTGGCCCTGATCGATCTCGGCAGCCTGGTCAAGGACCCTGCGGGAGCCCGAGGGGGATTCGAACAGGCCAAGATCAAATTCACCGTCGCCTTGAAGGCGCTGGCGCTGCTGAAGTATGACGCGCTCGCACTCGGCGCCGAGGACCTCAAGATCGGCGTCGACGAGGCCCTCGCCCAGTTCTTGAACATGGGCGAAAAGCCCAAGATCGTGGTCGCAAACGTGACCGCGCCGGGATTCGAGTCGACGATCCAGCCGAGCCTCCGCACCACGGCGGGACCGATCAAGATCGGGATCACGTCCGTGATCGACCCCGCCGCCGTCGAGGCGCTCATGGACCCGGCCAAGGACCTGCTCTCGGTCAAGGCCCCCGCGGACTCGCTCCCGGCCGTCCTGGCCGACCTGGAAAAAGACACGCGCGTCCAAGTCCTGCTCGTTCAAGGGCCCCCCGAACTGGCGAAGACGCTGGCCGGGAAACACCCCGGCTTCGACATCGTCGTGTCCACCTCGGAGGTCGTCGTCCCTCCCGAGGAGGCCGAGATGCTCAACGACGGCAAGACCATGCTGATCAGCGTCGGCAAGAAGGGGCAATACGTCGGCGTCGTCGGACTTTTCCAGGACCCGAATCAGAAGTTCCGCTACCGGCGGCAGACCCTGAACAACCGATTCAACGGCCCCGCCGAACCGATGCACGTCCTTCTCGACGAAGAGTTCCAGAACATGCTCAAGGTCGTCGGCGTCGTCGAGAACTTCCCCCGCCGCGACTCCGCCAACGGCGCCCCGGGTTCGAAATTCGCCGGTGCCGAGTCGTGCAAGACGTGCCACCCCAACACCTATGCCAAGTGGGCGACCACCAAGCACGCCAACGCCTACCAGGACTTGCTCGAAGCCCCCAATGGGAGCCGCCAGCACGACGCGGAATGCATCAGTTGCCACACGACCGGCTTCGAGTTCCACTCCGGATGGCGGTCGGCCGAGCAGACCCCGTACCTCAAGGGCAATCAGTGCGAGAATTGCCACGGGCCCGCCTCGAAACACGTCGCCGAGCCCGACAACCTCGACTTCCGCAAGGCCATCGCGCGTACCGCCGGAGACGCCAACCGCAACCGGCTCTGCCTCCAGTGCCACGACGAAGACAACTCACCCAAGTTCGACTTTGCGACCTACTGGGGCAAGGTCGCGCACTCGAAGCTCGACACGTACGACGATCCCAAGGTCCACCAGGGAGTACCCGTGAAGGTGGCTCGTCGCCTTCCCAAGTAATCGCGGTCGATCTCGTCCCGATCGCACCACCGGCCCCCTCCGTTCGGAGATGAGCGCGGGGGGCCTTGTCTGGTTTCGGAAAGGATTTCCGAAGATGGAAATGAGCCCCTCCGGCTCGAAGCTCGAGCGCTTCGTGACCAGGTATCGCCAGGACCATACCCACCCGGTCAATCACTTCCTCCACCTCGGACTGGGCTGGCCGATGGTCGCGCTGGCGGTCATCCTCCTGCCGTTCCGACCGATGTGGTCGCTCGCCCTCTTCCTGGGCGGTTACGCCTTGATGTTCCTCGGCCATTTCGGGTTCGAGCGGAACACGCCGACCGTCTTGAAGCACCCGACCACGCCGTTCGTGATCGCCTGGGCCGTGATCCGCGGCCTCTGCGGCGGCCTGCTCCGCCTGGCGACCCCGCACCGCGGCCGGTAGCATGAATCGAGAGGATGAGACGGAGGAACTCCCCCGGAGCGACCATCGATGGCCACCATCACGCGCCGCGTCGGCCCGAGCGATCACGGCCAGCGCATGACGCTGGACGAGTTCATCGAGGCCGATTTCGAGGAAGGCTGGCTCTATGAGTTGGCCCGAGGGGTGATCGACGTGACCGAAGTCCCCCTGCCTCATCACGGGCGGATCGTCCGCCGCCTCACCCGGTTGTTTATTTATTACGAAGACAGCCATCCTGGCGTGATCGCTTATGGCGCAGGGGGCGGTGAATGTCGGATGCGTCTGCCCGGCATGCAGTCGGACCGACATCCCGACCAGGCGATCTACCTGAATCCCGAACCCTCGGGACCCAGGCCCTGGACGCGGTGGGTCCCGCACATCGTCGTCGAGGTGGTCAGCGCGGGAAGTGAAGTGCGAGATTACAGCGAGAAACGAGAGGAGTATCTCCGCGCCGGCGTGAGTGAATACTGGATTCTCGACTCGATGTCACGCACCCTCCTGGTCCTGCAACGCGCCGGCGACATCTGGCAGGAAGCCCTCGTCAAGGCCGAGGAGACCTATCGTACCCACCTGCTACCCGGCTTGGAGGTCCGCCCGGGTGAACTGTTCGGACCCGCCTAGGCCGAGTGAACGAAAGTATACGCCAAGGCTTGACACCCTCAGACGGGCATGGCTAGGATGCCGCAAGTCCGAAAGCGACCCATGGGATAGAAGAGGGACTTTGATGGCCGACGCTGATCCTGCTGCATCCGCTCCTGCTCCACCGGCTCCAGCCTCTCCCGCTCCGGCGACCTACGACGATTTCTCCAAGATCGAGCTCCGGGTCGCCAAGGTCCTGGAGGCGCGCGCGCACCCCAATGCCGACAAGCTGATGCTCTTGCAGATCGACGTGGGGGACGCGACCAAGCAGATCGTGGCGGGGATCCGCCAGCACACGACGCCCGAGGCGCTCGTGGGCAAGCTCATCGTCGTGGTCAACAACCTCGCCCCCGCGATGCTCCGCGGCGAGACCTCCAACGGCATGCTCCTGGCCGCGACTTCGGGCGATCGCGTCATCCTGCTGACGGTCGACGACCCCGACTGCGTCGTCGGGGCGAAGATCAAATAACCGCGATGATGGACCTCCGGGACCTCGGCGACTTCCAAACCCCGCCGGCGCTGGTCGCCGCGGTGCTTGACGCACTCGGGCCGATCGGCTCTCGATGGCCACGCGTCCTGGAGCCGACCTGCGGGCGTGGTGGGTTCCTGGCGGGACTGATCGAGCAGGCGGACCCCCCGCGTGAAATCCGGGGCTTCGAGATTCAATCGGCCCACTTCCGGGCCGCCCGGAAAGTCGCCGATGCTTCGGCCTCGGTGCACGTGGAGGTCCGGAAGGCGAACCTCTTCGATCTCGACTTGCGCCGCGACCTGACGTGGGGACGAGGAGGGCCGCTGCTGGTCGTCGGCAATCCGCCCTGGGTCACCAACTCTGCGCTCGGGGGCCTCGGCAGCACCAATTTGCCGACCAAGTCGAACTTCAAGCGTCTCCGGGGGATCGACGCGAAGACAGGCGCCTCGAACTTCGACATCGCCGAGGCCGTCTGGCTGAAACTGATCCGCGAACTGGCCGACGAGAATCCCACGATCGCCCTGCTCTGCAAGACCTCAACGGCACGCGCGGTCTTGAAATTCGCCGCGATTGAGAGGCTTCCCGTCGTCGAGGCCTCGATCCATAAGATCGACGCCCGGATCTGGTTTGGCGCGGCGGTCGACGCCTGCCTCTGCCGCGTGGCGCTCGGTCCCGGGGCCCGCTTCGATCGAATTCGGGTCTTCCGCGACTTCCGCGCCACCGAGCCCGAGGCGGAGATCGGCCACCCGCAAGGCCGTCCCGTCGCGAACCTCCTCACCTACGGCCCCCTTTCCTTCGCCGATGGCGTCTGCCCGATGACCTGGCGGCAAGGCTTGAAGCACGACGCCGCCGCGGTCATGGAGCTGGTGCCCGGCGCGGCTTGCGAACCGATGTGCAACAAGCTGGGCGAACCGGTCGCTGTCGAACCCGAATTCGTCTATCCCCTTATCAAGTGCTCCGACCTCTTCCATCATCGAACGGCGAGACCGCGACGTTCGGTGATCGTGACCCAGCGCAGGTTAGGGGAGGACACGCGACGCCTCGAGCATGAGGCCCCCCGCTTGTGGGGCTACCTCCGGGGACATGCCGCGCGGTTCGAGCGACGGAAGTCGTCGATCTATCACGGCAAGCCGCCGTTCGCCCTCTTCGGAGTGGGCCCTTACACCTTCGCGCCTTACAAGGTCGCGGTCTCGGGCCTGCACAAGTCGCCGAGGTTTCGCGCCATCGGGCCGGTCGCGGGACGCCCGGTCATGCTCGATGATACGTGCTACTTCCTCCCCTGCGCTTCGCCCGACCAGGCCGCCCTGGTGACCGCCCTCTGGAACGATCCCACGACACTGGCACTGATCGGGGCGTTGACCTTCGTCGATTCCAAGCGCCCGATCACGAAGGCCCTGCTCCGCCGCATCGATCTCGGGGCCATCCTGATGCGCGTCGATCGCGCCTCACTGCTGGAACGGGCCGAGGAAGAGCGGGCCAATCTCGTCGGGCCGGTGACGTCGGGCCGGATCCATCCCCCGTGGGACCTCGAAAGGTCCTTCGGCGAGCCTGCCCCGGACGAAGACATCCTGTCCGTCAGAGGAGTCTTGGGCTGATGAACTTCCCTCGCACCGAGGTCTTCCTCCTGGCATGGATGATGGTCCTGGCGCCCGGGGCCCTCGCCGAGACGACGAAGACCGAGAATGTCATCCTCGTGACCGCCGATGGCCTCCGCTGGCAGGAGGTATTCGGGGGTGCGGACGCCGCCCTGATGAACAAGCAAGACGGCGGCGTCGCCGACGTCCCCGCCCTGAAGCGGGCGTACTGGCGCGAGACGGCCGAGGAGCGCCGGCGGGCGATCATGCCCTTCCTCTGGGATGTCATGGTGCCGCGAGGGCGAATCTACGGCGATGCGAACGGGGGGGAGGGGGCGCGCGTCACCAACGGCAAGAACTTCTCCTACCCGGGTTACAACGAAATCCTGTCCGGATTCGCCGACCCTCGGATCGACAGCAACGACAAGCGTCCCAACCCGAACGTCACCGTCCTGGAGTGGCTCAACACGCAGCCCGGCTACCGGGGAGAGGTCGCCGCCTTCGGCTCGTGGGACGTCTTCCCTTACATCCTCAACCGCGAGCGGAGCGGCCTGCTCGTCAACGCCGCGTGGGAACCGATCCGGGCCGATGACCTGACCGAGTCGGAAGCATTGCTCAACCTCCTGGGACGTGAGACGCCCCACGCCTGGGAGAGCGTCCGTTACGATTCGTTCACGACCCAGGCCGCGATCGAGCACCTCAAAAAGCGGCAGCCGCGCGTGCTCTTCATCGGCCTGGGGGAAACCGACGAATACGCGCACGAGGGGCGTTACGACCATTACCTGGACGCGGCGCATCGCTTCGACGCGATGTTACGGCGGCTCTGGGACACCGTCCAGTCATCGCCCCACTACCGCGACAAGACGTCCCTGATCGTGACCACCGATCACGGGCGGGGCGATGCGCCCGAAGGATGGAAGCACCATGGGGAGACGACGAAAGGGTCGGAGATGATCTGGCTCGCCGCGATCGGCCCCGACACGCCGATGACCGGGGCGGGCATCGATCCGGGGCCCATCACGCAGAGTCAGGTCGCCGCCACCGTGGCCGCATTGATGGGCAAAGGCGAGGCATTCCTCACCGCGTCCCCGAAAGCGGCAAAGCCCATCGCAGGCGTGATCGGGCGGCCCTGATCCCCTCGCCCGGCATTGAGAACGGATCCATCGTGGAATAGGATCGATCGTCCGGTCATGAGGAGCTCCAGGACGCCATGCTCCACGAACTCTCCGTGCAGAACCTCGCCCTGATCGAAGATGCCCGCATCGTCCTGCAAGCGGGCTACTGCGCCTTGACCGGAGAGACCGGGGCGGGCAAGAGCCTCTTGCTCACGGCACTCGGGCTGGTGCTGGGGGCCAAGGCGTCGCCCGATCTCGTCCGTGCCGGCAAGGACGAGGCGAGGGCGGCCGCCGTGTTCGAGGTGGCGGATCCCGCCCTCCGCGATGCCGTCGAAACCCTGCTCGGGGGACCGCTCGACGACGACCAGCTGATCCTCACCCGACGCGTCTCGGCGGGGGGTCGAAGCTCGGCGCACGCCAATGGGCTCCCCGTGTCGGTGACCACCCTGCGAGCCCTCGGCGCTCGACTCCTCGACGTCCACGGCCAGCACGAGGGCCGTGCCCTGCTCGACCCCGATCACCAGAGGGATTTACTCGATGCCCACGGGGGTCTCGAACCGCTTCGGGCCGCCTACCGTCACGAACGCGCCGCGCACGACGCGATTCGTCGCAAGCGGCTCGACCTGATCCGCGCCGCGCACGAACGCCGGCGCGAACGCGACCTGCTCGAGTTCGAGCGCGACGAGCTCGAATCGGCATCCCCGGTCCCGGGCGAATACGACGAGCTCACTCGCGAGGCTCATCGGCTCGCCAGCACCGAGCGAATCCGCTCGGCCACGCGCGACGGCTACGCCCTCCTGTACGAGGCCGACAACTCCGCGCAAGGTCTGCTCGAACGCGTCGCCCGCCTGCTCGAGCCGTTGGCCGACGCCGTCCCCGAGCTGGCCGACGCCGCGGCCGACCTCGAACGGTTGGCCGACGAGTCCCGGGAGATCGCCTATGCGCTCCGCAAGCTCGGCCGCGAGTGGGACGACGACCCCGCGCGGCTGGACCTGGTCGAGGCTCGCCTGGCCCTCTATCGCAGGCTCGCCTCGCGGTTTCACCTCCCCCCGGACGAGCTGGCGGCCCGTCGCCGGGAGATCGCGGAAAAACTCGACGCCATCGGGCGCGACGAGGCCGACCTGCTCGGGCTCGATGGCCCGCTGAGGGAGGCCTGGGACCGGGTCGCGGAGGCCGCGGCGCGACTCTCCACGGCACGTCGAACGACGTGCAAGACCTTCGGCAAGTCGATCCAGGCGCGACTGAAGGCACTCGGCCTGTCGCAAGCCAGGGTCTCGGTCGACGTCGCCACCGACCCCCTCGGCGACGACCCGACCGCGGCAACACCCTCGGAGGAGGGCATCGACCACGTCGAGATGGTCTTCGCCCCGAACCCGGGCGAGACGCCGAGGCCGCTCCGGAAGATCGCCTCCGGGGGCGAGCTGTCGAGGGTCACGCTCGCGATCAAGACGGTCCTGGCCGGGGCCGACCGCGTCCCGACGCTCGTCTTCGACGAGATCGATGCGGGCGTGGGGGGGCGGCTGGGCGCGGTCCTCGGCAAGGCCCTGGCCGAGCTGGCGCGGCACCATCAGGTCATCTGCGTGACCCACCTGCCGCAGATGGCCAGCTTCGCCGACCGCCAGTGGGTCGTCCGCAAGCGGACCGAGCGGGGAAGGACCAGGACCACGATCACCGCGCTCGACGAGCCGGGGCGCATCGAGGAGCTGGCCGCGATGCTCCGCGGCGACTCGGCCGCCGAGGGGACCCGTCAAGAGGCGCAGGCGATGCTCCTCGAGGCGCGAGCCGCACCATGAGCCCTGCAAGGCACGATCGTTGAGGACGCGCCAAGAGTCCTGCTGCCCCCGCTCCGGTGGGTAGAGTCACTGCCGCGAGGAGTCCGCCCTTGGACGACACCCCGAACCCACGTCCTCACACCACGCCCCTCCGACGGATCGGCGCGGTGGCGCTGCTGATCGCCATGACGGTCCCGTGCGCCGTCCATGGGTTCGGCAGCATGTTCTCCGCGATCCGGGCCTATGATGACGAAGGCGCCATGCTCATCGCCATCAAGCAATTCAACGAAGGTCGCCCGCTGTATGACGAAGTGTATAGCATGTACGGCCCCCTCTCGTTCCTGATGAAGCGGGCAATTTGCTCCTCGATCGGCCAGCCCATCAACCACGACGTCGGGAGGATGATCTGCCTGGCCTACTGGCTGGCGACCGCCGCGACGTGCGCCGGGGCGGTCTACCGGCTGACGAGGTCGTTCGCCGCGACGGTCGTGGGCTTCTACCTGGCGTACTGGACGATCGCGGACCTCGTCGCCGAACCGGGTCATCCCCAGGAGCTTTGCGGGTTGCTGCTGGGCCTGGGCGTTTTGATCGCGACCCCGGGCCCTTCTCGGAGGCGCATCGGCCCGATGGTGATGGGGCTCGGCCTCGTCGGCGGCTGCCTGGTGATGACCAAGGTCAACCTGGGGATTTTCTACGCCATGGCCCTGGGGATGTCACTGCTCGCCTACGGCCCTCGCAACGCGGCGACGCGGGCCCTGACGGCGCTCTACGTCGCCTGCTTGCTGGCAGCCCCAAGCCTCTTGATGAACGCCTATCTGGATCAATCTTGGTGCCTGCAATATGACGTGCGGGTGACCGGCTCGCTCGTCGCGACCCTGATCATGTGCCTGGCGGGACCTCGACCGCAGCTATTCCAGGCGCGGCACTGGGCGGTCGGCGCGGCCGGCTTCGTGCTCGCGGTCGTCGGGATCGTCGGAGCCACATGGCTCAGTGGCAGTTCGCTCGACCGCATCCTCTACAGCAACTTCGTCATGGGCCCCAAGTTCGGCGTCCTCTTCAAGGAACCCGCGCCGTCCGACCCGAAGCAGTGGCTGACTCCGCTGGTCGCGATCGCGGCGGCGATCGTGATCGTGACCGGACGCCGTCGGTTCGACCGTGTCGTCGCAATCCTGCGCGTCGTCGGCGGGTTGTTGCTGCTCGCGAAATATGCCCGTTCCGGTCCCAATCCCTATTTATTCTACATGGGTCCCCCGTTCGCCTATCTGGCATTGATCCCGCCCATCGGTCGAGAGCGAGGTGCCTCGGAGACCTTCGCCCGGGCCTTCCTCGTGTTCCTCGCGATCACTCAGGTGATGTGGGGCTACCCGGTGTGGGGGACTCAACAGGTATTCGCGATCCTCCTCTGCGTGGTCGCCGCCGTTATCTGCGTGCACGACGGCCTCACAGACCTCGCGGAGCCTGCCTGGCCGAGTGCCCACAATTTCCTCCTTCGCCTGGCTCCGGGCGCACTGGCCGCGGCCCTGTTCTTGTTCACCTCGCAAGCGGCCTTCGAGGGGATCGCTTCGTACCGGTCCAGGGTCCCACTCGGCCTGCCGGGCTCGCGCCTGGTCCGCCTCCTCCCGGACGAAGTCGCCAGGCTCCGGGACCTGGTGGAGAGACTGCGCTCCGCCTCCGACACCTTCCTCACGCTCCCGGGGCTCAACAGTTTCCATCTCTGGACCGGCCTGGACCCGCCGACGGGTTTTAACCTCGGCAACTGGATGTACTTATTGACAGAATCACAGCAGGCCCTGATCATCGAGCGACTCTCCAAGGCCCGCCGCCCTTGCGTGCTCATCAACCGCCCGATGTTGGAATTCTGGCTACGCGGGAGGGCCGGCGGGTCGACGCTCGAATCTTACATTCGAGACGAATTTTTCCACCACGAGAGCATTCATGGTCATGAAATCTGGTTGAGAAAGCCTCGAGCCCCCGCGGCGTCGACGTATCGACGAAGGCGCGATGACGTCGACGGGCAACCCGCCCCGGGAGCATGCGTCCTGGATGAGGCGCCCCCGACTGGGGATCGTGCGATTGGCCGACGGGACGAACGAGGCATGCACCCGCAGCCGACCGGCCTCGATTTGCCATCGGCCTTCGATCACGTGCCTGCAGACCATCCAGGTATTCACCACTCATGAGCTGGATCAGATCGAGGGCCGAACGCCTGGCCTACCGCAATTACCGTCGCATCAAATCGATGTACCTGGAACACCCCCGGGCACCTCTCGGGAAGACCTTCTTCCGGCTCCTGGAGGGGACCAACAAGCAACTCTCCGCCCAGAAGGTCGACCGACTGGGAGAGCTCCAGTCGTCCCTCTGGAAGATGCTCTACTTCTCGAAATATGGGGACGGCCGCCCGTTTGGTCTCGAAACCCGGACGCCGGTCGCCGCGTATTCGGATGATACGAAGTGGCCCCGGGGCGCGATCTACGACAACTCGACCAACCGGGACTTCAACCTCAAGGTCTACGATTATTTCCGGCGCAAACCCGGCCTCAGCCTCCTAGACCTCGGCTGCGCCGGCGGCGGGCTGGTCAAGAGCTTCCTCGCCGACGGCTATTCCGCAGTCGGCCTGGAGGGCTCCGACGCCGCGCAACGCCTGCGCTCGGGCGAGTGGGACACGATCCCCTATCACCTGTTCCCTTGCGACATCACGGAGCCGTTCCAGGTCCGCGACGCCGGCGGGAAGCCGGCCAGGTTCGACGTCGTCACGGCCTGGGAAGTTCTCGAGCACATCCCGGAAGGGAGGCTGCCGGGACTCATCGCGAACATCCGCAAGCACCTCCACGACGGCGGCATCTTTGTCGGGTCGGTGGCCCTCTTCCCCGAGGGCGACGGCTCGCGCAACCTGGTCTATCACGTCACCCTGAAGCCCAAGCCCTGGTGGCTTCGGTGGTGGGCCGAGCAGGGCTTCGCGGAGGTCGACCCTCACCCCTTCGAGGTGCGTGACTTTGTCCGTGGGCACGGCCGGGGGATCAAGGACTGGGACCCTCGCGATGGCGATGGGTTCCACCTCGTGCTCGGCCTGGACTCGCGGGACGACAACTCCCGGTGACCTGGCCCCGCCGATGCCGCGACCCGAGCGGGAGGGGGAGGTCCCGGGTAGGGGCGTCAGGACGGACCTTCCCCCCGCGCGGCGGGCAGAGTCGCGGAGGAGACGACGAGGTCCGGCTCGCCCTCCATCCACGCGATCGTCTCGCGCAACCCCTCGTCGAGCGTCGTGAAGCGGGTCTCCGGCCGCAATCGCATGAGCTTCTCGATCCCGAGGAGCTTCGAGCGAGCCCCGGTGTACCTCGTTTCGTCATACCGGATGCGATCGGCGTCGTGGCCGACGACCCGGCAGATCATCCCGGCGAACTCGCGGATCGTCCGATCGCTCCCCGCGCCGATGTTGATCGTCTCGTCTTCGACCGTCTCGGCCAGCGACAGCAGGATGCCCACGAAGTCGGCCAGGTGCACCAGCTCTCGCCTCTGATGGCCGTCGCCCCAGAGCACGACCTCTTCCCCCCCCCTCCGGGCGAGGAGAATCTTGCGGATCAGGTCGAAGATGAAGTGCATCTGCCGGCCATCCGCGTGGTATCCCGGACCGTACAAGGTCGAGGGGACGACGTGCAGGTAATGCAGCCCGAACTGCGCATGCAACGCCTTCAAGCCGACGCAGAGCATCCGCTTGGTCATCGCATATGTGAACAAGCTAGGGGTCGGCTGTCCGACCAGATAGTTCTCCTCGACCAGTGGCAGATTCTCATCATAGGAGCAGCTCGTGCCGATGGCGATCAACTTGGCCTGCGGCTGGTGGTCGCGCCACCAGGTGAGCACATTGGTGTTGATCTGCTGATTGATGATCCATTGCTCGCCGGGGTGGTGGAGGCAGAAGTCTCCCGCGCGCGTCCATGCGGCGAGGTGGTAGATGCGATCGTACACCGGGTGCGGGTAGTCCCTCAGCGCGCCGGCGTCGGTCAGGTCGCAATTCCGAGTGCTCAGGCCGACGACCTGATGCCCCCCCTGGGCCCTCAGCGCGGCCGCGAGCGCGGTGCCGAGGAAGCCAGTGGCGCCCGTGATGGCGATGTTCATGGTCGGTCGACTACGCGGGTTGGATGGGGAAATAGAACTCGATGCCGCGGGCGATCAGGGCTTCGTTCCGGCGGAGGATCTCGTCGCGGAAGTTCCAGGCGAGCACGTAATAAACGTCCGGAGGCTCGGGGAGCTCCGACTCGATCCGGATCGGGATGTGCTGACCGGGCGAGTAGAGTCCGCGCCGCAGTTCGTTGCGCTCGACGAGGCAGTCGAGGGTCTCCGTCCCGACGCCGAAGTAGTTGAGCAGCGTGTTCCCCTTGACGGGCGCCCCGAAGCCGAAGATTCGCTTGCTCGCTGCCTTGCGTCCGGCCAGGTAGTCGAGGTTCTCGGCCCTGAGGACTCTGATCCGGGCGGCAAAACGGCGGTAGACGTCCAGGGTGTTGCTCCCATCGCGAACCTCGGCCTCCAGGAGTCCCTCCAGCGCCTCGCTACGAGGGGCCTCGAGGTCCTTCGTGACGAACGCGATGATCGAGCCCCCGTGGATCGGCGAGAAGGTCGCGTCGAACAGCCGGAGGCCGTGCCGACTCAAGAGGGTGTCGATGGTCTCCAGGTTATAATAGAGCAAATGCTCATGATAGATCTGGTCGAAGGCGAGATTCCGCACGATCTGCCGCATGTAGAGGAAATGGACGACGAACACGCCGTCGTCGGCGAGACAATGCCGGATGCCCTCGGCGACGGAGTGCAACTCCTCCAGGTGGAAGAAGACGCCCGAGGCGTTGATCACGTCGAACCGACGATCGAGGGACTTTGCCAGCTCCAGGTTGAAGTAGTCCCGGACGGTCGGGACTCCCGCCGCGTTCGCGAGCTCGGCGATCGCCCGCGACGACTCCACCCCCAGCACGTCATAGCCCAAGGCCTGGTAATGCTTCAGCTGCGTGCCGTCGTTCGAGCCGATGTCCAGGACGCTCTTCGGACGCACGCCGCGCCCGAAGCGGGCGTCGACCCGACGCGCCGTCTCGCGGAAATGATCGCTCAGGGTCTGCGTGATCCCGGAGAGGTAGGTGTGGTCCGAGAACATCACCTCCTTGGGCACGGTGTGGTCGAGCTGCGCGGTGTGGCAGGCGTGGCAGAAGACGACCCGGAGCGGATAGGAGGGCTCCTTGCCGACCTCATCGGGCTTGAGGAAGTGGTTGGCCCAGGGATGGTCGCCGAGGTCGATGGCGGGCTCGAGGTCGCCCGAATCGCAGACGCGACAGATCATCGGAATCGTTCCCGGTTGCCCTGGATGAAGCGATCGGCCTGCGCCAGGCTCTCCTCCGTCCCGATGTCGAGGAACGGGGCGTCGGATTCGAGGAGCGTGACGCGGACGCCCTCGCGGATCCACCCCGGGAAGACGTCCACCTCGAAACTGAGCGGTTCCCGACGGGGAAACCGATCGAGCAGGGAGGCGGCGATGAGGTAGACGCCCGCATTGATCAGGCCGGGACCGCCGACGCTCGGCCCCTTTTCCGAGAATTGTCGGAGGAGTCCATCGGTCCCGACGTCGAGGGCGCCGTATCTCCCCGGATCGTCGACGCGGCGAGCGACGAGGGTGGCCTCGGCCCCGGTCCCCATGAGCCGATCGACCAAGGCCGCCGGGTCGGCGAAGATGAGGGAGTCGCCGTTGAAGACGAGCCAGCCGCTCGGCGAGCGCCCCGAGCCCCGCGCGGCGTTGAGGAAGCCGCCCGCGGTGCCCAGGGCACGTTCTTCCCGGACGCAATCCACCGCGAGCCCCGCGATCGTCCCGGGCGCGAAGTGCCGCTCGATGACCTCGCCGAGGTAACCCGTCGAGAGCGTGGCCGATCGGACGCCCGAGGCGGCGAGCCATCGCACGACCCACTCCACGAACGGGAGGCCGGCCACCTCCGCCATCGGCTTCGGCCTGTCGACGAGGACCCCGCGCAATCGTGTTCCGAACCCGCCGGCCAGGATCACGCAGTGAACGTCCTGCAATCGCATCGCGGTGCCCCCGACGTCGGATCCCTCGCGTCTCTCAGACGTTGGAGTAGGCATCCTCTTTGAGGATCGTGTACCCCTTGATCAGCTCGCGGATGCCCCGGTCGAGCGGCCATTCCGTCCGAAACCCCTGCGCGGCGATCCGGGCGTTCGAGACGATGTAGTCGCGTTTGTCGGGGTCCTCGCCGATCGGGGCCTCCAGGTAGACGAACCCGGGCAGGTGTCCCTTGATCTTCGCGCAAAGCTCGAGCTTCGAGAGGTTCGCGTCGTCGAGACCGACGTTGTAGGGCCGGCCCCGCATCGCCTCGAACCGCTCGATGGCGAAGAGGAAGACGCGGGCGACGTCGCGGATGTGGATGAAATTGCGTTTGAAGTGCCCCTCGAAGATGACGACCGCGCGGTCGTGGACGGCGCGATGCACGAAGTCGTTGACGAGCAGGTCGAGGCGCATCCTCGGCGACATTCCGAAGACGGTGGCGAACCGAAACGTCAGGCTCTCCTCCCGCTCCAGGACCGCCCGCTCGGCCTCGGTCTTCGTCACCCCGTAGAGCGAGATCGGCCGCAGCGGGGTCTCCTCGTCGCACATCTTCTCCTTCTGGCCGATCCCATACCCGCTATTGGTCGTGGGGTAGATGATCCTCTGGTCACGGCCGCTCAGCCGGCAGAGGAGCCGGACGGCGTCGCGGTTGACCGTCTCCGCGCCGACGCGGTCGCGGTCGCAGAGCGGGGCCCCCACGAGGGCCGCCAGGGGGATGACGTAATCCGCGGGCGCGAGGAGCCTCCGCAGCAACGACTCGTCGCGGCAGTCGCCCCGGACGACCTCGAAGCCGTCGTGCCCACAGCAGTCGGCCAGCGTGAACTGTCGGAACAGGAAGCTGTCGAGCACCACGACCTGATGCCCGGCTTGCAGCAATAACGGCGTCAGGACCGAGCCGAGATATCCCGCCCCCCCCGTGATCAGGATTTTACTCATGAGTGGATGATATGACTCCCCGTGAAGCTCAGTTGAAACGAGACCTCGCCATAATCGGCCAGTGCCACGCGCAGGGAGGGCTGCCGTTCCGGGGGGACGAACAGGAGCAGGAAGCCTCCTCCACCGGCCCCGAGCAGCTTGCCTCCCAGGGCCCCCGCATCCCTGGCCCGCTCATACATGCGGTCGATCTGGGGGGTGGACACCCCGGGGCCGAGCTTCCGCTTCTCTTGCCAGCCCCGATCGAGCAGCGATCCGAAGCCGCTCAGCGGCTGCCCGCCGCTCAGGATCGAATGGCCCGTCTCGACCATCCGCAGGATGTTCAAGAGGCGGTGGCTCGTCTGGGGCAGCCGGGCCATCTTGTCGCGTTCGATCTCCTGCGCCCGCCGGGTGATCCCGGTGAAGAACAGCAGGAGCGACCTGTCGAGCTCGGCCAGGCGATCGGCGTCCAGGGTGACCCGGTTCACCGTGAAATCCCCCGAGCGGGCGAACTCGATGAGGTTCAGCCCTCCGAAGGCGGCGAAGATCTGGTCCTGACAGCCGACGGCCTCCTCCAGGCACTCGCGCTCCAGGTGGATCGCCGTCTGCGCCAGGTCACGCTTGGAGATGAATCGCCCCTGCATGGCGCTCAGGACGTTGACGAGCCCGACGGTGAAGCTCGACGACGACCCGATCCCCGTGTAGGCGGGGAGTTCCGACGCCAGGCTGATCTCGATGTCGCGGGTGATCCCGAAATGGCGGAGGATCTCGCGGAAGGGGCGGTGCTGGATCTCGTCCAGCGTGCGCACGCACTCGACGTTGCGGTAGGCCAGGCGGATCGAATAGTCGAACAACTGCGAGTGGAAGGGGGTCGCGCTGTGGTAGAGATGCTGGTCGATCGTCGCGCCGAGGACGGCCCCGCCATGCTCGCGAGAGAACTCGGGCCAATCGGTCCCCCCGCCGAAGAAGCTGATCCGAAACGGCGTCTGGCAGATGATCATCTCTCGGCCTCGGCCTCGGCGGGCGGGGCGATGATGGACAGGGAACGCGATGTCTTCGCGGTCCGGAGCTCTCGCCGGAGTTCTTTCAGGCCCCGATACGCCGCGCGACACTCGCGCAGGAAACGGCCCGGGGGGAGTCCTCGGCTCTCCCCGTGGGCGCGTGCACGATGCTCGACGTCCACCTGCTTAACCGTGTAGCCTGCCGCCATCGCCCGCAGCAGCAACTCGGCATTGAACAGCGTGGGCATGCAGTGGACCTGCGGCAGGAGGTCGTCGACCATCGCCTTCGAGAAGAGCCGGAACGCGGAGTTGATGTCCTTGATTCCGACCCGGAAGAATGACTCCGCGATCCCGTTGAAGCACGCCGAGGCGACCTTCCGATAGGTCGGGTCCTGGCGATGGACCTTCGCTCCGTGCGCCATGTCGCACGACGCGAACGCCTCTGCGACCTTCCAGAACTCGCGGGCGACGTACTGGCCGTCCGAGTCGGTGAAGAAGACGAGCGGGCATTGCGCCTCGGTGTAGAGCCGCCGTGCCGACGCCGCGAACCCGTCGCGTTCCGAGTAGAGGATGCGGAGATAGGGGAACTCGCGCCCCAGCATCTCGAGCGCCTCGATCGTCCCGTCGCGGCTCGCCCCGTCGTCGAAGACCAGCTCGGACCCCTCCGGCAGGTGCCGGAAGACGTCGGCATCCCACTCGCGCACCACGCCCTCGATGACCTCGATCTCGTTGCAGACGGGCATGAGCACCGAGACCGGCTGCATGAGCCGCCCATTCATGGTCGCGCTCCTCGAATCCACGACGCAACGAAACGAGACGAATGGCCGGAAGCGTCATCTATCGGCCGAGGGACGGCCAGGGCCAAAGCGTCCCGCATGGACGCCTCGACAGAGCCCCCATCATACCACGCCGCGAGAATGGTAAGCCAGCGAGCCAACGCAGCCATATACCACGACGGCGCCAACAAGAGGGGACACGAGAATGAGAAACCGAGGCGAAAACGGGGACTGGCTCGAAGCGACACGTCGTGCTTGTCCCCGTGTTCGCCGGGAAAGGGGACAGCAACTGCGCCGTTTCGACTCCGGAGCCAGTCCCCTTTCCTCCGGCTCGACCCTTCTCGTACACGCTTCAAGACCTTGCCGGCGCACTGCCGGGCCGCTCGTCGGCCAGCCACCAGAGGAGGCCGGCGACCACCAGGGCGTGATCGATATCCCCGCGACGGATCATCTCGGGAATCTCCCTCGCGGGGGCGAGCACGACCTCGACCTCCTCGCCGGGGTCGAGGCGAGTCTCGGCCACACGCCGCGCGTTCGTCACCACGACGGTTGTGGTCTTCGAGGACAGGATGGACGGATTGGACCACATCGCGCCGAGCACCAGGGGAGGATCGCCGGCGAAGCCGGTCTCCTCGAGCAGCTCGCGAGGACCGGCCTGCCTCGCGTCCTCGCCCGGCTCGAGCAGGCCGCCGGGCGTCTCCAGGCTGTCACGCCCCGAGCCGGCGCGGAACTGTCGGACGAGGATCAACTGGCGGTCGGTCGTCAGTCCCACCACGTTGACGGCGTCGGCCAGATGGAGGACGAAGAAGTCGTGCGACCGACCGGAGGCGCGAGACCGATACCGCTCGCATCGGAGGCGAAAGAGCCAATTCTCCTCCAGCGTCCGATCGCTCTCGCCGTCGCGAATCCACGAGGGTTCGGGCACGCTTCCTCCTCCTCGGACGTCGTCAGGATCGAGCAAAGGAGACGATATCGGAGGCTCGCACGAGGAACCGGACCGGCATCAGCGCGGGAGGAGGACGTCATCGACCAGCATGGCGACGCCGTCATGGTCGTGATCGCCCGTGACGTGGTCGGCGACCGCGAGGACGTCCGCGGGAGAGTGGCCCATCGCCACGCCGAGGCCCGCACCCCGGAGCATGGGCACGTCGTTCATGTCGTCGCCGACGGCGCAGATGGCGGACGGTTCCACCCCCCAGAGCTTCGCGAGATGGAGGACGGCGGTCCACTTGCTCGCATCCCGGCGCAGGACTTCGCACATCGTCCCGGCGTACTTCGGGCTCTTCTGCACGAATGTCCGGACCCGATCACCCAGCCTGGACAGGACGGCGTCCTGGAATGCGAGCATCGCCTCGCGAGTGCCGATCGCGCAGAGGTGGTAGTGCAGGCGGTCGCCGGGACGATCCGACCACGAGGGATCGACCTCGGCGTGCGGCCGGTTCTGGCCCAGATAGTCGTCGAAGAGGGGCCGGCCGGTCGGATCGGAGGCGACCACGAAGTCGGTCTCATCGGGCGCGGTGTCGGTGAAGGAGACCGCCGGCTCGTCGCGGTCATGGAAGACCTCGATGACATCGGCGAGCAGCGGGGCGTCGAAGTCGGCCCGCCAGAGGGTCCGGTGTCCGTCCGGGTCCTTCACGAGCGCTCCCGAATTGCAGACGAGCGGGGCATCGAGGCCCAGCAGCTCGGCGATCGGCCGTGCGCGCCGATAGCGTCTGCCGGTGCAGAGGACCGGGCGAATGCCCGCGCCGGCGGCACGCGTGACCGCCTCGGCGGTCCGGGGACGCAAGGTCCCTTCGCGGTCGAGCAAGGTTCCATCCACGTCCAGGGCCAGGATGCGGTAGCGTGGTGCCGTCCAGCCGCTCGCCAGGAAACACCTCCGAAAGACCAGAATCGAGGAGCGAGCGAGGACAACGGGTCAATGCTCGGCATAGGCCCCGGCGGCCCGACGGCCCCGGACGCTCTCGGGGAAGAGCGACTCCTGGTCGAGGTCCCCCTCGGTCGAGAATGGGATCGGCAGATATTCCGTCTCGCGCTCCAGATGCGGGTGATCGCGGACTTCATCCTCGAGCGCGGGCGAGACCCAGAGCGCATTCAGCTCCAGCGTGTTGGGGATCACCACGAGTCGTGCCTCGGCCGGGTCGATCCGCCAGCAGGTCTCGAGCGCGGCGAGGAAGACGTCGCGGTCGGTGGGCAAGGTGATCGGGATGCGGGCCCGTTCGAGGAAACACGATGTCAGGACGTTGATCCGGAACGGCTCCGGGTCCAGCTTGGCCACCAGGCGATCGGTCGTCAGGTCGGCGAACCCGACTCCCACGATGTTGCCGTGGCTCTCGTCGGAGACGTCCAGCACCGCCAGGCGCGTGACGACGGGACGATCGAAGTCGGGCTGAGTCTCGACCATCAGCCGGCCGATCACGTTGGGGTCGAGCCCGGCGCCCGAGTAATTCTTGCCCAGCTCGCCGACGATCAGGACGTCGATCTGGTCGAACGGGAGCCGTCCCATGAGGGCCCGGGCGCGCTCGAGCAGCCGGGGTTCCTCGTCGAAGATCGTCTCCGGCTCGACCGCCACGATCTCGGCGGGCAGGTCATCGGCGTTCTCGAGGATCGCCACGCCGAGCGCGAATTTCGTGTTCGCGACCAGGAAGCGTCCGACGGCCGGCAAGACCTCGCGCATCCCGCGGAGGCCGAGCTTGTGGATCTGGCTCGCCCCTTCCCGCTTGCCGAGGCCGATGACCAGCATCTTCAGGACGCCCGACTCGTGCGCCGATCGGAAGTCAGTGTGCGGCTTGACGCGATTCAAGAGCACGATCCCGTCGGCGCCATGGGCATTCCTGTCGAAATAGATCGGCAGTCCGACGGGGCTAGTCCCCAGGACCAGGCTGTCCATGTCGGTACGGACCTCGACGCCCATCGCCTCGGGGGTGATCCCGTATCCGGCGAGCAATTCGCGCTGACCGTCGGCGGTCGCCCCGCCGTGGCTCCCCATCGCGGCGACGATGAAGGGCCGGAAGCCCATCTCCTTGAGCGTGTCGACCGCCGCCCGCGCGACCTTGGGGATCGCATTGATGCCACGGCTGCCGACCCCCACGGCGATCGTCCCACCGGCCGGCACCCGGTCGCGCAGCCTCGACTCGCGGATGAGCCGGCGCACCATGCCGGAGAGGTCCGCCACCCGGGGCTGAGGGACCGATTGCCGAACGCGCGCCAGCGGTGGAAATGACATCCCTCGAGGTCCTTTACTTGGCTGGTCCAGCCTCGTCGACTCTAATGGGGGGTCGTCGCTTATCGCGGCTTCAATGTAATGGCCGCCAGGCGCAGTCGTCAATCACTCACGAGACTGCCCTCGGCCAGTCTCGTCGATCGTTCGGCTCGGAATGTGTTCGAGAAGGGTCAAGCCGAGGGAAAGGGGACTGGTCCTCCTTGCCGGCGAGAAGGGGGACAAGCACGGCGCTACGTTTCGAGCCAGTCCCCCTTCTCGCCTCGGCTCTCCGCGCCCGGACGCCCTCTCAGAATGCGTAATCGGCCGACGGACCGAAACCAGGCGCATAGACCCCGACCGGCGGGGATGGTGCCACGGCGCCGGGGATGTAAGGGACGGGGAACGTCCGGTAGCTCGACGCACCGAAGGTATAACCAGGCGCGACGAATCCGGGCCGCCAGAGTTGGATCCCGAAGCGACCCGGGAGGAAGCTGGACGGGGCGTAACCATAACCGTAACCCTGTCCATAGGGCGAAGCGAAGGCCGAATAGGTTCTCGGCACGCCGAGACTCGCGGAGCCGTAGCTCATCCCATAATATCCGGGCGCCGCATAGGCCCGAGGGAGCGGGACTCCTCCGCCATCGTCCTGGCCGCGTGTCACCGCAGGCGCCGATACGGCCGAAGCACCCAGGATCACCGCAAAAATCAGACGATGCATGATCATGCTCCTTTGCCGCGTGACGTGACTCGACCGTTCCGACCCGCCGACCAGACAGCCTCAGCACGAACTTTCTCTATTGTACGACAGAATATCGCCCGTCCCGTCCCACAAACGAAACGACGGGCGGAAAGAACTCGTCTTCCCGCCCGTCCCCGTGCGTTGTCCGGCAGAAAACCAAATCCGACGTCACCACCTCCGCCCACCCAGGAGCGGGAGGCCAATCCCCCGGCGGTATCCGTAACCACGATATCCGGAGGAACGGAGGGGGACGATCACCGGCGCGGCGACACCGTAGACCGGGGCGCCGTAGACGAAGGGTGCGGGGGCGTAATAGCCCGAGGAAAAGGAGGTTGTGCCAGGCGCCACATAGCTCGAGTATCCCGACCCATAATAAGTCGTGCCTCCGTCGCCTGCTCCATAGCCGTAACCGTAGGGCTGGCCGATTTGATTCCCCGTGCCGTAGTCCAGCTCGCCGATGGAGATCGAGACCTGGGCATCCGCGACGGTCGCGTGCCCGAGGACGAGACCGGCGGCCATCACCATGCCAAAGATGCGGTTCATGATGTCTTCCTGGAGTCGCGGGGACACACCGTGAGACCCCCTCCGGTCATTTTGCCCCCGAGCTTACCTCGGTATCCTAGTTCACGATCGGAAGCAGGGCCCAAGCCGACAGACAACAAGCCGATTTTTTGCAATCCAAACAAACGATTTTCAGAGATAGAAAAGAATTTGCCGTTGACCCAAAGCGAGTTTTATGGTGAGTTCGAGGCGTGTGATTTCCCGATCCGCCCGCATCGAGTCATGCGCAACTGCAATGAAGGGATAAGTGCCTGATGGCGCTCCAGACTGGAGAGGTCTCGGATCGGCGTTCTCTCGACGAGGTGCACGGGACGGTCTCGGTCTCGGCACGGAACCCCCTGAAGCGACTCTTCGCGTTCATGGGACCGGCCTATCTCGTCAGCGTCGGTTACATGGACCCGGGGAACTGGGCCACCGACCTGGAGGGGGGTGCCCGCTTCGGCTATGCCCTGGTCTGGGTCCTGTTGATGTCGAACCTGATGGCCGTCCTCCTGCAGACGCTCTCGGCCCGGCTCGGGGTGGTGACGGGTTTCGACCTCGCCCAGGCATGCCGCGCCGAGTATTCGCGAGGGGTCAACGCCGTGCTCTGGCTCCTGGCGGAGGTGGCGATCGCGGCGTGCGACCTGGCGGAGGTGTTGGGGACGATCATCGCGCTGAAGCTGCTCTTCGGGATGCCGCTGCTCTGGGGATGCCTGATCACAGCCTTCGACACGTTCCTCCTGCTCTGGCTGCAGCACTGGGGGATGCGCAAGATGGAGGCGTTCATCCTCGCCCTGGTGGCGACCATCGGGGCCTGCTTCCTGGTGGAGATCCTCCTGGCTCGCCCCGACATGGGCGCGGTGCTGGGGGGGCTCCGTCCGAGCCTGCCGCCGGGTGCCCTCTTCGTCGCGATCGGCATCCTGGGCGCCACGGTCATGCCGCACAACTTGTACCTGCACTCGGCGCTGGTGCAATCGCGGCGGATCGGCGACGACCACGCGAGCAAGGCGACGGCCTGCCGCTACAACCTGATCGATTCGGCGATCGCGCTGAACGCCGCGTTCTTCGTCAACGCCGCGATCCTGGTCCTCAGCGCCGCGGTCTTCCACCGCAACGGGGTGGAGGTGGCCAGCATCGAGCAAGCCTACAAGCTCCTGCCCGGCTTCCTCGGCGCGGCGGCGCCGATCCTGTTCGGGATCGCGCTCTTGTGCGCGGGGCAGAGCTCGACCCTCACGGGGACCCTGGCCGGTCAGATCGTCATGGAAGGCTACCTGAACTTGCGGATCGCACCCTGGCTGCGCCGGCTGGTGACCCGGATGATCGCCCTGATCCCCGCCGTCGTGGTGATCGCCTTGACGGGCGAAGGGTCGACGCAACAACTGCTCGTCCTCAGCCAGGTGATCCTCAGCCTGCAACTCTCGTTCGCGGTGATCCCGCTAATTCACTTCACGTCGAACCGGCTGAACATGGGCGCGTTCGCCACCCCCTGGTGGGGGAAGATTCTCGCCTGGCTGACGGCGTCGATCATCGTCGCGCTCAACGGCAAGCTGGTGTCCGATAAGATTGCCGAATGGGTGGGGCTGGCGGCCGAATCCGGTGCGAGGTTGGGCCCGCTCCCGGCGAGCTGGGCGGTCGGGGCCTTGCTCTATGGGCTGGCGGCGGCCGTGCTGGCGCTCCTGGGCTGGGTGACGCTCAAGCCCTGGCTCTGGCCCTCGCCCGCCTGGTCCCCCGCGCCGAGCGTGGCGCTCGACTGGGATGACGCCCTCCGGCCTCACCCGCTGGCGACGATCGGCGTGGCCCTGGAGCACGGCCCCGGCGACGGCGAGATCCTCAACCGCGCCCTGAGCCTGGCACGTCCCGGAGAGACGGACCTCATCCTGCTCCATGTCGTCGACACGACGATGACCCGCGTTTACGGGGATGAGACGGCCGACCGCGAGACCGCCGCCGACGAACGATACCTGGCCGAGGTCGTTCGCGTCCTGAAGCAGAAAGGCTTTGAGGCCCGCTCGGTCCTGCTCCACGGCCCCGATCGCGCCGCGAAGCTGGTCGGGCAGCTCAAGCACGAACCGGTCGACCTCCTGGTCGTCGGCTCCCACGGCCACGGCCTGGTCCGTGACCTCCTCTTCGGCCAGACGGTCGACAAGGTCCGCCACGGCCTCGGCATCCCCATGCTCATCGCCCGCCCGGACCGTGCGGGAGGTTCCGGTGAGGGTTGAAAATCGATCATCCGCGCTGCGCCGGGTCTACGAGAGGAATGGCTCGCTCCACGAGGGCGTCTCCCGCAAGAGAATCTCCCGCGATGGCGGATGATACGACACCGACCCGTTCGCCTTCGTGGAAGAGGATCACGTCGCGCCCATCGCCGACCCGACGGTGCGGACGCGGCTCACGTCGCGTCCGTTGAGGTCCACTCCGACACGACCGTCGTCCCCTGCGACCACCCCTCCGGCCGAGGCAACGGCCGGAGGTGCCACGACTCGGGGACCTCGGCGACCCGCCCCATCCGCCGGTCGAAGGTCGCCAGCGTAGCCCTCATCAGCACCAGGCTGAACACGGCGAGGGCGCCTATGTACAATGGGATGTAGACGCTTAAAAATCGCAGGTCATGCCCCGACTGGAACGTCAGGCGCCCGGCCAACTCCGTGGTCTCGAGGACGCCGAAATAGGGGCTCGCCGCGAGGATGACTCTCGCATTCGGTGAGGACAAGAGGGACCGGTTGGCCAGGGAGATGACCACCGCCACCGGCCCGATCACCGCGATGGCATAAATGGTCACGCTCCAGGCGACGGCCCGCCCCAGTCGGGGCACCCACGTCGCCAGGGCCATGCCCAGGCTGGTAATCGCCGCGGCATAGGCCAAGATCAGCCCCAGCATCAAGAGCGGGGCGAGCCAGTTCTCGCTCACCATCGCCAGGCCCACGACGATCCAGGTGGGGAAGATCATCAGGCGCGGCACCAGGGCGAACGTCCCCCACCACTTCCCCCAGACGATCTCCCGCGTCGCCAGCGGCGTCGCCATGATGACGTCCATGCTCCCCCGGTCGCGCTCCTCCGCCAGCGCCATCGGCGCGGAGGCGCTCAGGAGCAGCAGGCCGATTGCGGCCTGCCAGGCGTTGACCATTGGCGCAATCTCTCGTCCCCACCCTCGCGACGAGGCATCCAGGTAGAAAACCACGATCACGCCCAGGCTCGCCAGCCCCGAGGCCGCCGCATACGCGGTCCAGAACCGCCCGGCCCACTTGCCCGGCCGCTTGCGATGCCACTCGCGCCAGAGCACCGGGTTGCCGTCCAGCGAGGGCCCGGGCAGCCACCGGAGGACCCCGGCCGCACCGCCCGGCTCTTCCCGCTTCGCCGGCCGGAACGCCTGCGCGGTCACCACCCGCCGCATGCGCCGGACCGAGACGGCCAGCAGCCACACCGACGCCGCGACCGCCACCGCGAAGTACATCCCGCATTCCGCCAGCACCTGCCCCGACGTCGCCATCGGGCGGCCGACCAGCCGGAACGGGTTCACTCGCCTCGCCAGCCAATCTTTCGTGAACGGGACCCCCGTCCACCACGTCGCCGCAGGCGTGATCAGCCACTGCAGCGGCGCCGGCCCGACGAGCAGGAGGCCCTCAACCAGGTACGTCAGCAGCAACGCCTGGTACATCTGGCGGACCCAGATCGACAACACCAGCGCGAGCGTGCAGCCGACGGACGCCGTCCCGACCGTCACCAGGAACGATCCCAGCAACGCCCCGGGGTCGATCCCCCCGAGCAGCCCGGCCAGGGCGAGCACCGGGACCCCGCTTGCCAGGACCATCAGCACCGGCGTCAACCGCGCCGCGAGTTTCCCCAGCACGATCTCATCGTCCGACAGGTCCGTGACGAGCAGGTGCAGCAACGTCCCGCGCGACTTCTCCACGCAGATCGACCCCGCCATCACCGCCGGCGCCGCGAGCATCACCAGCAGCAACTGGAGCAGCCCCAGCCTCCAGAAGAAGACCCCGCTGATCGAGGCCGTCAGGCCGATCGTCAGGTCTCGCCCCTCGAACGGGACCCAGACCATCGCCAGGCAGACCAGCAGCATGGCGAGGTAGATCGCCCGCAGCGCATACATCTGCCACCGCCGCGCGCCGGTGAGCCATTCGTACACGAAGACCGGCCCGAGTCCCCACCGCCTCGACCACGCCATGCTCCCGCCTCCACCGGCCCCAATCGGAGGGCCCCGCCTCCTCATCTGGTGAGGACGCGTCCTCGGACAAACATCCTACCGTCCGGCCGGCAGCTTTCACGGCTCTTAATTTATGGAATATTGACCGGAATTTGAACAGTGGCTCCTCCACAAGTCTGGCGGGAGCCCTGCCACCTGGACTGGGAGTCCTCCCCCGGGCCTCCAGCCGTGAGGGCTTTGGGGACATAAACTGGGAGCGTCAAGATGAATGGGAAGAGGAGATAATATGGGTTTAATACACAGCTTGTAACAAACACCATTATTTTTCACTCAGGATGGCCTGTGCGATCATTCTTCGAGAATCGCCACGCGGATGGCGATTGACCCGATTACACCCACCTCCGACCCACCTCCGACGCACCTGTCCTCCGACACGTGTCTGCATGCCAGTGGGTCGAGCCCGAAGGCCCTTGGTTACTTCCCGCCCCGAAGTCGGCTGGAGGTGAAGCCGGGCAGACCCCGGAGTTTATTCGTGCGACCGTGCGGATCGTGGGTTATAGTCTCAGGATCGCCAGGTCGGGCCGTGTTGCCCGACGTCGGTGAGCGCCGCGTGATTTAGGACCTTGCCGCGCATCGGCGGCTGCGACCCGACCTCCCCTCGTGCTTCACCGGAAGTCACAATCGGAGGACGATGGACGGTCGTCAGTCCGGTTGTTACGCATCCGAGCCCGGCCCCCCTCGTCCGCGAGGACAACGGGGGGCCGGGCTGGACTCTTTTGGGGCCTCGACCTTTTTGACAGGCGAACCGTCCTCCGCTCCCGAGTTCCCTGCCCTCCGATCGCGTCGCTGGGGGATCGGGATCCTCGTCATCGCCCTGGCTCCCTCGCTCGTCTCGATCTGGGGAGTCCCCCTATTCGTGACGCAAGATGGTCCGGCC
>JAABUS010000478.1_pt1 | contig 50106 bp, 29 predicted proteins | sample 5560161 | NCBI WGS metagenome assembly JAABUS01 (sample SAMN10711885, study PRJNA513376) | rock metagenome | isolation source: Antarctica rocks | place: Antarctica: Victoria Land, Trio Nunatak nord | collected 2016-01-04 | reverse complement strand
GGACAACCTGTACAGGCACCCCGGCAACCTTTACCATAACAGTTAACCCTACAGCAACAGTCACTGCTGTACCTAACCAGACTGTTTGTAATAACAGTGCAACAGCGCCGGTTAACTTTACCAGCCCTGCAACAGGAGGAACAGTGGCTTACAACTGGACAAACAATAATACTTCCATCGGGCTTGCTGGCAGCGGAACAGGCAACATTGCCTCATTCAATGCAACCAACAGCGGCACTGCACCTGTTACAGCTGCCATCACGGTTACCCCTTCTTACACTAACGGAGGGACAACCTGTACCGGCACCCCGGCAACCTTTACAATAACAGTTAACCCTACAGCAACAGTGACTGCTGTACCTAACCAGACTGTTTGTAATAATAGTGCAACAGCGCCGGTAAACTTTGCCAGTCCTGCAACAGGAGGAACAGTGGCTTACAACTGGACAAACAATAATACTTCCATCGGGCTTGCTGCAACCGGAACGGGCAACATTGCCTCATTCAATGCAACCAACAGCGGCACTGCACCTGTTACAGCTGCCATCACGGTTACCCCTTCTTATACTAACGGAGGGACAACCTGTACCGGCACCCCGACAACCTTTACAATAACAGTTAACCCTACAGCGACAGTGACGAGTGCATCATCATCAACTATCTGTAATAATACAACCCCAAACTATACGATTACCTCTGTAGTAGCAGGCATCACTTACAGCTGGAGCCGGTATTCTGTGGCAGGCCTCAGCAATGCTGCCGTTACAGGGCAGAGCAGTAACCCGATTACAGAAATATTAACCAATACCTCTAATGCTCCTGTTAATGTCACTTATGTAATAACGCCAACCGCTAATGGTTGTACAGGTACTGTTTTTAGTTATGTGCTAACTGTTAACCCAAGTCCTGCGGTTACCAGTGATTCGGTAAACATTATATGCAGTGAAGATGTACAGAACTATACAATAACCAGTGATGTAGACGGCTCTGCTTACAGCTGGAGCAGAGCTTCAGTTGCAGGCATCAGCAATGCTGGAGTTACAGGTCAGTTTGCTAACCCAATAACAGAAGCTTTAACTAACACAACTATAGGAGTGGTAAACGTAAAATACACTATTTTGCCAAATATAAATAGTTGTACGGGAACTCCATTTACTTATACGGTTACCGTAAATCCCAAGCCTGCAACACCAGCAATAGGAAGTAATTCGCCGGTATGTACAGGAAATGATTTGAATTTAAACATAACCACTACAGAAGGTGCAACATATAGTTGGACAGGACCTAATGGTTTTAGTTCAACTTTACCAAATCCTACAATAGCAAGCACTACCTTAGCTGCTGCAGGAACTTATTTGGTAAATGTTACGCTAAATGGTTGCTCAAGTACGGCAGGAACAAGTACTATATTAATAAATGCAACTCCCCCTGCTCCAAAGGTATCCAACAACGGGCCTTTATGTGAAGGTGCAACCTTACATTTAACAGCATCAACCATTGCAGATGCAACCTATAATTGGACAGGGCCGGAGGGGTTTACATCAACAATACAAAATCCCTCTTTACCTGCTGCTGTATATACTAACTCGGGTAAATACTATGTAACTGCTACAGTTGGAGGTTGTACAGGATTAGCAGATTCTTCTATGACCGTAATTGTAAATGATAATCCGACAGATCCAATATTAAAAAGCAATTCACCTGTTTGTACAGGAGGGGATATACTATTAACAGCATCAACAACCCGCGGTGCAAATTATATTTGGACGGGCCCTAATGGATACACCTCAAGCGTACAAAATCCGTCAATATCAAAAGCGGTTATAGCGAATGGCGGTACATATAATGTTTCTATAAGTTCACCCGGATGCCCAAACACAAGTTCAGGTTCTATTGCAATTGCAGTAAACCAAACACCAAATGCTCCAACAGCAACTAATAATGGACCTGTTTGTGCCGGAAGCATTTTAAATTTATTTGCATCAGCCATTCCTAACGCATCATATAACTGGACTGGACCCAACAGCTTTACCTCAACATCTCAAAATCCGGTAATTAATAATATTACAACTGCTGAGGCAGGAACATACATGGTAACAGTAACAGTAAATGGTTGTACAAGTGCAGTCGCAACCACTTATGTCACTATTAAACCTGTTCCGCCTGCACCAACTGCCGGAAACAATACACCTGTTTGCGATGGACGTACAGTAAATTTAACAGCATCAGCCATTGCCGGAGCCACGTATACCTGGACGGGACAAAATGGTTTTACGTCTGCAATACAAAATCCAACAATAGCTAATGCTACATTTACGGATGCCGGTAAATATTATGTTTCAGCAACCGTTGCAGGTTGTACAGGTTTAGCTGATTCTGCCGCAGTAATTATTAATGCTAATCCAACTCCTCCAAATTTGTTTAGCAACTCACCCGTTTGCTCCGGAGGTTCTTTACAATTAAATGCAGCAACAATTATAGGAGCAAACTATAGTTGGAGCGGCCCTGATGGATTTAAATCTTCATCCCAGAATCCAATAATACCAGATGCGGTATTATCTAATAGCGGTACTTACAAAGTTTCTATAACTGCAGCAGGATGTCCCAGCACAACTTCTTCATCTATTGACGTGATGGTAAATAAAACGCCAAATGCTCCAACAGCAATGAATAACGGACCTGTTTGTGAAGGAAGCACGTTGAATTTCTCCACCTCACCTATATATGACGCAGCTTATTATTGGACCGGTCCCGATAATTTTACAGCAACAGCTCAAAATCCGGCAATTAATACTTCAATAAAGAGCACAGGTACTTACAACGTAACTGCTACGGTAAAAGGTTGCACAAGCCCGCCTGCAAAAACAGTGGCAGTTATCAAACAAAAGCCAGCAGCAAGTGCAGGAAGTAATCAAACAGTTTGCGCTAATAATGCACTCGTAAATATTGCCGGAATAATAACAGGCGGAAGTACCACAGGAAGATGGAGCACAAGCGGTACAGGAATTTTTTCACCAGCTAATACAAATTTAACTGCAGCATATACTCCTGGTAATGCTGATAAAGCTGAGGGAAATGTAACCTTAACTTTGACATCCACGAATAATAGTGTTTGCCCGGCATCGGTTTCATCATTGACAGTTGCAATCACCAATGCCCCCATTGCAAATGCAGGATCTGACCAAAGCGTATGTGCTAACAATTCAAATGTAATTTTAAACGGCCAGGTAACAACAGCTGCCGGAGACGTTTGGAGCACTTCAGGCACCGGAACCTTCAATCCATCTGATACTAATTTAAATGCAACTTATATTCCCGGGGCAAGGGATATAACAAAAGGCACAGTAACACTTACGCTTACTACAACCGGTAATGGAATGTGTTTGCAAGATGCTGACGAACTGAAGGTAGCCATTACACCTCCACCTGTTGTAAAAGCAGGACCGGACATGTATATTCTTGAGTCCGAGACCGCCACTTTAAATCCCGTGGTTAGCCGTACCAACGTGCAATATCTGTGGACTCCCAACAATTATCTAAACAATAATACGGCGAAAAACCCGTTAGTTACAGGAGTGGAGGATATCCTGTATACATTAAAAGTTACAGATATAAACGGATGTATAAATGAAGGCCGGGTAATGGTAAAGGTCTTGAAACCTTTTAAGATACCAAATACTTTCACACCTAATAATGACGGAATTAATGATAGGTGGCTTATACCAGCTTTAAATACTTATCCCGGAAATCATGTGCAGGTTTTTAACAGGTATGGACAGTTAGTATTTGAAAGTTCCGGGTATTCACAACCCTGGGATGGCACTATGAATGGAAAATCATTACCGTTCGGCACCTATTATTATGTTATTGAACCTGGCTATGGACGCAAACCTATTACCGGTTATGTAACTCTTATAAAATAAATTTTGAAGCGGAATGATGTTATGAAGCTCACTTTTTTATTAATCTTGTTCTCAACAGGAATGACAAAAACATTCGCTCAGCAAAAGCCCTATTTTACTCAGTATATTCTTAATAATTATATTTTAAATCCTGCACTTACTGGAATAGAAAATTACACTGATGTTAAGTTAAGCTATCGAAATCAATGGACAGGAATAACAGGAGCCCCGGTTACTTTATACTTATCGGTGCACGGACCGGTTGGCAAAAAAGATTATCGTACTACTGCTACTTCTTTTCAGATACCCGGAGAAAATCCACGCGGAAAAGCTTATTGGGAAAATTACACAGCGCCTGAGTCGCATCATGGAGCCGGCTTAATACTAATGAACGATAAAACAGGTTATCTCAGCAGGCTTTCTGCTTATGCAACCTTCGCCTATCACAAAGGGTTATCACCTAAAACAAGTTTATCAGCAGGATTTCTTGGTGGCATTTCGCAGGTTAATATTGACAGAAGTAAAATCGAATGGGCAACCCTCGATCCTAATGATCCTGCAATAGGATATAATAGTAAAGAACTAAAAAAAGTAAAGCCTGAAATCGGGGCAGGTTTATGGTTATATTCTTCAAATTATTTTGCAGGAATTTCCGTTCTTAATATTATACCAGGCAAAACAAGATTTACCGCTAATAATAATTACGGAGCTTATTTTGAACCTCAGTATCTCTGTACAGCGGGATACCGTTTTTTTTTAAGTGATGATATATCTGCTTTGCCTTCCGTAATGCTGCAATTCATAAAACCATTTCCGGTGCAAATTCATTCTAATATAAAGCTTCAGTACCAGGATAAAGTTTGGGTAGGAGCGAGCTATAGACTCAGCGATCAGCTTGGAGGATTTGCGGTAATGGCCGGGATATTTGCCTCAAATACTTTTAATATCAGTTATGCCTATGATGCTTCAACAACTTCCCGTTTAAAATACTATACCCAAAATACTCATGAAATTATTTTGGGTTTTCCTATTAACAATAAGTATGGGGATTGGTGCCCGAAAAACATCTGGTGAGTAATAGGTGCATCGCTGAAACAAAAAAAATAAAATTTTATACTATTATGGTATTATCCTGTATATGCAACAGCATTGCAGGAGCAATGATGCTAAACCTATAAGGACTATGATAACTGACAATAGAAATATTTACCCGCTTCGGGCGTACTGTTTTCCGTTCTTATGGTTACCGGAACACTTATAATGGCTCACCAATGCCTGTAGGCACTTATTATTATATTATTGATCTGGAAACGGAGAAAAGCCATTAAGCGGTTCGCTGATTTTGCTTAGATAATAGGATTCCTTAACCAATAGTTTGTTAAAAACTTTTTTACTTTTATCAATGGCTGTCAACAAAAACCTATTTTTGATACATTAGCATTAATATGAAAATTACATCATTTCTTTTTACTATATCAATAGCCATGAGCGCTACTCTTTTTGCGCAGCCAAAAAAAGTAATCGCAGACAAAATTGTTGCTCAGGTAGGCGATAAAATCATTTTACGTTCTGATATTTATAATTCTATACAGGATGCGCAGCGTGAAGGAACGCCAATGCCTCCAAATCCTGAATGTGTGCTGGTAGAAAGAGCCTTGATTGAGAAGGCATTAGTATTACAGGCCGAAAAAGATTCACTTCCGGTAAGTGATGAAGATTTAGAAGCAGAGCTTGACAACCAGATTCGCGGATTTGTAATGAAATATGGATCTAAAGAAGTTTTGGAAGAGGTGGCAGGTAAGTCTGTTTATCAGTTAAAGGAAGACTTCCGTCAGCCTTTTAAAGAAAGAAAGCTGGCAGATGCAATGAGAAAGAAAATAGTTGATAATGTAAAAATGACTCCAAATGAAGTACAGGCTTACTTTAATCAAATACCAAAAGACAGCTTGCCTTTTTATGAAAGTGAGCTGGAGCTAAGTGAAATTGTAGTGTATCCCAAGGCTAACCGCGAAGTTGAAAGCTATGTGACCCGTGAACTGAATGATTGGAAAAAGCAAGTGGAAGATGGAACTAAAAAGTTTGAGCTATTAGCAAAATCTTATACAGAAGATCCGGGAAGTAAAGAGTCAGGCGGCCAGTATAATATAAATAGAAACGATAAGTTTTGGGATCCTGCTTTTTTAGCAGCAGCTTTTAAGTTAAAAGAAGGCCAGGTGTCGCAGGTGGTTAAATCAAAGTTTGGGCTGCACATTATTCAACTGGTCAGCAGGTCAGGCGATGACGCAGTAATACGTCATATTCTCCGGATACCTCCTGTTACTGACGCGGAAATTAAAGAATCAATTGAAAAGCTCGATTCTGTAAGATCAAAATTAGTTGCCGAAACATTGAGTTTTGGAGTAGCTGTCAACAGGTATAGTGAAGATGAAACAAGCAAATACAGCGGCGGAAGAAAACAAGGCAGTGACGGTTCAAGTTTTGTAACTATTGACCAGTTAGATAAAGATATGGTTGGCGCAATTAAAAATTTAAAACCAGGCGAATATTCTCAACCCGTCGCCTTTACCGACGAAAGAGGTAAAAAGGCAGTTAGATTAGTGTACCTGCAGACACGTACAGAACCGCACCGCGAAAATCTTAAAGATGATTACAGCAAAATAGCGCAACGCGCCTCCGAAGAAAAAAAGAATGCAATTTTGGAAAAATGGTTTCAAACTCATATTCCTAATTATTACATTGTTATTGACAAGCAATTTTCAGGTTGTGCAAATGTAAAAGAATGGGCAAGTAATGCCGTTGTAAATAATTAAACTTAAATTACTGCTATCTAAGTAAATATTCTGTTTTCGGTTATTATTATTAATTCTATCTTCTGGGGGTTAGTAAGAAGTTTTGTAGGCTTAAAGGTGCGAAGGCCTTAAAAAAAATTGCCACGACTTTTAAGTCGTGGACTTTGTAAAGAGGAAGCATTGGCTTTTAGCCAAAAGTTCTTTTAAAGCAATATTTAATTCTGTTTTAATCAATAAAATATAAAGCAAAACTTTTTATTATTTTTCAAGTTTTTGTTTTGCTGCCCAGTCATCCATTTTTCTTTCCAGGATATCTAAAGGCAATGCGCCATCTTTCAAAACATTATCGTGAAAATCTGCAAGGTTGTACCGGCTTCCTAATTCTTTCTGATACCTGTTTCGGAGTTCTGCTATTTTTAAAGCGCCTGTTTTGTAGCCTAAAGCCTGCCCTGGTATTGCCATGTAACGTTCAATTTCCGCCGTAGCACCTTGTTCGCTTATTGCTTCATTATCCATCATGTATTTTATAGCATCTTCACGGCTCATATTTTTTGTATGTAAACCCACATCAACCACCAGCCGTATTGCGCGGTGCATCTCATCGCCTAAGGCTGCCATATATTGATACGGATCAGTGTATAATCCTAATTCTTTGCCCAGGCTTTCACAATACAAAGCCCAGCCTTCCACATACGCATTGTTGCCGCCAAAACGACGAAATCTGGGAAGGCTTGTATCTTCCTGCTGCAGCGATATCTGGTAATGATGCCCGGGAATTGCTTCATGCAGAAACAAACTTTCCATGCCACTGGTAGTATTAAATGTTTTTGCATCTAAAACAGGAACATAAAATATACCGGGGCGCGTGCCGTCAGGAGAGCCCTGGTTGTATTCTGCACTTGCGCTTGCAGCGCGAAATGCTTCTGTCTGCCGTATTTCGAAAGGTGTTTTTGGTACGTTATGAAACAACTTCTTCAGGTTAGGCTCTATTTTTTTATGAATAACTTCAAAAGCTGCCAATACTTCCTGCGGGGTTTTGTATGGCATAAATTGTTTCGATGTTTTCATAAATTCAAAGAAAGCTCGCATATCTCCTTTAAAGCCAACTGCATTTTTTACGCTGTCCTGTAGCTTTCCAATTCGCGCAACCTCTTTCAGACCTGTCTGGTATATCTCTTCAGGAGTTTTATTCGTAGTGGTTTGTGAGCGGATTAAGTATTGATAATAATCTTTACCGTTTGGCAAAGCACTTATACCCGATGTATTTCTTGCTTTGGGTAAATATTCATTTTTAAGAAAATCCGCCAGTTTTTTGTAAGACGGTATTAACTGGTTATGAATTAATGTCGCAAAAGCAACAATTAGCCGGTTTCTATCTGCATCAGAAAAACCTGCAGGAAATTTTTTTACAGGGTTGTAAAATAAGCTCGAAGTATCTTCTTTTACCTGCATGGCTTCCATCTCCGGGATTATTTTTACAACCAGCGCTTTTGGCAAAACATAGTTTGCTGCAATACCTTTTCTAAGATATACAACTGAACTGTCTGACCATACACTAAACTTAGAAGCCCTGCTTAACCAGTCGTCATAATCTTTTATTGTTTTAAAAGGCTGATTTCCATCTCCGCTGCCAAGTTGCCCCATGGTTAATGGTAAACCCCAAAACTGTTGAAAAGGAATATAATTTTCAGGAAAATTCAATCCTTCAAGGTTTATTTGCATTTCCCTCTTAAAATCGTCGTAGCTGATTTTATCCTTATCACTCAGGTTTTCGCGATCGTATTTGGTAAGGTATGTTTGATAATTATGGTAGAAGGTTTTAAGAGAATCCCTGTAGCTGTCGCTAAAATCAACAGGTAAAAGATTGTTATACCTTTTGTCTCCAATAGCTGTAGCTTCTAAAGGATACAGTTTCAGGCGTTCTTCATAGTAATTATTAAAAAGCGTTGCAAGCTCCTTGTTGTCTTCTCTGCCGGGATTTGTATTGCTAAGTTTACAAGCGGTTAAAGCCAATGCTCCAAAGGCAATAATTAAACTTCTTTTCATAAAAAAATTTAAACTTGGTTTATCAAGAATTGAAAAACCTTATGATAAGGCGAATAAGGCGAAAAGGAGTTAGACATGTTATAAATATATTGCTGTCTATTACTACTTTCATTTGTTATAGGAAGTTCTAAAATGTTCATTTCCAACTGGCTGCTATTTCAGGAGTATACCCTCTTTCTTTTGCTTCAATATCTGCCTCACTTATTAACTTTTTTGAAAGATCCTCAGACAATATTTGCTTAATTTCACCGATTTCATCACTGCTTAAATCACAACTAAACAATTTCAAAAGTTCAAGCTGAGCATTATTTAACGCATGCATTTATACATTTTAAACCACAAGTTACAAAAATCATACTTTCAGATCAGCTAATCCTTTCTTTATTCTTGCAATCGTTTCTCTTCTTCCGATCAAGGCTGCAATGTCAAAAACCCCAGGACCAAACTTGGCGCCTACCAGCATTATTCTAAAAGGCAATTGAAGCTCGCCCATTTTTATGCCTTTTTCTGTTGCGGTGTCTTTAAACAGTGTTTCAATGTTTGCTGCATTCCATTCTTCGAGGGCCGTAAATTTTTCTGAAAGTATATCAAAAAACATTGCTTTGTCCTCATTCCATTTTGGTTTTACTGAAGCGACATCTAATGTTTCAGGCGCAATAAAGAAGAAAGAAGCCTGCTGCCAGAAATCAGTTAATAATGTGCACCTGTCTTTAACCAATTCTATTACTTTGTCAAGTTTTTCATCCTCTGCGATTTGTACCCGGTTGGAAGCAAATAATTTTTCTACCGCAAACCGTAAATCTTTTACTTCAGACTTTTTTATCCATTCATGGTTAAACCATTTTGCTTTTTCAAAACTGAACTTTGCGCCGCCTTTGTGCACGTGTTCCAGTGAAAATCTTTCAACCAGTTCGTCAATTGTAAAAAGTTCCTGTTCGGTACCATCGTTCCAGCCAAGTACTGCCAGCATGTTTATAAATGCTTCAGGCAAAAAACCCAACTCGCGAAAACCGGCAATTAATTCTTCGGTTTTAGGATCACGCCAGTTCATGGCAAAAACAGGAAAACCTAAGCGATCACCGTCACGTTTGCTTAGTTTACCATGTCCGTCTGGTTTTAATATTAGTGGAAGATGTGCCCATTGCGGCATATCCTGTTCCCAGCCCAAATACTTCCACAATAACATATGGACAGGAGCACTTGGCAACCATTCTTCACCTCGAAAAGCATGCGTTATTTTCATTAAATAATCGTCCATCACCACAGCGAGATGATAGGTTGGCATTCCGTCTGTTTTCAGCAAGACTTTATCATCAATAAGGGAAGAATCAAAAGATACTTCTCCCCGGATCATATCTGTGAAAGTAATTGTTTCATTTTCAGGCATTTTTATCCTGATAACATGCGGTGTATTTTCACTTAACAACCTGGTCACTTCATCTTCGCCCAAAGTCAATGAATTTCGCATATTTCCCCTGATGCTGTGATTGTACTGAGTAGAGGGATTTTCTTCCGTTTTGAATTTTTCCCGCATTTCTTCTAACTCCTGTGGCGTATCAAAAGCATAATAAGCATTGTCTTGTTTTACCAACTGCTCTGCATATTGCCTGTACAATTCTTTTCTTTCACTTTGCCGGTAAGGCCCGTACGGCCCGCCTTGCCAGGGACTTTCATCGGGTTCAAGGCCGCACCATTTCAGGCATTCATATATGTATTCTTCAGCTCCAGGCACAAAACGTGACTGGTCTGTATCTTCTATGCGAAGAATGAAATCACCTTTATGCTGCTTTGCAAATAAATAGTTATATAACGCTGTTCTTACCCCGCCAAGGTGCAGACCGCCGGTAGGTGAAGGAGCAAAACGAACTCTTACTTTCTTTTCCATAATAGCGGCAAAGATAAACCTGCAATTACTGAAAAGAAAGGTGGCATTTTAAAAAAATGTGGTTGGGTTATGTAAGTTTGAAATTAGCATTTGCAGCATAGAAAATAGTTCTTACAATAAGTTGGAGGATTTTTTATAAGAAGTATCTGGTGCTGAAACAAAATTGGGAATAATTCCTAAATTTTTATAACCCTTTTTTAGAAATCCGGCCTTCTTCATTATTACTATTTATATAATAAAACCTTGGTAATCAGCAAGAATGCTTACCATCCCGTTTATGGGCAAAACAGTCTTTCTGTTTTACTATAAGAAAGATTAACGGATAAAGGAGAATGGAGGCTTTTTTCTGCTGCTGCAAACCAAAGTCTTCCCGGCGATGTCTCCTGCAACCCTGCATTTTTTTATTCTGTCTGCTACTGTTCGTATGAACTTTTTTTGCTAAAAATACCTGCGGCGCCACCGGTTTTGCAAGACACTGACATAACTGTAACTGATAAGAATAGTACCAAATCTCTTAAGGAGTAAAACAAAAAGGACATATAACACAAATTTCAAATTTTACGCCAGTGTAATTAAACGAAAAATTAAAAAGTTTCTAATTTCAAGAAAAGGAAGTTTTGAGTTAAATGCAGCAGTATCGAAATTTTTAGCGTGAAATTCTTAAAAAGAAGCTTTTGCGCGGTTTATATTCTTGTTGAAATAAAGTTCTTCTGCTTTAATAATTTGTCAGAATTCAACGTTTTATAAAAGTCAACTAAAACAGAAGCATACGTAAAGGTTATCTAATTACTTATATTTACAGTATGGCAGGCAAAAAGGTTAAAAGGATTTTTAATCGGTTTTTTGTAATAATTAACTGCATTTTCGCAGGTATTTTTCTTACTGCCTGCCTTGTGCCTTACCTCAATCCTTCTGTCTGGTGGTTTATGGGTTTGCTGGGTATTGCTGTTCCGTACCTTGCATTGGTGCTGGTGTTTTCTGTTTTTTTCTGGTGGGTTGTCAGCCCTGGCTGGTCTGTTATTTCCATAGTGTCTCTGCTGATTGGGTGGAAACAATTAACGGTATTATTTGCTACGCATAAATATGAAACATTTACAGAAAAAAAAGACAGTACGTACCTGCGCATTGCAGACTGGAACATTCGAAGCTTTGTAGGATTAAGTGAGAAAGCAGATAAAAAAAGAATAGACCGGGCTACTATTCCTGAAACTATTATAGCGCAAAACCCTGACATTGTCTGCCTGCAGGAATTTAATAATTCAGATGCTCAAAATAATATAAGCCCTTTTAGAAATAAATATCCATATTATTATTTTTCCAAGGATTTTAAAAGAGTAAAGCAGAGCTACGAAGCCGGAAGCATTATTTTTTCAAAATACCCCATTGCAGATTCAGGAAAAATCCGCTTTCCGGGTGCATCCGGTGAAAGCCTTATTTATGCAGACATACAAACTCCGCGAAAGATGATAAGGGTTTTTACTACACATCTTCAATCTTTTAAGTTTAAAAAAGAAGATTACGAGGATATTGAAAAAATCAGGAAAACGGAACAAAAAGCACTGCCTGCTTCACTCAACATTGTTCAAAAAATGAAACTGGCGTATACTAAAAAAGGTGAGCAGGCAACCATTGTAAGCAAAGCTCTCAACAGGTCACCTTATCCCAGCCTGATTTGCGGCGATTTTAATGATGTGCCTAACAGCTATACATATTTCCATATCCGGCAGGACCGGCAGGATGTTTTTCTTGCAACATCTTTAGGTATTGGCCGTACTTACCTGGCGCTTGCGCCCACGCTAAGAATTGATTATATCTTACCTGACAAAAATTTTTTTATAGACCAGTTCGATCTTGTAGACGAAGATTTAAGTGACCATCTGATGCTTGTTGCCGACATTTTAGTTAAATAAAAAACACTGATATTTCCGACTAAATATCAATTTAAAGAATAAGAAGTGCTTTTCTTATAATTCATGATTTGATTTCAATCCCGCAATCTGCGATCTGATTTAATCCCTGTAAACTGCGATTTAGTTACCTTTACCTCCATTATAAATAAATTTTTTATCAATTTCTATAAAGTATGTCTTCACTTAAAGTCTACAATACTTTAACCCGGATGAAAGAAGAATTTGTTCCATTGACACCAGGTTATGCAGGCATGTATGTGTGCGGGCCTACCGTCAGCGGCGAAAGTCATTTAGGTCATGCAAGACCTTATATAACTTTTGACATAGTTTACCGCTACCTCCAATATCTTGGCTATAAAGTAAGGTATGTAAGAAACATAACTGATGCAGGTCATTTTGAAGAAGAAGGGCGCGAAGCAGAAGACAAAATCAGCAAAAAAGCAGTTATTGAGAAGCTCGAGCCAATGGAGCTTGTTCAAAAGTATACCAATTTATTTCATTGGGCTATGAAGCAATTTAATACGATTGAACCAAGCATAGAACCAACTGCTACCGGCCACATTGTTGAGCAGATTGGAATGATTGAAAAAATAATTAAGGATGGTTATGCTTATGAGGTTAACGGAAGTGTGTATTTTGATGTAGAAAAATACAATACAGATTTCTCTAAAATAGGTATGCCTTATGGTATCCTGAGCGGCCGTGTGCTCGACGAGCAGGAAGCCACTACACGGGATCTTGATAATCAGGAAGAAAAAAGAAATAAATCTGATTTCGCTTTATGGAAAAATGCTCCGCCCGAACATATTATGCGTTGGCAAAGCCCGTGGGGACAAGGTTTTCCGGGATGGCATATTGAATGCTCTGCCATGAGCACAAAGTACCTGGGTGACCAGTTTGATATTCATGGCGGCGGTATGGATCTTGAGTTTCCGCATCATGAATGTGAGATCGCACAAAGTGCCGTCTGCAATCGGGTAATGCTTGCCCGCTACTGGATTCATAATAATATGATTACCATTAATGGCAAAAAAATGGGAAAAAGCTATAATAATGTTATTAAGCTCAGCGAGTTGTTCACTGGTAATCATCCTGCTTTAGACCAAGCCTACAGCCCCATGACTATTCGTTTTTTTATACTGCAAACCCACTACCGCGGCACTTTAGACTTTGGAAATGAGGCATTGCAATCTGCCGCAAAAGGCTTAAAAAGGCTTTGGGAAGCATACGAATCACTGCAGAAAATGAAAGTTTCAGAAATTGATTTTGATGCAGAAAAAGCAGATGCTGAACTGGATACGAAAGTGCTGACGTTATTAGATGAGTTTGATGAATTTATGAATGACGACTTTAACACGGCCAAAGTACTGGCTAATATGTTTGAAATAGTGCCGGTGATAAATGCAATAAAGGACAAACATATTCCTGCCGCTTCTTTGAACAGTGATACTTTTCATTTAATGCAATGGAAAATGAAAATTTATGCAGAAGACATCTTAGGCTTGAAAAGTGAAATGCAGGGTGATTATACTAAACTGGATGGTGTATTGCAGGTGCTGATCGAACTAAGAAAACAAGCAAAAGCTAAAAAAGATTATGTAACTTCTGATACAATCCGAAAGCAGCTTTTAGAGTACGGGATTGCTTTGAAAGATGAAAAAGATGGAAATATCAGTTATGCATTTGTTTAATGGTAAACAAAAAGAATAAATTGAAGAAAGATTATTTTGTCGGCAAATTAATGTTTGCAATCATCAGCATGGGCATGATTATGAATTTTACAAGCGCGGAAATTTATGATGTGAGCAGAAATAATTCCTGTTACAGCAGGAATGAGCAGCCAGTTCTCGTATTCTGTGAAAAATAATTTTAGTATTAAAAAGACAAATCCTGCAAAAAACACTAATATAGGCAACAGGTTGTGGTGATGTTTTTTCCAGCCATGATAAAGCGAGTAAATGCCAACTGCAAAAGCCAAAACAACCATAAAGATCTCGAAAGCTTTATTCTCAATAATATTAATACCGAATATAGGAAGGCTCGTAATTACCAATGGTAACAATGCACAGTGAATAGCACAGGCAAGCGAAGCGGCAATGCCAAAAGTATCCCAGTTTATTTTATAATTTTTATTCAAAGGAATGCAAAGATAAAGGTTTGCAACAGAGTTGCAATATATTATAGCTTGCCGGTGGGTTTTATAAGAAAGTAACGAAACAAACAGAAGTATCTTTTTGTGCTAACTTAGTATAGCAGAAGATTTTAATATAAAAGCATTAACAGCGGCATCTGTAACTTTGCAGTTTAATAGAAATTTACATGAGTAAAAAGGCGATTGGATATACCGTTTTTTTTGTGGTGCTTACATGCGTCTTTTTTTATTTTGTCTTTGCAGGCACAGATAACTGGAAGGCGAAGCTGCCCACGGTCAGTTATGTAAAACCATTTTCTTTTGAAAACCAGGATGGTAAAACTGTTACAGAAGAGGACCTCAAAGGGAAAGTGACCGTTGTGGAATATTTTTTTACTACTTGCAAAGGCATCTGTCCGCGAATGAATGCAAGCATCAGGAAAATTTATGAACAGTATAAAGATGAACCGGATTTTCTTATTCTGGCTCATACGGTACAACCCGAAAAGGACAGTATTTCCAGGCTTCGCTTTTATGCAGACAGCATGAAAATTGATACTAAAAAATGGGTTTTGGTGACCGGAAGAAAAGACAGCTTGTACCAGGCCGCGCGGGTAAGCTACCTGTTGGATGATCCGGCAAACAGTGTAGAAAAGTTAGACGATCAGTTTATTCATACACAATTTTTAGCGCTGGTTGATAAAAGCGGAAATGTAAGAGGCGGGGTGTATGATGCACTTAAAAAAGATGAAATGAAAAAACTTGGAGATGATATTAAAGGTTTGCTTAAAGAAAAAGCCGGACCTAATGGTTTTGCAAACGGCGTGTTTGGAAACAATCCTCAATAAAAAATATTATAATTAACAGGTATGAATACTGAATTTATTGACAATATATTAAAGCGTAACCAACTAAGTGTGACAGACAGCAGGAAGAAAATATTAGAGCTTTTCCAGGATAACCAAGGCGCACTGGCGCATAATGATATTGAGAAAAAGACAGGTGAAAAAGTTGATCGTGTTACTATATATCGTACGCTGCAGACTTTTGTAGAAAAAGGAATTATTCATACAATACCTACTCAGGATAATTCTGTGTTATACGCACTTTGTAAGGATGAATGTACAACAGGCCATCACCACGACAATCACGTACATTTTGTCTGCGACAACTGTAATATCACGTATTGTCTTGACTCTGTGGTAACGCCCGCAGTAAACCTTCCGCCAGGTTTCAAACCTTCGGTAATTGATGTAGTAGTTACGGGAGTTTGTAAGAATTGTTAGTGTGCTTTGATATTTAGAAGCTATATTTTCTTTTGGAAAAGCACTATGCTTTATTGCTTACAATCTTAGTGATACTTTCTTTAAAAAACTTTTACATTAACCGGTCTTTGTGTGTTATAAAAAGTTCCGGATAAAAATGCAATTACTAAAAGAAAACCTCTTCAGACAATTTACATACTTCTTCTATATTGTCCGCCAACTTCGTATAAAGCATGGGTAATTTGTCCAAGTGAACAATACTTTACTGTTTCCATCAATTCTCCAAAGAGATTATCACTTGCTATAGCTGTCTTCTTCAGTCTTAACAGCATTTCACTGCACTTTGCTTCATTACGTTTTTTAAAGGCTGTAAGATTCTGAATTTGCTGCAGCTTTTCTTCGGTAGTGCTGCGGCTGACTTCACAAGATAAAATAGTAGGGCTTCCTTTTTTATTAAGGAAAGTATTTACGCCAATAAGAGGTAATTCGCCGGTGTGTTTCCGTTGTTCATACACCATGCTTTCTTCCTGAATTTTATTGCGTTGGTACATTCTTTCCATTGCGCCCAGCACACCTCCGCGATCGTTGATCCTGTCAAACTCTGCAAGCACAGCTTCTTCAACAAGATCAGTTAACCCTTCAATCAAAAAACTTCCCTGGTTAGGGTTTTCATTTTTTGTCGTACCAAGCTCACGGTTAATAATTAGCTGGATGGCCATTGCACGTCGTACACTTTCCTCTGTTGGCGTTGTAATAGCTTCATCATAAGCATTGGTGTGCAGACTATTGCAATTGTCATAAATAGCATACAATGCCTGCAAAGCAGTACGTGTATCATTGAAGTCTATTTCCTGCGCGTGCAGGCTGCGGCCGCTTGTCTGAATGTGATACTTCAGCTTTTGACTGCGCTCATTAGCATTGTATTTATACTTCATTGCCTTAGCCCAAATTCGCCTGGCAACCCGTCCGATGACACTATACTCAGGATCCATTCCATTACTAAAGAAAAAAGATAAATTAGGGGCAAAATCATCAATATTCATTCCGCGGCTAAGGTAATATTCTACATAAGTAAAGCCATTGGCAAGCGTAAAGGCAAGTTGGGTAACGGGGTTTGCGCCAGCCTCAGCTATGTGATAGCCGCTTATGCTGACGCTGTAAAAATTACGAATTTTTTTATCAATAAAATACTGCTGCACATCTCCCATAAGCTTCAGTGCAAACTCAGTGCTGAAAATGCAGGTATTTTGCGCCTGGTCTTCTTTTAATATATCTGCCTGCACAGTACCACGCACCTGGCTTAATGCCTCCAGCCGCAGCTGATCATAAATTTCGGGAGGCAAAACTTCGTCGCCTGATAAACCCAGCAATTGCAAACCTAAGCCATTATTTCCCTCGGGCAACCTTTCGGGAGAAGATGGATTGTAGTAAAAAGGCGCTAAAAAATGTTCATATTTTTCTTTTCTTATTTTGTCAACCATTGACCACTGACCATTTTCCTCTATCCATTTTTCACACAACTGGTCTATAGCAGCATTCATAAAAAAAGCGAGTATAACGGGTGCAGGACCATTAATAGTCATGCTGACTGAAGTAGCGGAATTGCAGAGATCAAAACCGCTATAAAGCTTTTTTGCATCGTCAATAGAAGCTATATTAACGCCGCTGTTGCCAATTTTACCAAAAATATCAGGACGAATCTCAGGTTCTTCACCATAAAGCGTGACGCTGTCAAATGCAGTAGAAAGCCGCTTCGCAGGCTGCCCTAAAGACACGTAATGAAAACGTTTATTGGTACGTTCAGGTCCGCCTTCGCCTGCAAACATTCTGGCAGGATCCTCACCTTCACGTTTCAGTTCAAATACTCCGGCAGTATATGGAAATTCTCCAGGAATATTTTCCTGCATCCGCCACCGTAAAATATCGCCATAATCTTTATACACAGGCAATACTACTTTTGGTATCCGTGTACCGGATAAGCTGATAGTCGTTAATGATTTTTTTAATGTTTTTCCACGCACTTCATACTCGAAATAATCAGCATTGTATTTTTTAATCACTTCCGGCCATTGCCGTAGCAACATGAGGCATTTTTTATCCAATTGATCTTCAAAATGTTTCTGCGCTTCTTTTAAGGCCTTAGCTTCTGAAAAAGAATTTTTGAGGAGCTCAATTTCTTTCAATGCTTCCGCTGCACCTTGTATTTTATAAATTTTAGAAGCAATTGTACACTGCTCATTCGCCCAATCGTTATATTTACGATTTTCTTCAACTATTTCAGATAAATAACGAACTCTTTTAGGAGGAACGATCCAGCCGTCTACAGAAGCATCTTTTTCAATTACTTCATTCTCTTTTTGTGCAAAATGTGTTTTTGTTTTGATTTCGACCGCCTTTATTATTTCTGAGAAAAGCTTGTTCACTCCTTCGTCGTTAAACTTTGAAGCAGTAGTAGCAACGACAGGCAAATCTTCATCTTTTGCCATCCACAGGTTGTGGTTGCGTTTGTACTGTTTACGTACCTCAGACAGCGCATCTAAGGCTCCCGCTTTGTCAAACTTGTTGAGACAAACTACGTCTGCATAATCTAACATGTTTATTTTTTCAAGCTGGGATGCGGCGCCATATTCAGGAGTCATTACATACATGCCCACATCACAATATTTTAAAATACTGGTGTCGCTTTGCCCAACTCCGGCACTTTCCAATATTATAAAATCATAGCCTGCGCTGCGAACAATGTCAATTGCCTCCTGTACATGTTTACTGAGTGTAATATCACTTTCACGCGTGGCAAGGCTGCGCATATAAGCACGACCGCTGTGTATTGCATTCATACGTATTCGGTCACCCAGCAAAGCGCCGCCTGTTTTCTTTTTTGACGGATCTACTGAAATGACTGCAATGGTCTGGTGAGTATATGTACATAAGAAACGGCGGACTATTTCATCAGTTACAGAAGACTTGCCTGCTCCGCCCGTACCCGTGATCCCCAATACAGGTGAAGCTTTTTTGTCAATTTTTTCTTCATTTTTTAATAAGGGAAAAAGCAGATTCTTGAACTCCTGCCCGTTTTCGGCATGGCTTATGGCACGGGCAATAAAGCGGATGTCTTTTACTTCTTTCAGCTTTAGCGTACCGGATATTTGCAAGTTTCCATTTACAGCAAAATCGCAACCTTTTACCACCTCTTCAATCATGCCTTCAAGCCCCATGAGCCTTCCATCATCAGGACTGTAAATTTTTGTGATGCCATAATTCTGCAATTCCCTGATTTCTGCCGGCAGTATAGTTCCGCCGCCGCCGCCGTATATCTTTATATGCCCGCAGCCGTTTTCTGCAAGCATATCCTTCAGGTATTTAAAAAATTCTACATGTCCGCCCTGATAACTGGTAATAGCAATGCCCTGGGCATCTTCTTCAATAGCACATTCTACAATTTCCGCTACACTCCTGTTATGCCCTAAGTGAATGACTTCTGCCCCTTTTGCCTGCATTATACGGCGCATTATATTTATCGCGGCATCATGCCCGTCAAACAATGAGGCTGCAGTAACTATTCTTACTTTATTTTTAGGAGAATAAGACATTTATTATTACCTGTTTTCAAAAAGTAGCTGATATTAGTAACCAAAAAAATATTATTGGATTCCTCATATATATGAAAATAGCTGAATGTAACTTTTCTGTCAAAGCTTAGCTACTGATTCTTATATTGTGAAAGTGTAAAACCTTTAGATAATTTATTAAACAAAATTAAGGTTTTAAAGAGAATGCACCGATAATATAAGCGGTTACAATTTGGATATAAATGAACTCAAAACTGATAGCAATGTTAATCAAAAATATTTCACTTAAAGCAAGTATGTTTTTACGATTATATGAAGCATCACTAAAAATACAAAGAGGCTCTGTAATAAAGCCTCTTGTATAAGTTTTTGAAAAAAACGCAGACGGTTAGTAAGACCAGAGATCCTGTTCATAGTTAAATATCTTTTCTTTGATATTTTCACCCTCCAGCAACCGGAATAATGGATCTTTAATATATTCTTTAAGGCTTCTGTCAAAAGCGTTATCAATGGTAGATTTGGTTATATAACTCGAAAAAAAACGACTTTCAAACAATTCTTCCCAGCTCATACGGCCTGCATAGTTGTTACCGTTGTATACTTCATATTTAGCTAAAGTAGGTCGCAGGTCGGGATAGTAAGCCCAAAACAAAGTAATGTCTCCAACATCAATCCCGGAAGACGTATATTTTCTCATTACAGGTGCAATTCCCAAAATGCGCACAAACATCCGTGACGATTCTTTGTCAAAAATCCATTCTTCTTTAAGCCGGAAACGGTAAATGGAATCAGGCTCTATCATTCTTTGTCTTGCTTGGTAACCTGTTACTTCTCCATTGAGATCAACAACCGGAACGGTATCCAAACCGCCGGTAATAGTTTGAGCCACCTGCTCCTTGGTTAACGGAGTCGTAAACCTGTCATCTTCACCGCTAAATACTGTTATCTCGCCGGACTGCACTGCGTTAAAAAGAATAGAAATAAAACGTTGGTTTCCATTGTCTTCATTTGCTGCATAGCGGAAAGGAAGATTAATTTTTTCTCTTGTGTCAATTTCCCTCCAAACTCTTTGCCTGTAAACCGCGTCATCTTCACGAATATTTTCATAAGCAAGCGGAACTCTGTCCCTGACCAATTGTCTGTCTACAGCATTATCGTTGCGTAATGAAGGAGCTACGGAGTCTCCTATTCCGCTGCCGCTGTTTTTAATAACTGTTACAGGTAAATTTGCATTTATCGGTTGAGTACCTGAAGAAGCTGCGGAAGAATTATTATTTCCATAGCCACTTGTGTTACCATAGCCACTTGCCGCAGCATTTGCGCTCTTCTTTTTAGTAGTATCCCGTGCTACCCCCGTAGTTGTATAGCCACTGTTGCCATAACCACTGGCAGTACGACTCCTTGCATTGCGGGTTCCTCTTGCACGTGGTTTTGTCTGGGCATTTATCTCAGCAGTAATTAAAAACATTATTGACAGAACCACTGCTGTTTTCAACATTCTCATATTCATAACTGCAAATATTTATTTTAAATTAAAAGGGATTGGAGGTAAAACACGAGTAGCGCCGTCTGGACCTTTAGCTCTGATTTCATCTATTACTACTGTAGATCCAGGTCGGCAACGTTCTAAAATTTTTCTTGACGCTTCATTAAAGTAGGCTCCCGCGTTTTGCGAACTTGCCGCATTTTCTGTAAACCCTGCCCCCGTTGCGTAGACAACATAAGAAAGTATGTCAAATTTTACACCTTCAAATACAAAGTCCTTTAAATCTGCACGTACTCCCTGCTGAGCCTTAATAGCATTAGTCGCAATTAACCCGCCTGAACTCTGTCCAATCATAGCAATGGGATCGGGCACTCTCTTAACTCTAAATTCAAAGGGAGTCGTTTTGCCTTCTACTGTTACATTTATGGTCGTTTTGCCGGGTGCGGTAACATTAGCGATATATTTTCCACCTCCAAGGGGTTTTAAACTGCCACTTGTTATACCTGCCTGTGTTTTCTCTGCACCTGCACTTCCCCCGCTTACAGTTAAAGGATTATCTAATCCAATATATAAGACTTTAACGGCGTCAGCGCTTACGCTTGCACCCGTAGGAGAACCAACAGTATACTGCACCTCTTTCTCAAGTGATCCCGGAGTACCATCGGGTTTTATAAATGATACCCGGACTTTTTTTGAGTATGAACCCGGGCCGCCAACGGTAGTTTTATACTCAGCCACACCTTGTTGATTTAAAGGCATTCCTGCACCATCAACAGAAATACTGGGCCTGGCAGACTTACTGAAAGCGCCAACGCCTGCGGTAATTACCAGCTCCTGACCAGGCATGAGGTACTGTGAATTAGTACCGGCAAAAGCCTGAAATTCATCATACACTACTTCAACAGCGCCGATCTGGCGATGGCAATAATCAACTACCTGAGCTTCACTGTTTTTTACATCATTTTGAAATTTGCTAAGCATTGTAATAGCAGCAATCGTGGGTGTCATGCGAAAATAAGCAGCGTCCCATTCTTTATTTCCTTCATTATTTGATTTAGGAATACTTAAATCAATAGGCAATGTTTGGGCAAGATCGGCGTTCATTTTCGCATCTATACCTAAAAGGTTTTTTTTGTAATCCTGCAATTTCTTATATAATTCTTTTCCCTGAGTACCCTCTACCAACAACCGTGTAGGCGCTTCTAAGTTATCTTCCTTATAATCCCCCCCGGGTTTTTTCTGCCCGGCCCCGGTCATTAACTGGCCTTTTAAAGTTTCGATATAGCTATATATATTATCAGCGTAGTCTCTTGCCTGTAAAGCTTTTGCCTGCCATATCTTAGCTTTTTCTGCTGTTTTTGGGTCAGCAACTTTTCGTTCGAAAGAAGAAAAAAGGCCCTGGTTTTTTAATTCTATGATCTGGTTGGCATTCGCCAGACTTTGATTAACTGTTCTGAAAGCATTCAGAATTTCCGCAGATACATTCAGAGCCAACATTGCTGTCAGCACCAAATACATCATGTTGATCATCTTTTGCCTGGGCTCTTTAGGTAAAGCCATGAGTTATGTTCAGTTTAAATAGTTATTAATAAATTCAATTATCTCCCCTGCATGGCAGTTAACATGTTTCCATAAACGGAATTTAGCCTGCCCAGGTTGTTTGCAAGCAATCCAATTTGCTCCTGCGCCTTTTTAGCATCTTCAACACTTCCTTCCATTGCCGCTGAAGTCTGCACGAGCTTACCATAAAACTGGTTAAGAACTTTAAGGTGGTTATTGCTTTCCTGTAATTCTAATTCATAAATAGTATTGAGAGAAGACAAGTTTTTAGTTAAGACCTGAACCTGGCTGTGAAACTGCTTTGTGCTCTCACTGGCTGCATTGAAAGTAGTAAGAGAATTTGCAGTATTAATATAAGCATCTTTTACCTGGTCCAAGGCTGCTGCTGCAGACTTGGTTTTCTGTGCATAATCGCCTGAAGCTTTTACGATGTCACTTACGTCTGAAATGTTAGAAACGGTGCTTCCTAATTTTTGGAAACCTGCACCTAATTTTGAAAGATTGGCCGGAGTGATATCAGCATCAGCTAACATCTTTTCCATAGACGCAAGGGCGGGATTACCCAAAGGCACATTATTGGCCGGGGTTGTTGCCACACTATCTTCAGGAGGCGGTGCGAAAATATACAATAAGGCATACACAAAAAATATAGCTGCTTCTGTATATAAACCTACTTTTAACCATGTATCTGCACCTGCAGCATGTGTTATTTTGGCCAGCGCTCCTAACAATACCGGAACTGCTGCTGCCGATACAAAAATGTTTAAAAGCCTGTCAATTGGTCTTGCTTTTCCTGTTCCTGAAGCCATAAATTTTTTTTTAGTTTTTACAACAATGTTATAATATTAATAAAACAGAAAGTGAATATATTAACGGATAAAGGTGGGGGGTATTATCCTCCCCACCAGTAATTTTGTGTTAATAGTAAAATTGATAAAAGTTTTTTAGATAGACTTTAACTTATCTTCTGGAATTAGAATTTGCAGGTAAATCAATGACGCAACGGAAACCTATGTAAGATTTTGCTGTATCCTGGTATTCATAAGAGCGGGTACCGGTTTGGAGAAAATAACCTACATCTTTCCAGCTTCCGCCACGAAGAACTTTACGTTTCATACGTGGAGGATCTGTATCTTTTGCATTCCAGGGAATGTCAGGGTTCATATCATGCTGGAAGTTGTAACTTCCTTCGTAGTATAAAGAGTTTGTCCACTCTGCTACATTTCCTGCCATGTTATACAAACCGTAATCATTAGGCCAGTATGCATCAGCACGTACAGTATAGAAGCCACCGTCTTCCGCATAATTTCCCCGGCCAGGTTTGAAGTTAGCAAGTAAACAACCTTTTTTATTTCTTAAATAAGGTCCTCCCCAGGGATAAGGAGATTGGGTGCGTCCGCCACGGGCTGCATATTCCCACTCAGCCTCGGTCGGCAGCCGGAAATCACTTTCGGGAACTTTCTTTTTTCTTTCAAGAAAACTGTTAAGATATTTTGTTCTCCAGGCAGAAAAAGCAATTGCCTGTTTCCAGTTTACACCAACTACAGGATAATTACCAAAAGAAGGATGAGCAAAATAACGCTTTGTCATCGGCTCATTATATGAATAGGAAAAATCACGCATCCAAACAAGAGTGTCAGGATAAATTTTTTCATCGTATCTGACGATAAAAGAAGTACGGGGCTTGCCTTTATTTTCACGCTTTGCAGCCTCTTTCAAATTAAAAGACTCAACTCTGAATTGTATCTTTTCAGGATCTATTTCATTTCTTCCATATAACCTGTTATCAGGAGTTAAAGTAAGCTTAGAAATTTTCTCTAAAACAGACTTATCGTTATACTTAATGGTTTGTGCTTTTTTCCAGTCAACTGCAAAAGCTCCATCTGTCTCTTTTCCAAATCCTAATTCTTTAGCAGCAAGCGAATCTCTTACCCACCAGACAAACTGGCGATATTCATTGTTAGTGATTTCAGTGGCATCCATCCAGAAACCAGCAATAGAAACCTGCTTGTTCCTGGCGGTGAAATTGGAGTTAATATCCTCATCACTTGGTCCCATGTGAAAAGTTCCCGGGGGAACGTACACCATGCCAAAAGGCTTCGACATTCCCTGAACATTTCCATAGGATGCACCCATTAGCTGCCCATTATCAGGCACTCCCTTTGCCTTTCCTTTGTGTCCGCAACTGACAAACCCAAAAGCGAGGGTGGTAATAGCTGCAAATGCAAACAGTTGACTTCTCATTCTATTATACAATTGATAGGTATAAAGCAAAAATAAAAAAATAATTATAAGATTTCTGCAAGACTGTGTTGTTAAATTTCTTTAATCAGATACCTCGCAAAAGCTAAAACGCGACATGTTTAGGTTTATTGTATTGATTTTTAATATAAAAATCAATACATGGCAAAAGTTATCTAAATAAAAAAGTAGTAAAAATTCTATCTATGGGTAAAAGTTGTAAAGTCAAAAAAATCTAATTGCTGCACAATATAAAATCGTTTTTCTGAAATGCTGCCAGTTTAACAAACTTTTTATTTCTTTTACATTTTCTACCGGTTTTTTGCACGAATAATCTTTGCAAACGTAAATTAAAGAAGAACTTTTAAAGCTTTTTCCCTGTAAAAGAGGAAATTCCTCCAAAGGTACAGCAGATGATTGCAGTACTTTAACCGGAATATATTCTCTTAATATTTGAGGTAAAATGTCTGAAAAAGTACTACCTGTTACAGCAATTTCGGGCACTCCGAAAGTAAACTGCTGCAGCAGGCAAGCCCAGTTTGCAAAGGAAGACGGATAACGTATAACTGCATCTGCGGTCTGCTCTGCCATATTTCTTGCCTGCTCTATCCATTTTGGCTCATTAAATATTATTCCCAGATATTGCAGGTTAGCAGCCATCGCTGAATTTCCGGAAGGTGTTGCGCCATCATATACTTCTTTCTTACGCATAATCACATCTTTCTGCTTTTCAGAAGTAAAAAAGAAAAATCCGGTAGTGTCTTCCAAAAAATTTTCTTGTGTAATTTGTGCTAATCTTTTCGCTTTAAGTAAATATTCAGCGTTACCGGTTATTTCCTGCAAAAGAATGTAAGCGCCGATCAGGAAAGCATAATCATCTAAAAATGCTGAATATTTTGCTTTTCCGTTTTTAAAAGTATGAAGCCACTTACCTGTAGTTACATCTGAAAAGGAAGTCTCTAAAAATGCTGCATTTTTTACAGCTAACTCTTTATAAGCGTTTACCCCGGTAGCAGCATAAGCCTTGCAACAGGCAGTATTCATCAGGGCATTCCAGCCAAGCAATATCTTATCATCCAGTAAAGGTCTTTCCCGCTTGTTTCGTTGTTTTAACAATAGTGATTTGCCTGTCTCCAGCAGTTTTGTAAGCTCTGTTGCATCAATTCCTTTTTCGGCTGCAAACTCTTGTATCGGTTTAATAACCCAAAGAATATTAGTATGTTCCCAATTGCCGTTTTCGGTAATCCCATAAAATTCACAAAAAACATCTGCATCTTGTCCTAAAACCTGCATTACTTCTGCTTTGTTCCATGTATAAAATTTCCCTTCTGCTCCTTCACTATCTGCGTCTAATGCGCTGTAAAAACCACCGTCTTCACTTAGCATTTCACGTTGAATAAATTGCATGGTATCATGAATAGTCTCACTGTAAAGCGTATTATTAGTCACCTGAAATGCTTCTGATAAAACATTTATCAAAAGAGCATTATCGTACAGCATCTTTTCAAAATGCGGGGCAAGCCATTTTTCGTCTGTGCTGTATCGTGCAAATCCACCTCCTGCCTGGTCACATATTCCTCCGTAAATCATTTTATCAAGACTTAGCAAAGCCTGCTGCAAACTATCACTATCTTTTGTATAATAATAATGGCGAAGAAGAAACTGTATAGAAATAGTTTGGGGAAATTTTGGTGCTTTTCCAAAACCGCCCCAGGTTTTATCTGCATTTTTTAAAAGGTTCGCTGCAATTTCACGAAGTGTTTCCTCTGAAAAAATATTTTCACCTTCAGATTTTAATCCAAGGCCAAAAGCATTTGCATTTTTTAAATGTTCTATCAGGTTATTTGCCTGGTTTTGTATTTCATCCTTTTTATCGCTGTACGCTTGCTGTATTGCATCTAAAATTTCTATCCAACTGCTGCGGTTATAAGCTCTTACAGGCGGAAAATAAGTTCCGCCATAAAAAGGGCTGCCATCGGGCGTTATAAAAACATTTAAGGGCCATCCGCCGCTTCCTGTCATTGCCTGCACTGCGTCCATATAAATATGGTCAATATCAGGCCGCTCTTCCCGGTCTACTTTTATGTTTACAAAATGCTCATTCATATACTGCGCCGTTTCCTCATCTTCAAAACTTTCACGCTCCATCACGTGGCACCAGTGGCATGCAGCATAACCGATACTTACCAAAACAGGCTTATTTTCCTTCTTTGCTTTTTGCAGCGCTTCTTCTCCCCATGGATACCAGTTTACAGGATTGTGCGCATGCTGCTGCAGGTAAGGGCTTGTTTCGTTTATTAAATTATTAGTATGGTTGGAGACACTCATAAGAGCTGTAAAGCAATTAATATACCTCTGCATACGAAAAGCCGGCAGAAAAATATTTAAAACAGAGGTTTTTCTTTGTTTCTTATTATTATTCTTTATAGTAATACAGTTGGGGCATGCTGTGTTAGAATAACAAGGTTAGCAATTTAACAAAAAGAATAAACTATAGGAAAAAAAATCAACACATTTGTACTTAACAGTACAAGTAAAAAATTTTACAAATAAACTTCAGGTTATACCTGAAAGCAGATGTAAAAAATCTTCGGGTATAACAGTTTATTTATTTTTAAAAACAGTAACTAAAAATTGCTCAAGCGCTGCTACCATGCTTGGCGCCTGTGGTGCGGGAGCTTTAATTTCTAAGCTTAGTCCTGCATCTTCTACTGCTTTAGAGGTATTGTTGCCAAAAGCGCCAATAGTGGTATGGTGCTGCTTAAATGACGGGATATTATCAAACAGGCTTTTGACGCCTGTGGGAGTAAAGAAACAGATGACGTCGTATGTGGCCTCCATAACGGGAGAAATCTCGTTGCTTATGGTGCGGTACATAAAGCCCAGCGCGTACTCACACTTGTTATTTTTTAACCAGTTTACAATCTCATTATCCTGCTGGTTCTCGCTGCATACGTACAGAAATTTCTCGTTTTCTTTATGTTTATTAATGACGTCGAACATACTTTTATTTGTACCGTCACCTCCATAAAAAACTTTCCGCTTGCGGTATAATATAAATTTTTGAAGGTACAAAGCAACAGCTTCTGTTATGCAGAAATATTTTGTATCCTGGCCTACAGTCACTTTCATTTCTTCAGATGTTCTAAAAAAATGATCTATAGCATTGCGGCTGGTAAAAATAACCGCAGAATAGTAAAGAATATCTATTTTTTGCTTACGGAAATCTTTTGCCGGTATACCTTCAAGCCGTATGAAGGGATGGAAAACAAGGTCTATATTATATTTTTTTGCAAGTTCAAAATATGGCGATTTTTCGTTGTCCGGCTTAGGTTGCGTTATCAGGATTTTCTTCACAATCTTACCCGCGCTGCCGGTTTTTACCCCGTTTTTAACCATGCTGTGCTACTATATTTTCTGCAAAATTAAAGACTCTTATCCATATAAATTATTAACGTCTTGTAAATCAGTAAAAGCGGTATGATTTCAAAAGCAAAAAGATATAAGAAAAAATGTAATACACTCACCTTTAATTCTTTACGCACCGGTGAATAAGAAATAAGATACCTGTACAAATACAGAAGAAAAATAAGCAATAATGAAATTGTGATGGAAATGTTGATAATGAAGGGCTGCGAAAAGGCAATCACGAGGATAAAAGGAATAAGAATAACCCCGAGAATTTTATTGATAAGATAAACAGCAAATATGTAAGCATTTGCCGCTTCTTTAAAATCAAATACCCAGCCGGTAAAACTTAAAAAAATAAATTTACCTGCATACAATAACAGCAAAGATAAAGTACAATATAGCAGCAGAGCCCAAAAACCAATATCTGCAAAACGATAATATTGTATAAGAAATGAGGCATACGCACCTGCAGAAAAAATAAAAAACAGGTTAAGCAACAAAGACGGCAAATTGTTTTGCAGCAATTGCTCCCGGGTTTGCTTCTGACGAAAGGAAGGCTGAAAAAAGACTCTGAAGACATTTTTGAAGTAGCGGCTGAAAACAAGTTTTATAAAAGCTAAAAAAAGTAAAAGACCGCAGATAAGATAAAATACCTCATCTTTTGATGGCCGGTCTCGTTCATCTATAACAAGATATATTGGTTTAACATTGGTTTTGGTAAAAGGATTATCTAATAATTTGAGATAAATAGAATCAATAGGTTTTTTAATAGTTGCTGCGCGTGCAGAATGTTTGGCAGTATCTGCAGCAATGGGTTTATGAGTATCAGAAGAAGCGGCAAACACAGAGTCGGTTTTAGCAAGGCTATCGGGCTTTTTAAGGGTATCAGTAATAACACTCTTTTTCAGCGTATCTGCAATAACTGCCTTTCTTACTTTTTTTACAACTGCATGAGGAACTTTACCGACTGCGGTATCTGGCGCTTTGGTTTTAAAACCTGTGTCTGCCTGCGCAAAAGCACAAAAACAAACAAAACTTAAAAACAATATTAAAAACAGTTTTTTCAATCAGCGGTATTAATGGGACAAAAATATTCTTATGAAGTGACAGGGAAAAAAATATTAGTAAAGAAGATTTTACCACCTTTTTAGAAAATACTTACATACCCGATATGAATTTTTGATTGCTTAATATCCAAGCTGAGGTCATTGCGTTTTCCAACTGCATAACTTATATTAAAAATACCTCCTTTTGTTTCAAAAGAAAGTCCTGCGCCTGCGCCTAAGTAGGTGTTTGATTGCTTTATGATGCTGTTATTAGTCCAGCCAAAATCGCTGAAAATGAAAAAGTTAGAATTCAATCCGACAAGATAACGGTACTCAATACTGCCAACCGCATACTTATTTGCATAAATGCTTTCTTCATCAAAACCGCGGAGCAGCCGGTAGCCGCCAATCTGAAACAATTCATTTCTAAAATAACCCGGGCTTTGATACCAGCCTGCGTTAATGCCCGTTTTTAATACAGTTTGCCTGCCTGTTTTAAAATATTGGGCAGCTTTTACCCGCAGCCTTAACTGGTAAGTTTTTAATTTTATTGAGTCGTACAAATGACTGTAATCAAAAGAAGAGTCTTTTATTTTTGTGATCGCCGTAGTCTTTCCAATAGTTTTATTTCCTGCTAACGCAGAAATGGTAAGCTCATTACCGCGACGGGGATTGAACCTGTAATCCGTATTTGCAATATCGTAATCAATGCCGAGATTAACAGAACTTACGTCGCCAACATCAGGCAGGCGCCGTGAGGCTTTAATGCCAAGCGTGTCAATTTGCAAAACATTGGTTCGCTGTGCAAGTAAAAAAACCTTCCCTGTTTTGTTTGGCGATGATGTATACAACAAGCCTAACTGCCCATTGATATTTAAAAACGCAGAATCCTTTTTATACAATTCAAACAAAAAATCAATGCCAAAAGGTGAATTGAACATATAAGGCTGTGCATACTGCAGGTGCAGCCGTGGCGATTTTGGCTGTATTTGTTGCCATATCAGCCCAAAGTTTTCTCCTGCCCCAAAGGCATTTTGCAGTTGCAGGTTTGCATCAACAGTCAGCAATAATTTGCCGCCAAGTTGCTGGTTGGAGGGCAGAAATCCTGCGAGCACATTTATCTGGTTGCTCTTTTTTTGGGCTAAGTACAGGTTTACGAGACTGCCGGTATTCAGCATAGTTACATCCCAGGGCTGCACCTGCTGCAGGTAAGGCAGCTCGAGTATACGCTGGTCAATCTTGGCCAGCTTTGCTTTGTTGTAAGGTGAACCTCTTGGGATATCAAGATAATGGTGAATAAAGTTTCGTGAAATTTTTGCGGTACCGTAGGTGCGGATGCTGTCTATATGGTAAGGAAATCCCTTATCAATATTCAGCACCGCTTCTATCTGATTATGAGAAATGGAAACACTGTCAAGGTTTATTTTTGCAAAAGGATAACCGTTCTCTTCAAAATAATCCAACAGCTTTTCACTGGTTTGCCTGTAATCTTCAAAACTCAGTTTATCTCTTTTTCCGTCAGGCTTCCATCCTGCCTGTTCAAGGTAATTCTTATCCCGGTTATGAATGTGCAGATTAAGCAAATCATACTTTTCTCCCGAAAAAAGATAAATAACGGTTTGATTACCAGCTTCTGAGATACTGTCAACAGATGCGGATATGTATCCTTTTTGTTGTAAAACCGAAGGAAGCTGCTTCACATATTCATTGCATTCCAATTCGTTTTTAAAAGCAGTTTTCAGACCAATATTCTGAGCAGCAAACAGGCTGTCTTTATCAATAAAATGAGTAAGAAGCCGGTAATTATTCTGACAAAAAACCCTGGTGCAGAAGGCGCACGACATTAACAGGATTAACGCTGCAATCAACTTATATCGGTTTACTTTTGCCATTTTTAATTAAACAAGTTTACAAAAGTTCCAGCTTATTTATGGCAGGTGTTTATATTCATATCCCTTTTTGCAGAAAAGCCTGCCACTATTGTAACTTTCATTTTTCCACATCTCTTCAATTGCAGGAAGATTTTGTAACTGCTTTGCTGCGGGAGATCGAATTGCAGCAAAGTTATCTTTCAGAACCCGTTTCTACCATTTATTTTGGTGGTGGTACGCCGTCTGTTTTACCTTCTGCAGATATTAAAAACATCATTCTCTGCCTGAAAAAAAACTTTATTATTGATAATAATGCTGAAATTACTTTAGAAGGTAACCCTGATGACATAACATTTGAAAAGCTGGAGGAATGGAAAGAAATTGGCATAAACCGGTTAAGCATAGGAATACAGTCTTTTGGGCAGGAAGATTTAATTTGGATGAACCGGGCGCACAATGCCCAACAAACTTTTGATTGCATTACGCTTGCACAAAAAGCTGGTTTTAATAATCTTACCATAGATCTGATTTATGGCACACCAACTTTGTCCGAAGAAGCGTGGGAAAAAAATGTAAAGACTGCTATTGCTCTGCAAATTCCTCACCTGTCGTGTTATGCGCTTACCGTTGAGCCTAAAACTGCACTGGCAGAAATGATAAAACAAAAAGCGGTTGCTGACGTAGATACCGAAAAACAGGCAAGACACTTTGAGTTGCTGATGCAATGGATGGGGGAAGCGGGTTACGAACATTACGAAATATCAAACTTTGCAAAACCTGGTTTCAGAAGCAGGCATAACAGCAGCTATTGGCAAGGAAAATCTTATGTAGGCTTAGGACCTTCCGCACATTCTTTTAACGCAACCAGCCGCCAGTGGAATGTGTCAAATAATGCATTATATATTCAAAGCATTTTAAAAGGCGTTGTGCCTTTTGAGACAGAAATATTAACAATACAACAGCAGCTAAATGAATATATAATGACGAGCCTGCGAACTTTGGAAGGTATTTCGCTGGAAAAAGTGAAACAAAACTTCGGAGAAGATAAATACGAAACTATTATAAGAACTGCACTTCCTCATGTTCACCATCATCATCTTTTAATAGAATATAATTATCTAAAAACTACAACGGAAGGAAAATTATTAGCTGACGGCATAGCGTCTGATTTGTTTGTAGTGTAAAGTTTTTATGAATGTTTAAAAAATTTTAAATTTAAATGTCTCATTCGTTTAGAAGCTGTTTGACAATTGATGTTTTTTTACTCCGTGCCCTCAGTGATGCCTTTTCTTTGTGCTCTGAGCGGTAAAAAACAATTAACTGCAGAGAGAAATACAAGCGTTTTTTGGTCGAGTATCACAGAGAAAATATGAAACTGCACTGCTCACTATTCACATGAATGTGCAGTCCCCGATTTTTGTTTATTAGCTGGCAATTTTATTTTTTTCCCCGTTTTTTCTATCACTTGAATAAAAGGATCTGTTTCAGCAGTTTCTTCATCACTGTAAAACTTCGGCCGTATATGAGTATAAGATGTAACTATTCGGAGCAAAGAAGGAATATCTGTATAATGTTTTTGAGGATAATTGCTGAGCCAGACAGCCAAATCAATATCACTGTATTCGTGGGGCTTCCCTGAAACATAAGAACCAAACAAAATTGCTTTGCTTACCTGAAGCCCCTCCTCTTCAATCTTCGCAAGGAATGCTTTGATGTGTTTATCTAAAACTCTTGCAGTAAACATTCTTTTAGTTTAGAAATTTTTTCAAAATGTTCTTTCATGTAATCATCAGTCGCCCGATTATATATTTTCAATTTGTAGTCAGGATAGCGGCTCTCAATGTTCCACTCATTTACAATGCTTAAATAGTCAACAAATCCATTCTCCAGTTCCAGCTCTGTTTGATTATAAAGAAGTGATAAATCATGTGTGCGGGGAGGAGAATTATCAATATTATCTTTTACCCAGTGTGCTTTCAGAAGCTTTTCAATGGTCAGATGAAATGTGAACAGTGCAAAAACATTTTGTTTTCCTTTCATTAAATAAATCGCAGTTTCCAAATTTTTAAGCGCCTCATTTTTCCACCAGTCTATGAATTGTTTTTTGTCCATTTCTCAAAATTAGTGCTATCAATGATAAACGAACCAAATAACGCGAAGGAAACAGGCATCATATAAAATTACGAAAAAAATATAACTGTTTTATACCAAAATATTCTCAATATTCTTAAATCCGGCAGCCGGTGGCAAATGTTGCCATAAAATTTCGTAGATCGTTTTTGCAATCGGCATTTTTGCACCCACTTTTTCATTTGTCTTAAATATACACTTGCTTGCATTAAATCCTTCTGCCACCATATTTAACTCTAATTGAGCTGATTGTACTGAATAGCCTTTGCCCAACATATTGCCAAAGGTCCGGTTACGGCTGTACAAACTATAGCAGGTGACCAACAGGTCGCCAAGGTAAACGGAGGAAGTGTAATTTACTTTACTGCAAATGCCTTCACCAACCATCTTTTGTAAAAAAGAAACCATCTCGTTTGCGGCATTGGCAATGTAAACGCTTAAAAAATTATCACCATATTCAAGGCCATGAGCAATGCCGGCCCCTAAGGCATAAATATTTTTTAAAACCGCGGCGTATTGAACACCGACAACATCGTGATTCATACCTGTATTCAGATATTCCGTCTGAAAATGTCGGGCAATTTGCCCAGCCATTTCTTCGTCCATTCCTGAAAATGTGAGGTAAGAAAGCTTTTCTGAAGCCACTTCTTCGGCATGGCAAGGGCCTAAAACGGTGAAATAATCTGAAAGCGCTACACTGAATTTTTCATACAAATAATCATTTAATAAGTCATTGCATAAAGGTAAAATTCCTTTTATGGCGGAAACAACTTTTTTGCCTTTAAATACATCGGCAGGCAACGGGTCTAAAGCGCTTTCAATAAAAGCTGAAGGAACTGCAATTACCAAAACATCAGAAGCCCTGATGACTTCTTCAATATTTTCATTTAACCTTAATAAAGATGTATTGAAGTAAGCAGAGCTGAGATAATGCGGATTGTGTCTTCTCTGCTCCATGATACAAATAGTATCACAATTGCGTATCCACCAATGAATTGTGTTATTATTGCCGGTTAATATTTTTGCCAGGGCTGTAGCCCAGCTTCCGCTTCCTATAATTCCAAAATTCATTAAACAGCTTTAATTGTTAAACAAACATACAAAAGAGTGTCAATTTTAAATGTGAAGGTTTATAGTATGTTTTCTCTATTTTCCTGAATTATCTTCAAAAAGTTGCTCTTTAGGTACTATTTTAACTTTATCTCCGTCTTTAATCGTTTTACTCACCATATTATAAGGCCCTGTTACGACCATATCGCCGGGCTTCAATCCGCTGGTAATTTGTATATAATTTATATCCTGAATGTCTGTTTTTACCTTTACTTTTTTTACCGTGACCTTATCTGGCTGCAGCACAAATACGACTTCTTCAAGATCTTCTGTATTTACAGCAGGCACTTCCTGATTGTTATCGTTATTATTATTGTCTTTATTGTCTTTTTTATCATTTACCGGCTTGTCTCCGTTTTTGTCTCTTGTAGTAACTGCATTTATAGGAACAGCCAAAACATTGTTACGCGTTTTGGTCTGAATATCTGCACTTGCATTCATACCAGGGCGGAAGGGAGCTCTGCCTGACTTTGATCTTGACAGCAAATCCTGGTAACTTTGAGGCAGCAGACGAATATTTACCTGGTAGTTGGTAACTTCTGTGCTGCTGCTGCTTAACGAAGCAGACTGGGCAGCAGTAGTATTGCTGCTGGCTATTTTAGTAACAATGCCCATAAATTTCCTGTTTGTATAAGCATCAATCTCAATAACGGCGCTATCATTTAACTGCACTTTGGGAATATCATTTTCCCCCACATTTACTCTTAGCTCCATTATATTCATATCGGCTATGCGCAGCATTTCTGTGCCTGCCATCTGGGCTGTCCCTACTACTCTTTCGCCTTTTTTTACCGCAAGCAAACTTACCACTCCGTTCATAGGTGCTACTAATGTTGCCCTGGTTACGTCTTTATTAGCTCTTGACAGTTGTGCCTGTGCGCTTTGCACAGAGGCTTGCGAACCTTTTATCCCCTGCGTTGCTGCATTGTATTGTGCCCTCGCTGTTTTTATAGCCTGGTCTGCCTGCTCAAATTCTGCCCGCGAAATAACCTGATCATCTAATAGCCGCTTCTGTCTTTTAAAAGTAACTTCCGCCTGGTCTAACGTCGCTTTTAATGCCTCAAGCTGCGCAGTTGAATTCAGCACCTGGGCCTGTGATTGGGTAACCACAGCTGCAGCCTGGTCTCTTTGGGAGTTGTAGATATCTGCATAAATCCGTGCAAGCACCTGGCCTTTGCGCACACTATCTCCTTCGTTTACATTCAGCTCTACTATCTCACCGCTTATATCCGGGCTTACTTTTACTTCTACTTCGGGGTAAACTTTGCCGCTGGCATTTACGGTTTCAATTATAGTCCGGTCACCTGCTTTTTCAGCAGTTACTTTCGTTCCTTCTTCTTTTCCGATTACACCATTCTTTTTAAGAATTACCAGTATTAAAATTACAGCAATCAATCCTCCAATAATCCATATCAGCTTTTTATTCATACCTTTTTGGTTTCTGGTTTTTTTACTTATGCAAATGGAAAAGACTACAACTTTATTCCCTGTCCTTTATAAAACTCAAGCACTTTCATTTTAAAGACAAAATCATACTGATTGCTTACTTCTTCTATCTGGGCAAGATAAAGATTATTTTGAGTGATAATATAATCAAGCGTACCCAACAGGCCAATGTCGAATCTTTTTTTAGATATATCCAGCGCCTTTTGAGAATAAGCGACCGTTCTTTGCGATGCCTGGTATTTCTGAAACGATGAAAAAGCATCCTGGTAAGCGTTGTAGATGTTTGCTCTCAGGTTTAGATTTTCCTGCTCATTTTGCAGCTTTAGCTGGCTCACATTTGCTTTAGCTCTTTCCCATTGAGTTCTGCTGGTATAATTATTAAAGATAGAAAAGTTGATCCCGACGCCAATGTCCTGTCCGAAGTTTTGGTTTAATTGCTTAAAAAGAGGCGTTCCGCTATAATTTTTAATACCGTAAGAAGGAGAATAAACAGGATATTGAGTTCCATTTACCTCTACATAAGATCCGTCAGGCTTGTCAGGAAGGAGACCAAGAACCGGTCTTTTCGAATTAATAACGCGTGTGCTCATTCCGCCGAAAGCTGCCAGACCCGGGTACATATATCCTCTCGCAGCTTTTACCTCTTTACCAGCCGCTTCTATCCTGATTCTATACATTTTTTGCAGCGGTTGGGTTTGTAAAGCTAACCGGTACACAGCATCGGGCTGCACATCCATAATGTTCTCGATAGGAATGTCATCTACTGAAGGGGCTGCAATGTCAAAAGGTAACTCAAAATCATAATTTAAGTAAGCTTTTAAATTAATTAAAGATTGTTGTATAAGCGCATTTGCCTGCAACAGTGCAGAACTGTCTTTTGCAAGCTGGGCTTCCAGCTGAATGGCATTTAATTCCGGCTGGCTTCCGGCATTGACTAATTTGCGGGTGTTGGAAAGCTGTGCCTTGGACTGGTTCATCTGCAGCTCACTTATCCGCGCCTGTTCCCGCCGCAGCATAACCTGTAAAAAAGCGTTGGCTACGGCAAGAGAAATATCGTTTTTAGCTTTATCAATCCCGATTTCGTCTGCTTTTAAATTTAAGTTATTGGCAGCAATTGTGTTTTTCCGTGCATTCCAGTTAAAAATATTATAGCCTGCCTGCAAATTCATGTTTCCGGAGAGATAACTCGCACTTTCAAGAATGTTAGTCGTCGGATTGGTTGTTAACCCGTGCTGGTAACTGCTGTTTATGCTGCCTGTAAGGTTTGGATAAAGCGAAGCTTTGCCTTGCTTTGCTGTAATTGCTGTAAGCCGTGCCTGCACGTCTGACTGCTTTACAGACACATTGTTTTTCAGCGCGTAATCCACGCATTGCTGCAGGCTCCACTTTTCCTGTCCAAATCCTTTGAGCGAGAGTAACAGGATGAGAAAAATTAAACAAAAGTGCCTCATAAAACAAAAATAAAGGAAATAGTTTCTATAAAACTATTTAACTATCTAAAGAAAAGGAAATAATAAAGTGCCTTTTACAGAATTAAAAAATCACGAAAAACTGGCTTGCTAAATTATAAAAATTAAAATGAAGAAGTGTGAGCTTACAAGATGTATGCTATATTTTTAATTTTTATAAATACTATCATTAATGATTTTTAAAAGTGAATTTTTTCCCGGGTCATCACCAAGTAATTGCCAGATCATTACACCTCCTGCTTTCTTTTTTGCTAACAATATTTTCTTTTTTATGGTAGAAGCGCCGTTATAATACATTATTTTTTTATCAGGTAACAACAATGAGTCATCTGATGCCGAAGCGGGATAAGCAGCCACAATTTCTTTATAGTTCATAGATACTACCGGCGAGTCTGCTGCACCGAATCCATATCCATAAAAAGGAAGCCCCAATACTAATTTTTCCTTCGGAATAAGCCTTGTCTTATTCCAATATTCCAGGTCTTCTTCAGCCATCAGGTATGGCGAATGCTGTCCCGGATTTTGCGGACGCCACGGACCTGTATGATCGTAAGACATAATATTTAAAAAATCAAATTGCTGTAACGCTTTATCAGAAAGTTTATCTTTATAGGCGGTAGCTATGGCTGCAGTCATCAATTTATTCGAAAGCTTCAAAGCATTATGCAGATCAGTTACGAAGTTTTCATAATTCTCATCTATATCATCTCCTTCAAGATCAACATCAATACCATCGAGATTATATTTTATAACTAAAGACACTAAATTATTAATCAGTATTTTCCTTTTATCATTCTGCAGCAGTCTTGCATAATATGCGTGCGGGCCTCCGCCGGCAATAGATGCAAGTACTTTTACATTTTTTGCATGTGCCCTTTTTATAAAAGAATTAATAGCCAGATCTTGTATAAAGTTTCCCGATGTATCAGGATTTATAAAAGCTACATTTACATGAGTAACCTTATTTAAAAAAGTATAATCCAGATCGTTTTGAGTAGTATCTTCTAATACAGAATCCAAAAGATAATAACCTACCACTTTAAAATGTGCATGTTGTTTTATTTTCATTGACTGGCTTCTGCCTTCTGTCAAAACGAACAATAAAAAAGGCATTAATATTAATGATAATTTCATTTCAAAGAATAAAATCTGATTTTTTTATCAGGTCAAAGGAAATAAGTAAATATAAGCAATATCACAAAAAGCGAATATCAGACCAATGATGACAGCCCAAAAGATTATCAATACAAAGTATCTATGGCAGGATTTTTTTATATAAAATGAAAATTTGAATTTAATTAATTTTTAAAAAAATAGTAATTATGAAAAATGTATTCATGCTTATCAGCGCCATCGTACTGGGGTCAGTGATTATCCAGCAGTTATTAGGAGAAAAGTCACGAAAGCATATCCGGTCAAGAGCAGATGATCCCACCATACCGCCGATATCAATGAAAGCTTTTTAAAAAAGGTTTTACCGCTCCCTGCACTTGCAGGGATTTTTTTTAAATATATTAATAGAATATAAAATGATCAATAGCAAGGAAGGTGAAGCGCCACTAATAAAGCGTATTATGTGTTAAGCCAAAAAATCAGAAATTATTTTAATATTAAAAAAAGCTGCGCAGCATAATTTCATTATAAAACATCTCTCTGGCTAATCTTACAAAGGTTTGGACGAACTGCTTACTAATTATTTTGCCGCTTATTTCTGTAATTTACCAAATACCCATTCTCCCACTTTTTCACCTTGTTTGTAACCGTTATCTACGGCATCCATAAAATGAATGCCGCCATAAAACCTGCTGGCTGCAGCTTCTTTTGCAGCTTGTTTAAACGAGTTGAACTTTCTTACAGGTAAACCATATCTTACTTCCACATTATCTTCATAATTAAAATGATCTCCAAAAAAATGAGTGAGAATGGCAGCCGAGGAAGCTGAAATAACGGAGTGACCACTCAAATATTCAGGAAAAGGAGGTGTCTGAATCAGGGGCATCCATTGCGGATCTATGTACATTCTGATAGCCGTTTCCGGGCGTATACGGTTGCTGCGGTATTTTTCGTCCCAACAGCAAATAAATGCATCCATTAAACCGACAGATACCGTTGAATAAATTTGTAAAGTCTCGTCAAAAGATTTATTTCTTTTTTTACATGCAATGCCTGTAATGCCCATCCAATGTGCGCCCGGAGATATTTTTTTTAATCCTATTAAAAGATGCCCGTTTTCCTGTACAGCAAAAGGATTGCAGTCCCAGAAAGCTGCAATTAACCTGTGATCATCAGATAAAGTATCTTTATAATTCAACAGCATTAATCTATAAAAGGCTGAATTTCTTTCTTTTGAAAAAGGAACAGGCGGCGCGGGTTTAAACTGAGAACAGGAATCAAGCGTAAAAGGCCTGACTGTTTTAAAGTAAGGTTCTATTGCTGCGATATAAGCAGGCGGAGTAGGATACCAAAACCCTTCTTTTTCTAAAGGCGTATATCTTTGATAATTGCTTATTTTGTTATAACCGTCAGCCTTTGCGTAAGCCAATATTTTTTTGCTTACTGCAAGAGCGTATCTCTTCGAATTTTCGATCACTTCCTCATCGCCGCCTGCAATTTTTAATGAGTCTATAAGCTGCGCTTCGTTTTTTTCTAACAAACTGCCCGAAGGTTGCAACTTTTTGGCTGTTTCAATCATAGCCAACACCGCGGCTAACCGGTAAGAATAATTATAAATGGAATCTGGTTTTGAAAGTTGCGGGCAATCATTTAAGAAGCGATGCATACTCTTAAACTTAGTATCATTCTGTGCCACAACCTCGTACCCGGCCAGGCAAGTATACGAAAAAAAACGGGCAGCCAAAGGAGGATTGGTAACATCATGCACCATCAGCTCTGTCATTTGAGATATTACGTCACTTATGTGTTTGTTGGTTAACTGTATATCTTTTGAAGGTTGCCTGCAGCCGCAAACTCCCATGCTTATTGCCAAAAAAAATATAAAGTGAACAACTTTATTCATTTACTTTTTAGTTGTATAGGCTTTAATACTGCTTTGATTGATACCAAATAATAAGGTATTATTAATATCAATAACACTCCTGACATCGCCTGTTAGTCTGAACCCCGACTCTTGCTGACTGATATAACTAAAATTTCCTTTTCCATCATTTTTTAGAAAGACTCCATAGTTAGCATCATATTTTCCGAATCTCAGTCTTGCGTGTGATATATTGCCGCATAGCAATATGTCATCATTTCCATCTTTATCATAATCCCATTTTGTAATTGTGTAAACCGGTGAATATTGCGCCTGCAACGGTAAAGCTTTCTCGTGAAACCTGCCATCTTTTCCACTTTCAAAATAAGCAGTTTTAAGGCAATTTGCCTGTAAATGACCTGCATCTTTCAATTCTTCTTTAGAAAAAATATCGTTAACCGTTGCATCAGCATAGCTTTTGTAATCAGTAAAACGGGTTCGCATATTACTCATCTGGTCGAGCAATTCGTCCCTGGTAACATAGGGATAACTGGTATCTTTTATATAAAAACAAAATATTGGATCTACTGATCCGTTATCATCAAAGTCTTTGTAATACATTTCCGCCGGTTGCTTGTCACTGGCTTTACATTGCGTATTCAGGCCGAGATTACCTGCTATCAGGTCAGGTTTTCCATCATGGTTAAAATCGCCAATACACAACCTATTCCACCAGCCAGTGTAGTTTTCATCAAAGTAGTTGTTGGTTTTATTTTCTAATTTTCCATTGGTATTTATATAAACGCTTACGGGCATCCATTCTCCGGTCACTATTAAATCTTTTTTATTGTCACCATTTATATCTGTCCATGCCGCATCTGTCACCATTCCTGCTTTTTGCAATGCAGGCGCTATAGTTGAGATCTGATCCGAAAAATGACCTTTACCGTCATTTACAAGAAGATAGCTCTGTGGAGTTTCAGGATAACGGCCGGGTATCACTCTTCCGCCAACAAACAAATCGGGGTGGCCATCTTCATTTATATCGGTGACACGCACACAACTTTTACTCACATACATTTTCGGTAAGGCATTGCCGGATTTGGTAAAGTTGCCCTTTCCGTCATTGAGATACAGGCGATCCTGCAACAAAGAATCGTTGGGTAAATAATTATGATAACCTCCGCTTACGACGTATAAATCATTAAAACCATCTCCATTCGCATCAAAAAAAACGGCATCTGCATCTTCGCTTAACTTATCAGCTTCAAAAACAGGTTCTGCTTTTTTTATAAACTTTCCTGTTTTTGATTGTAAATAAATTGATCCTGCCTGCGCCGGCCCGCCGCCTGCATAGATGTCGTCCAAACCGTCTCCATTTACATCACCTTTAACCATGCAAGGCCCTGAAAAAGACAAAGGATTTATCAGCAAAGGCTGACGTTTGAAGTCATTGATAGTGTTAGGCTGATTAGTATACGCAAGCGGAGATTTTATCTCTGTGAATAAAGGACTTGCAGGTTTTGGTAAATGATAAGCTGAGGTTGCATTTTTTTCCTGTAAGGTCAATAACTGGTCTCCGTTTAGGTTTTTAAGCCATTGCTGCCTGCCGGATGGCCAAACAATTTGCAAGGAATCAATCTGCTTATCTTCTCCCAATCCAAAATGCAAAACAGGTGACACGGACGATTGAAAGCCCCTGGCAGGCATTTGTTCAAGATATTGTTTTTTGTCCCTGCTAAACAATGTCACCTTAGCGCCAAGACCTTGTGAATTTAAACCGGCACCTTCGAGCTTCAACTCTAAAAAATGATTTTTTATTTGTGTATTAGCTTCATTTTGATAAATAAAGGCAGGCTGGTTAATATTATTTACAACCAGATCGAGGTCGCCGTCATTATCTAAATCAGCATAAGCTGCTCCGTTGCTGTTTGATGGAATATTTATGCCCCATTGTTTGTTGGTATTAGTAAAAGTAAGATTACCGTTATTTTTAAATACATAATTTACTACTTCAGATGAAGGAATTTTATTAACCAGGTTCAATAAATCCTGTCTCATTACGCTTCTGCTTTGAAGAAAATCACTCATGTATTTCATGAAATCCATGTTAGTATAATCCCGCAAATAGCCATTGGTTATATACATATCCTTCCAGCCATCATTGTCATAATCTGCAATTAGCGGAGCCCAGCTCCAATCTGTATTTGAGATTCCGGCCAACTGGCCTATCTCGCTAAAAGTACCGTTACCATTATTTATATGAAGCATATTGCTCATGTATTGGTAGTAAAACCCTGCACGGATATTTACTTCAATCTTTTCATAATTATCAGGGGCAAATAATAATTTTTGCCGGTGATTACTTTCGGGCAACATATCAAGGGTAAAAATATCAGGCAGCGCGTCATTATTAATGTCTGAAATATCGTCACCCATAGAAAAAAATGAAGTGTGGCCGACAGAAGTTTGCAGTTTATCCGAAAAAGTCCCGTTTTTGTTATTTATGTATAATAAATCCGGTTCTAGGTAATCATTTGAGATATAAATGTCAGGCCATCCGTCCTGGTTTACATCTGCAACTGCTGCACCGAGGCCATGAGATAACACTGTGCTTCTTATACCTGATTGTAAGGTTACTTCAGTAAAATGCCCTTTATCATTTTTAAAAAGTTTAAAACCGCTTGCGTGATCATTTTTGGGTAAAAGTTCTTTAATAGTTGCTTCATCCAGTATCGCCCGTTTTGTTATACTGTGGTTTAGCATCAGCACATCGAGATCGCCATCTTTATCGTAATCAAAAAAAACTGACTGGGTAGAATAAGAAGTGTCTGCTAAACCATATTGCGATGCCTGGTCACTAAAATGAGGTACTCCCTGAGCATCGTTTCCCTCATTAATAAATAATTGTTTTACTCTTTTTTCACCTCGTAATTTTCCAGAGTAGCTTACATACAAATCCAGCTTTCCGTCACCATTTATGTCAACCATTGTCACACCTGTTTTCCATGGCCCCGGCCGGCCGGCTGCACCTGATGTATTTGTAATATCTTCAAACTGCATTTTACCTTTATTAAGATACAGCTTATTGTCTGTCATGTTGCCGGTAAAATAAATATCCTGCAATCCGTCGCCGTTCAGATCACCCACCGCAACGCCGCCGCCGTTATAAAAGTATTCGTAAATAAGAACATTCGTATTAAGCCCTTCTGTTAAAGTGTTTGTGAAGTCAACATGGGTTTGAGAAGAAGGTAATAAAGTAAATAAAGGCTTTGCAGTATCCGAAGATGTCTTTTCTACAGAACCATCTTTACAAGCAGAAAATGTTGTAACGATTATAAAAAAAAGGCAAAAGATTCGATTGAAGCTGATTTGAGACAATGTATGCGAATTTTTAATTCAGAGGCTAAAATTAAAAAATCTATGCAAGAGTTATTGCATAGATTTTTTTTAAATGATTATAAAATTTTTTCTATTAATACCCTGGATTTTGAATAAGCAGGGAAACACCACCTTTTGAATTTCTGTTAATTTCATCGAGTTTGATGGGGGGGAAGTATAACTTATCATCCCATGCCCGGTTTTCTACACCAGATTCTATATTTTGAACCCGATAATTGTAATCATAATTATCCTTACTATAGCGGTAAACAGCAACCGTTTTTCCTGGTTTTAGTTTTCCGGTTATAATCATAATTCTTACTTTTTGCCCAAGCGTCTGCGGAGCGATCATCCAACGGCGGGCGTCATAAAATCGCTGTTCTTCAAACAGCATTTCTATGTTACGTTCATTTTGATAACGGGCTATAAGAGCATCTCCTGTTTCGGTAACGGCAGGCATGCCTGAACGAAAACGTATCTTATTAAGCCAGGTGGTTGCTGTTGCTTCATCACCTAATGCCAGCAAAGCTTCAATATAATTAAATACTACTTCAGTATACCTGATTTGAATAGAAGGCACCTGCTGCCTGTTATTCATATCTACCAGCGCCGTGTTATCATTGTTAAACTTCCTTATGGAATAACCTGTGCGTGTACCGTTCCAATTTTCGATAGAGCTGTTTCTTGTATCAAGGCCAAAATACGTTATTGCAGAACCGGCAGTTCCTACTTCATAAGTTCCAAATTGTATTTCACCATAAGGATCTATGCCGGCTCCATCTGTAGTGCGCGGTTTAAAGGGAACACCATCATATAATATAGATGCATAGAACCTTGGATCCCTATTTTCATAAGGGCTGGAAGCCTGTTGAGGATTGTTCCAGTCAAATTTACTTCCATCCATCATTTCGTAATTATCTACCAGGTTCTGCGTGGGTTCACTCGATGTCCATCCGTGATAGCCATTAGTCGAATTGTTCCTTGGGTACCAAGAACCCCAGTCATCGGCAGAAGCGTTTACATAATATTTGGAAAGAAGAGATTCTTTTTCTCCGCCATTTCTCGATAAATAAACATCTTTGTAATTGGCAATGGCTTCGTCTTTTGTGGCCGGTGCAGTTAAATCAAGCTTATAACCATAGGTGCCCAAATCAATCACAGCTTTGGCGGCATCTCTCGCTTTTGTCCAGCGTTCAGTACGATCACCACTTATATATCCAAGCAATTCGGGGTTCGAATAACCACTAATGAGGGCTGATTTTGCTTTTGCTGTAGGTATATCATGCAGATCGCTTGCTGCGTACACCAGCACACGTGATTTAAGCGCCATAGCTGCATCACTGGTGGCACGGCCTAAACCAAGAGATTTTCCTTTAAGCAATAAGGCAGCAGAGTCTAAATCACTGACGATTGCATCAACACATTCAGCATACGTATTTCTGGCCACCTTAAAATCGGGGGTAGTCAGCTGATAGGTGGTCTTGATAATAGGTACACCGCCATAGTACCGCAACAACTGGTTGTAGCAATGAGCTCGTAAAAAGTAGCTTTCGCCTTTTAATTTGTCTGCCATTCCCTGGTCAAATGTTGCAGTTGCAAGATTTTCAAGGGCAGTATTTGTTGCCCTGATACGAAAATACATTTCGCCCCATTCATAGGTATTATTAACCCAGCCCGTGTTAGATGGATTAATATTAGCTTCATTAATGTCCATTCTGCCAAAATTATACAATGCATTATCGGTTATACAATCCATGTTTTCCTGGTTTAATATACCATCATGATATACATTGTATATATCAGTCACAAAGGCTTCGGATAAAGAAGGATCGGCCCACACTGTTGAAGCCGGTGGTTTATCGAGGGGCAAAGTATTTAAAAAGTCTTTTTTACAGGCGCCAAGCATAACGCTTAAAGCTAAAAAAGGCAGTATTTTTTTTATTAATTTTTTCATTTTCTTGTTGATTTAAAAAGTGGCGGTAATACCGGTATTAATGATTCTTGCCTGAGGGTAATAATGCAAGTCACTGCTGGTAGACTCAGGATCGAAGATATTCTGTTTTCCCCAGGTTAGCAGGTTAAGACCATTTGCATAAATCCTTAAATTATTGATTCCAATTTTTTTACCAATACCACCAGGAAGTGAATATCCAATTTCCAGATTTTTAAGACGAACATAATTTGTATTCATCATATAATAGGTATTTCTGTTGGAAAAATACTGGTTATTCCTGTCTACAGTGCGGGGATCTACAGAGCTTGGATTGTCAAGAGTCCAACGGTGATCATAAGTATATTGAAGATAGTTTCCAATAGTACCGGATTCGGTCTGTAAGAAAATTTGACCCCCAGTGGCAGTTTGGAAAAGAATAGACAAATCGAAGTTTTTATACTGTGCGCCAATGATCAAACCTCCCTGAAACGTAGGCAAATTTGTTTTGTCAGATCTTACTCTGTCAAATTGGTCAATTTTACCGTCTGGTTTTCCGTCTGGTCCTCCAACATCTTTAAATTTCATACTGCCCGGAAAAAGTTTTCCCGCACCCCCTACACCGCTGTAGTCTAATGTGTTGGCATCTACATCTTTTTGATCTTTAAATACACCGTCATATTGGTATAGCAACATATCGTCCGGGTTATTTATATCGGTTGGTATAGGATGGCCAGTTGATAACTGATAAGTCGGTCTGCCTGGTGTCTCATCCCAAAACAGAATTTTGTTTTTAGCATATCCGCCATTCACGCTTACATTATAATGAAAGTCTTTTGAGCCACCATTATATCCCACTTTAAATTCCCATCCTTTGTTGGCAACCTTACCAATATTTTCTGCCGGTAAGGTAAAGCCAGCTGTCTGCGGTATAGAAGCGCTTCTTCTCCAAAGAATACTTGAACGACGGTTTTGAAAATAGTCCAATTCAAAATTAATTTTATTCTTTAGCATAGAGCCGTCTAATCCAAGATCGTAGTTATTTGCTACTTCCCATGTAATGTTGGTATTTGGCACTCCATTTTCGTAATAAGCGGCAGCAACCTGGTTATTAATTACATAACCATAATTTGAATGTAAATTACCATAAGCATCTACGTCGCCCTGAGCATAAGTTGGAAGATAATCGTATTCTCTCAGATTATTTCTGAAATAGACAGCGTCATTCCCTAATTTACCCCATGAGCCACGAAGCTTTAAATTATTTACAAATGGTACATTTTGCTTAAAAAAGTTTTCTTCCGAGATTCTCCATCCGGCAGTTATCCCAGGAAAAAATCCAAAACGTTTAGCTGTGGGGAAATTATACGAACCATCATATCTCCATAAAAATTCTGCTAAATATTTTTCCTGGTAATTATAACCGACACGTCCAAAATAATTTAAACGTGCACGTTCGTATGCAGTCCCGTTAGACTTTTGGTCAACCTGGCCTCCTGCATTTAACTGGTCTATAACAGTTGATGGGAAATACTGGCGAAATGCATTAAAAGAATTATTGTTTATTGTCTCTCTTGTTATACCTGCAAGAAATACTACCTGGTGATCACGAAATTTATGGTCATAAGATAATATACCTTCCAACATTACATTCAACTGGTCCTGCGTATACTGATTAAGGGTAGGCTGTGTAGTAGGACCTTTTTGCACTTTGGTTAAAAGAGGTGTTACACCATCCGCATCCAAAGTTTTATAATCCCAGCTATAAATATACCAGGGTTTAGTCCAGGTTTTACCCTCTTGCACATACTTGTCTAATGCCGCATTACCTGTTATTTTCAATCCTTGAATCCAAGGAATAGTAATATCAAGTTTGCCATTGGTTTGGTAATAATAACGCGTATCCCTGTCATAACCTGTTTGATTAGTAGTTATTACCACGGGCTGCTGACCATTTTCAATGTCTGGTCCCGGTAAACCATTGGGCCAATATGCAGGCTTGTTTGGATATCCACGGGACAACATGCGGAAAATATCACCTGAATGCTGTGTAGGGAAAAAACGATTTTCCTGGCGTGCAGTTAAACCAATTGTAGTTGTAATATATTTATTCACTTTAGCATCCAAGTTTAAACGCATGTCATATTGTTTATAACCGGTTGCAGAATTTTTATAAAATGCGTCCTGATTTTCGTAGCCTAATGATGCCAGGTATTTTACATTTTCCGTACCTCCTGACAACTGGAGGTTATGCCGCGATTGAGGGGACCACTTTTTTAATGTAGCATCAAACCAGTTTGTATTAGGATGTCCCCAAGGGTCTGAACCATCTGCATATTTTTTCAGGTCGTCAGGTTTAAAAGGCGCTGTTGATACATTACCGTTTGGATCAGTATAGGTTCCTGTTGCCTTAAATGCAGATGCCGCTGCTGCCCAATTTGCCGGATCTAATTTATATACTTCTATTTCATTGGCCATAGTGCCATACTCTACAGCATTCAGGACTTTAGGTATGACAGTAGGCTGAGACCATCCCTGGTTGAAACTGTAAGACAGCTGAGGCTTTCCTAATTTACCATGTTTTGTAGTAATAAGTATGACACCATTTGCAGCACGGGCACCATAAATAGCCGCTGAAGCGTCTTTTAAAACAGACATGCTTTCTACGTCTGCAGGGTTTAAACGATCTAATCCGCCGGCTCTTGCAGGCACACCGTCAATAACGACCAAGGCGTCGTTGTTTCCTAACGAGTTCACCCCGCGAATATGTATAGCCGAACCATCATAACCAGGTTCGCCACTGCTGTTTGTAGCAATAACACCAGGCAAGCGTCCTGCCAATGAGTTAGAAAGATTCACTGCAGGTGATTTTTGCAGATCAGTGCCTTTTACTGTAGCTACAGATCCCGTAACTGTTGCTCTTTTTTGGGTACCATACCCCACAACTACTACCTCATTTAACTGTTGAGCCGAAGAAGATAGTTTAACATTGATCGAAGACTTATTACCAACCGACAACTCCTGTGTTAAATAACCAACAGAAGTAATTACCAAAGTTGCATTAGGAGCAGCATTGATCGTAAAACGACCGTTTGCATCTGTCTGTGTTGAGGTTGCAGTTCCTTTGACTGAAATAGTAGCTCCCTGCAAAGCAGTATCACCGGCGGCAACTCTGCCAGTAATTTTCTGCTGGGCAAATAGTGAAGAAGAAAAAATGGAGAAAACAAGAAGAAAAGCTACATAAATTTTGGAAAAATAACCTTGAGAATTTACATCCTTACACGGTGTAAAGCTTACTTTCATGGCAAACAATTTTTGTTAGAATACGATAATAAATGTCAATAACACGGCTAAGTTATAGTTTTTTTTAACAAAAAAACTTTTTTATTGTACTGTACTAAAAGACATATATCTCATGGGCCATTATAATTGGTATCCATTGCTTGATAGTTTTTTTTCTTTTAAAAAATATTTTTTTAATTTTTTCCCTTGGTAGACAAGAGCTTCTTTAATTAACAAAGTACAACATTAAATTCCTCTGTAAGGACAACAATCATACATATTTATTGACATAACGTACATTTTTTTAAGCGAAACACGTTCGAAAGGTGTGGAATCGCATAGGAGTTTCTGTCTATTTTTTAGGTGTTTAGGAAATTTTTTGAGCCAATTCTAACTTGTTATTTGAATAATCTTTTTTCTATACGTTTTCAATCCATTTTGATAATGATGTAAATAAATATGTACGCTGTGACAATTAACATCTTTGAATTAATAGTTCTTTTGCAGGAGAATATAAATTTATTTATTCTTTCAATTTAGGGTATGAGCAAAGTTCTGTTTAAGAAAAAAAGCGAAGTGATTTTATTAGTTCTTTTTTTTGTTTCTATTTATCAAATAAGTCTATGTCAGCCGTCGGAAAACCATCTGTTTTCAAAAACAGATACTGCATTTGTTCCCAAAGAAGTTGAGGATCCTGAATGTATTGGCATAAACAAGGAAGCCAGTCATGCTACTTTAATGCCTTATGCTTCATTAAAAGAAGCCCTGGCTGCCAACAGGCATGCTTCTTCCTTTAGCCTAAGTTTGAACGGATTATGGAAATTCAATTGGGTGGACTGGCCTCAAAAACGCCCGGTTAATTTTTATAAAACTGATTATGATGTTTCTGGGTGGAAAGATATCAAAGTCCCCTCCAGCTTTCAGGTTGAAGGTTACGGAACGCCTTACTACAGCAACTTCAATTATATTTTTCAAAAGGATTTTCCAAGGGTAATGAGTGCGCCACCTGTTAAGTACACTGCTTACCAGGAAAGAAACCCTGTGGGAAGTTACCGGAGAAATTTTGAAGTGCCTACAGACTGGAAAGAACGTCGCATTTTCGTAACTTTTGATGGTGTTGATGCTGGTTTCTTTTTATGGGTAAACGGGAAAAAAGTTGGCTATAGCGTTAACAGCCGAAATGCCGCCGAATTTGATATAACAAAATATGTAAAACCAGGTAATAACATTATAGCTGCTGAAGTCTATCGTTTTACCACAGGCAGTTACCTC
>JAABUS010001519.1_pt1 | contig 50119 bp, 46 predicted proteins | sample 5560161 | NCBI WGS metagenome assembly JAABUS01 (sample SAMN10711885, study PRJNA513376) | rock metagenome | isolation source: Antarctica rocks | place: Antarctica: Victoria Land, Trio Nunatak nord | collected 2016-01-04 | reverse complement strand
GAAAGCGGGGGGATAGGGAGTATGAGGATTCGGCATCGGGACACCTCCATCGATTCGCACAGATGCAAATCATCGAGTGTCCACCGAACCGACGCAACTCCAAACACATTGGGATTGCGCTGACTGCAAATCCGCAATGATTACATCCGCTCGCGAAATGTAGTCATTGATTTTATCGAGGAGCGGAACGGTGAGAATCTGTGCGTCTGCCCGTTCACAATCGAGGCGATGCTTCTGCTCGATGTGTTGCTTCAGATAGAGATAGAAATAGTGCAGTTCAGGGGAAAAAGGCATGATGACGAAGCAAAACGGCTTGGCGGTTTCGCTCACCGCGTTACCGCCCCTGCATTGCAGGTGTATACCGTTCGGCCCATGTGCGAACGGCGAATTCGAGATTCTTGTCAGCCGCTACACGATCCGGCTCATAGACGAAAAATAGCTGGCCGCGAAGATCAAATGGTATGTCCTTTTGCCCACTTCCCACAATAAGGAGCACCGGCTTTCTAAGCGCATGTGCGAACCCCACTTCATACATGACGTTCGGGTTGCTTCCAGTGATGTCGGCAATGATAAGATCGGCCTTCTGAATCGCGCGCGTGATCGACTCAGGGATAGATGAACCGGGGAGTCCATGCTGGTTATCCACCGTAATGGGCCGAACATCCATCTCCTTAAGCAAGCCGACAACGGTGTTTCGGACGGCTATGAATCCAGGCCCGAGTGGTGTGATAACGACACAAGACGTTTCAGAAATTGCGGTCATCGGTCCCTCACTTCTCGCAATTGTGCATGTACATACGATCCATTATACGTCACTCGAAGACGATCAGGCCCCGGCCAACTTCGCCACGGTCGAGCGCGTCGTACGCCTCGTTGATTTCTTCCAGCGGATAATGGCGCGTCACGAGGGAGTCGAGATCGAGTTTACCGGCCTGCGCCAGCGCGATGTACTTCGGCATGTCCACATGGGTGCGTGCCGAGCCGTAGAAGCAGCCTTTCAGCGTCTTCTCCTGCGCCGCGAGCAGGTAGGCGTCGATCTGCGCGAACTCCCCGACCGCCGCCATGCCGACCGCGACCGCCGTGCCGCCCGAGCGGATCGAGTCGAACGCCGTGCGCACCGTTTCGCCGCTGCCGAGCACCTCGAAGGCGTAGTCCGCCCCGCCGCCCGTCAGCCGCCGGATCGCCTGCACCGGATTCTCCTCGCGGGCATCGACAGTGTCGGTCGCCCCGAAGCGCTCCGCGAACTCCAGCTTCTCTTGGCTGATGTCCACCGCGATGATCCGCGAGGCACTGGCGAATCGCGCCCCCTGGATGACATTCAGCCCGACGCCCCCGCAGCCGATCACGGCGACGCTGCTGCCGGGCCGCACCTGCGCGGTGTTGAGCACCGCGCCCACGCCCGTCGTCACGGAGCAGCCGACGAGCGCCGCGAGTTCGAGCGACGTCTCCGGGCCGATGGCGACCGCGCTGCTCTCGTGGATCACCGCGTACTCGGCGAACGACGAGGTGGAGCCGAAATGATGAATCGGCTGCCCATCCTTCGAGAGCCGCGTGTGCCCACCGGGGAGCGTCCCCGCCGGGCCACGAAAACCCGTGCAGAGATGCGGGTGGCCGGACATACACTGCTCGCAGTAGCCGCAGTTGGGCTTGAAGGAGAGGACGACGGGGTCCCCCGCTTTGACGCGCGTGACGCCGGGGCCGACCGCCGCGACGCGGCCCGCCGCCTCATGCCCGAGGATCGTTGGGAGGGGCGGCTTCCACTCGCCCTTCAACACATGGAGGTCGCTGCGGCAAACGCCGCTGGCGGTCATCTTCACCAGCACCTCGTTCGGCCCCGGATCGTCGAGTTGCACCTCCTCGATGACCATCGGCGTGTTGTAGTCGTAGAGCACGGCGGCCTTCATCGTGCGCATTGTTCTGCCCTCCCAGCGTTCGTCCCGGTGGCGTAGGCTTCAGCCTGCGCCACCAAATTTCGCTACAGCGCAAATTCCGCAGTCATTATCGCCCGCTCGTCAGTGGTGTCAACGCGCCTCACGCCGCCACTCCCGCAGGGCCGCGAAGAGCCGCGCGTTCTCCTCCGCTGTTCGGACGGTGATGCGGAGATGCCCCGGCAGGAGCGGGTGCTGCGAGAAGTTCCGCACGACTATGCCGCGCGCCTCCAGCCAGTCGTAGACGGACTGCGCGACCGCCGGGCTTTCCCAGCGCGTCAGGACGAAGTTCGTCACCGAGGGGTAGACGTGCGCGCCGAACTCCCAGAGCAGGTCGATGAACGGCTCGCGCTCGGCGATCACCGTCGCGACATTCTCCCGCATGGCGGGGATATCCCGGAGCGCCGCCGCGCCGACCCGCGCCGTCACGCGGCTGACGCTGTTCGGCGGGCGCACGCGGTTCATCATCGCGGTCACGGCGGGGGCGGCGACGCCGCACGCCAGCCGCATCCCTGCCATGCCGAATGCCTTGGACATCGTGCGGACGACGATGAGATTCGGGTACCGCGCGATCAGCGGCACGGCGGACGTGCCGGTGTACTCCGCGTACGCCTCGTCCACGACGACCATGCATGGCGCGCTCGCGATCAGTCGTTCCAGCGCGGCGGGGTCGGTCGCGTTGCCGGTCGGGCTATTCGGGTTGCAGTGAAAGACGATCTTCGCGCCCTCGGCAGCGGTGAGCAGGCCGTCGATGTCCTGCGCGAAGTCCGCGCCGAGCGGCACGCGGCGGACGTGCGCGCCCATCTGCTCCGCGCAGATCGCGTACATCGAGTAGGTCGGCACGGAGATGATGACGGGGTCGCCGTTGTCGAGGAAGGTCTTCGTGATGATGTCGAGGATTTCGTCCGCGCCCGCGCCGATGATCAGATGGTCCGTCGAGACGCCGAAGTACGCGCCGAAGAGCGCCGCGAGTTCCGCGTAGCTCGTGTCGAAATACTCATTCGCTTCCCCCTCCCGCCGCGCCGCCTCCATCGCGGCATCCCACGCCCTCGGACCGAACGGCGACGTGTTCAGGTCGAAGCGGATGACATCCTGCACGCGCAGGCCATGCTTCGCCGCCACCGCGTCGCTGGAGAGTTCCCACGCATATGGGTCAATATCGCGGACCGACTGCCGCACGAGATGTTCGAGCACCTGTCTACCCCCTGCCCCCTCCCGAGGTGGGATGGGGAACGCAATTGTTCTCTCCGTTGATGCGCGTTGAGTCTCCGCATCTCTCATCGCCCCATGTTGAATAGGGTCTGAAAGAAGGAAGTTAATCCTACCGTACCGCGCCACTCCATGCACGACTGGCATCACGGGCATTGTGGGCGGTTCTTGCCCTTGCGCGCGCGATGCCCGATACTCGCCGCACGGAACAACCCGTCATCGATAGCAAAGGGTCGTCGCACCCAGCCGGAAGGAGCGCCCCGTTGTCTCTCACCGCCACGTCGAAGCGACCGCTGAAGATCGGCCTCTTTTTCCCGCACGCGCAGGTCGGCGCGGACGGGCGGACCCCGCAATGGGAGAGCATCCTCGCGCTCGCGCAGACGGCGGAGCAGGCCGGATTCGACTCGCTCTGGTTCCCCGATCACTTCCTCTACCCACGCGGCGAATTGGGGCTGAACCCGGACGGGACGCCGCGCGGCGAGCGGGAGGCGGCGTCCGGCTTCTGGGATTGCTGGACGTTGCTCACCGCGCTCGCGGCGGTCGTGCCGCGCGTCGAACTCGGCACGCTCGTCTCCTGCACGGGGTACCGCAATCCGGGTGTGCTGGCGAAGATCGTGGATACGCTCGAAGAAGTCTCGGGCGGGCGGGTGATCCTCGGCATCGGCGGCGGCGATTCAGGGTTCGAGCACAACGCCCTCGGCCTCTCATACGACAACCGCATCAGCCGCTTCGAGGAGGCGATGGCGATCATCCACCAGTATTTCCATGAGGGCGTCGCCAACCTCGACGGGACGTACTACTCCGCGCACGAACTGGAGCGCCGCCCGGCGGGGCCGCGCCCGCAGGGGCCGCCGGTGATGATCGGCACGCTCGCCACGGGCAAGCGGATGCTCCGCCTCACCGCGCAGTACGCCGACCTCTGGAACAGCTGGATCACCCGCCGCAGCCACCCGGACTTGCTGCCGCCCCTGCGCGCCGCGATCGACGCCGCCTGCGAGGAGCATGGGCGCGATCCCGCCACCCTCGGGCGCACGCTCACCCTCTCCGCCTCCGTCCTCGGTCGCCCGACACCGGGGATGGAGCCGGTGACCGGCACGCCGGAGCAGATGGCGGGGACGCTGCGCACCTTCGCCCGCGAGGGCATCTCCCACGTCCAACTCTGGCTCACACCTACCAGCCGTGCGGGCGTCGAAGCCTTCGCGCCCGTGCTCGAACTGCTCGATAAGGGATAACAAGGGGAGAAACCGGGTATGAACCGCAAAGGCGCAAAGAACGCACGAGGAACCGGGGAAATAACACAGGGCACGCAGAGGATACGGCGATCACAGAGAAATCCCCTTGTGTTTCTCTCCTCTGTGTCCTCTGTGTTCAACCCTCCCGGCGCCTCTGCGGTTCTCCCCGGTTTGCCATCCGTTGATTGAAAGGAGCCACTCATGGTGCGTCCGTGCAAAGTCGGAATTTTCCTGCCCATTGTCGAGGGGCAGATGGACGGCGCGACGCCGCGCTGGTCGGATGTCGCCACGATGGCGCGGCGCGCGGAGGAGGTCGGGTTCGACTCCGTCTGGATTCCCGATCATCTGCTTTTCCGGTTCAACGAGGTGACGGAGGGGACGTACGAGTGCATGTCCATCCTCGCGGGCCTCGCCGCCGTGACGCAGCGCGTCGAGATCGGTACGCTGGTCATCTGCACGGGTTTCCGCAGCCCGGCGCTGCTCGCGACGATGGCGAACACGATCGACGAGATGAGCGGCGGGCGGCTGATCCTCGGCATCGGCGCGGGGTATCACGAACCGGAGTACCGCGCTTTCGGCATCCCGTACGACCACCGCGCCAGCCGCTTCGAGGAGGCGCTGACGATCATCGCGACGCTGCTGCGCGAGGGGAAGATCGACTTCGAGGGGCAGTTCTACTCGGCGCGCGAGAATGAACTGCGTGTGCGCGGCCCGCGCCCGAACGGCCCGCCGATCATGGTCGGCACGGCGGGCGAGCGGATGCTCCGCCTCACCGCGCAACACGCGGACCTGTGGAACATGTGGCGCGTCTTCGGGCGGAGCCGCGCCGACGAAGTCCCGCCCATGCGCGCGAAGGTGGACGCCGCCTGCGCCGAGGTTGGGCGCGATCCAGCGACGCTCCCGCGCACCGCGTCCGTCCTCGTGGACTTCATCAACCGCCCGGACAATCCGCCCGTCCGCAATCGCCCGCACGCAGACCCCGAGCCGATCACCGGATCGCCGGAGGAGATCGCGGCGCAGTTGCGCGCCTTCGTGGATGAGGGCATTGCGCACATCCAAGTGCAGACCTGGCCGCGCTCCCTCGCGGGCATCGAGCAGTTCGTACCGGTGCTGGAAGCATTCGACCGCGCCTAGCGCGCACCATCCGAGCGGGCGCAGCACATCGGTCGGGGCGCAATCGCGAGAGGGGCGAGGATGAAGAACGGCAAGGTGCAGGTCGGGGTGCTCGGGGCGGGGGCATGGGCGAAGGGGGCGCACATCCCCGGCTGGCAGCGTGACCCGCGCTGCGCGGTCGTCGCGATCTGCGACGTGCAAAAAGGACTCGCGGAGGAGTACGCCCGGCACTTCGCCATTCCTGCGGCGACGGACGACTGGCAGTCGCTAATCGCGCGGCCCGACATCGACGTGATCGACATCGCCACGCCGTCGCACACGCACTACGAACTCGCCGCCGCCGCGCTCGACGCGGGCAAGCACGTCCTGTGCGAGAAGCCCGTCGCCTATGACTTTCGCGGCACGCGCGCGCTGGCGGCGGTCGCGGCGGAGAAGGGTCTGAAGACGAAGCTCGGCTTCACCTTCCGCTACAGCCCGGGCGTGCGCTACGCGAAGGAACTGATCGATCAGGGCTTCATCGGCACGCCGTTCATCTTCAACGGCTACGAGCAGAACTCACAGTGGCTCGACCCGCAGACCCCGCTCCGTCAGGCCGACCCGGACGCTGATCAGTCGATCATCCAGGTCTCGTCATTGGAAGGCTACGGCGCGCCGATCATCGACCTCAGCCACTGGTGGGTGGGCGCGGACTACGCGCAGGTCGTCGGCACGATGCGGAACTTCATCCCGGAGCGGGTGGTGCGCCAGACGGGCCAGATGATGCGCATGAACATCGACGACGGCGACCTCTACCTGGCGGAGTACACGAACGGCGCGCTCGCCTCGATCCAGACGAGTTACGTGACCGTCGGCAACTACCCCGGCATCGAGGCGCGCCTCTACGGGGAGAAGGGGGCGATCATCTGCCGCCTGATCGAGGAGTTCGGCAAGGCGGAAACGATCAAGGTGGCGAAGCCGGACGCCGTCGAATTCGTCGAGCAGGAGATTCCCGCCCGCTTCTACCCGCGTGGCGGCAGCAACAACGAGTCGTGGCGCTCGCTCTTCTACGCCAACCTGATCGCCAGTTTCCTCGACGAGATCATCGACGACGCGCCGACGCAGGGCGACTTCACCGATGGCGCGTGGGTGCAGGAGGCGATCAACGCCGTCGAGCTGTCGTTCCGCGAGCGGCGGTGGGTGTCGCTGCCGCTCGAACGTTCGTAAACAACCGACAACGAAGACAGGAAGGGCATTATGGACATCCCACTATGTTGACCTCTCCCGAACGACTTTTCTTCGCATTTCAGATACGCTCGGTTTTGAATGCGTTTCAAATGCATCTCGACCCTATTGCGCCCTGTTGCCCCGACCTCTGTAGCACTTCGGCATCTGGCCCAGAGCGAGACCTTTGGTCGCGAACTGCGCCGTATGCGACAATGTCGTTCACCGTCAAGGATTGGAGCGAGGATTCCGATGTTCGTGTGCGGGCGTGAAGAACCGATTCAGGTCAACGAAATGCTCTACGCCTACAATGAGCGGCCTGTCGGGGTAGGTTCTGAACTCAGTTGTTTCGTTGATCCCCGGCTCAATCGCTACAGTTTCGTGTGGTTCTCGGACGAGGAGGATGGGAACGCCGACGCCTTTTCCCGTCTCCTCTCGGCAATTCTGACTCAGTGGGGTGCGGACCTCACATGGGTACAGCAGCGGCCATACTTCCCACCGGGCAAAGGCGCGGCACGGATCGCCGCATTCTGGCAGCGGCAGCGGCTGCGGGACCTCCAACGCCTCCATCGCCCGGATGGCAGCATTGATTTCATGGCACGCTACTCTTTGGAACACAACGCCGATGCGGATGCGGACATTGAGGTGACAGGACGACAAGCGGAAGAGGCGTCGCAGCTCGCCCTAAAGCAGTTTGGCGACGAAGGCTGGGCAACATTCCATGACGACTCGATGATCGTGGCGACAAAGGCGGCGAAGGTCAAAGCAACGTTCGCGCTCCCTTATTTCGGTCGCGGTCATTGGCGCTTTCTTGTATTTGGGTCGGCACCCGCGCCGGAAACATTCGCCCGGCCCCCACTGCGTGCCTCGGTAGAGACGCGCGATCTCGACCTACGTCCAAGTCGGCAGTTCCTAGCGTGGTTAGCCGATCATCCCTATACCATAGGCTACAGGGCGACGGATGAAAGGAATCGTCTCGGCCTTGTCGTCGTCGGAACGCAAAAGATTGACGTGGACAGACTGATTGTTCAAGGAGTTGTCAAAGGCATTGAAGCGATGCCGGAGTATGTCTGGTCGTATTCACCCGTTTTCTATCCAGGGCGTGCCGATTAGCGTGGCCTATCTTTTACCGTAGCATCTTGGACGCGACCAATTTCAACGATTATGGCACCCTGCACGTCTACTTCGGTCTTACGTTTCTTGTCAGTGGCGGCAGGTTGATACCCGCCACCATCAATACCCTTTCACCTCAATGCCATTGCGATCTGCTCCTTACAACGGGCTGACACAATCAAAGAGGGCGGGGAATTGCTCCCCCGCCCTCTTTTTGCATCTATTCGATTGTATCTGGGATGTGGACAGTGAGGTGGGGCGGTTGCCCCGGCGGCGGTAGAGGTACCGCCATGTCCACGATCTGAGTATCCCACATCTGCACAAGAACTTCCACTCCCGGCTGACCGCGCGCAAATTAACCGCCGCGCGGCCCCGCATTTCTCCCCTCGCCATCGCCGTAAAGACCTGCCCTATTCCATGATCTCCGGGCGATGGCGAGGGGCCGGGGGTGAGGAATGTCACATCCCCGCCCGCCGCGCGATCTCCTCCAAATTGCTCCACTCCATGCCGCGTGTGCCGTCCTCGATCTCATGGATGACGGCGAGCACGGCGGCGTTGACGGGCGTGGGGATGCCCGCCGTGCGGCCCGTCTCCACAAGCGCGGCGATCTGCATGTCCACCTCGGTCTTGCGCTTGCGGACCTTCAGGTCGCGCCAGATGCCCATGTGCTGCTTGACCGAGCCGCGCATCGGCCCCGCGATCTCCATCAGCGCGGCCTCCCCGCGCGCGACCGTGTCGTCGCCGGGCGCGAAGGCGTTCGGGTCGAACTCGCCGATGTGTCCCAGCCACTCCGACTGCGATTTCGCGACGCGGTATGCCTCCGCCGCCGCCGCGTAGCAGACGCGCATCCCGAGCGGGTTGTCCAGTACCTCCGGCACCGGCGCATCGACGGTCGAGCACGCGAACGCCATTGCACCGTAGACGAGTTTGCCCCAGAGATAGCCCCAGATCGTCGTCGTCACCTCGGCGGGCATGACGTGGGCGAGCATGTCACGCAGCGCCTCGGCGCGCGGCGTGACGCGGCCATCGAGTTCCCCGATGAAAATCGTCTGCTCCTTGCCGAGCTGGATGACGCCCGGTTCGAGGTAGTCCGCGCCAAAATGGACGAACGCGCCGACGGTGCGCTCCATGCCGACATGCCGCGCGATCACCGGCTCGTTGAGGCCGTTCTGCAGGGAGAGCACGTAGCCATCCGGCGCGAGCAGCGGCCCGATCTGCCGCATCGCCCCCTCCGTCATGTGCCCCTTAACGCAGAGGATCGTCACGCCGAGCGGGCCGCGCAACTCATCGCCCCGAATCGCGCGCGGGTGGAATGTCCGGTCGCCCCGGACACCGGTGATCCGCAGGCCGCGCTCGTTGATCGCGCGGACGTGGTCGGCGTCGATATCGACGAGCGTCACGTCGTACCCGGCGTCCGACAGGAACGCGCCGACCGTCCCGCCAATCGCCCCCGCGCCGACAATCGTGATCGGGACTCCGTGCAGATCATTCGCGGGCATCATCGCCTCCTCGGTACGGTCTCGGCTACATGTGGATCATCACGCGGGCTATCGTATCGCAGAACGGCGCGGGGCGTGTATGATCGCGCAGTCAGCGGCGCGACACGGGAAGCAGAAGGGGAGACATGATGGCGAGCACGATCCACGATCTCACGCGGCACCAGGAGCGATTCGCGCGGTCGGGCGCGGTGCTCGCCGGGGGCGTCTCCGCGACGCTGCGCATCAACATGGCGATCGGGCACCCGATCTACATGGAGCGTGCGGACGGCCCGTATCTGTACGACGCCGACGGGCAGCGGTTCATCGACTTCAACCTCGGCAATGGCGCGGCGCTCCTGGGCCACCGACACCCCGGCGTGCAGGCGGCGATGATTGAGGCGGTGGAGCGCGGCCTGCTGACGGGGAGCGAGACGGTGGAGCACGCCCAACTGGCGGAAACGCTCGCCGCCTGCATCCCGAGCGCGGAACGCTCCCGCTTCTCGACGGCGGGTACGGAAGCGCCGATGCTCGCCGTGCGCATCGCCCGCGCGCACACGGGGCGGCACAAAATCCTCAAGTTCGAGGGGCACTTCCACGGGTTGTACGATGCCTTCATGTACAACCAGAAGGTGCCCCTCGCCACGCCGGATGCGCCCCCGACCGCCGAATCCGCCGGGATGATCGGCGACCCGTCGAACACGATCGTCCTCCCGTGGAATGACCCCGAACGCTTCGTGGCGACGCTCGCGCGCGACGGGGAGCGCATCGCGGCGGTGATCTGCGAGCCGATCAACTACAACTCCGGCTGCATCCCGCCCGACCCCGGCTTCCTCGAATTGCTGCGGGAGGAGACGCGCGCCCGTGGCATTGTGCTGATCTTCGATGAGGTGCTCTCCGGCTTCCGCACGGGCATCGGCGGCGCGCAGGCGTACTACGGCGTCACGCCGGACATGACGACCCTCGCGAAGGCGCTGGCGAATGGCGCGCCGCTCAGCGCGACCGTTGGCAGCGCAGCGGTGATGAGCGCAATCAGGGCCGGTGGAGCGGTCCACAGCGGCACGTACTCCGGCAACCTCTTCGGCGTCCTCGCCGCGCAGGCGACGCTCCGCGCGCTGGGCGAGCCGGGGTGCTACGACACCCTGACCGCCAACGCCGCGTGGTTCTACGACAACATGCAGGCGATTTTCGACCGTGCGCACCTGCCCGCGCGCATTCAGGGGATTGGCGCGCGTTTCGGCCTCTACTTCGGCGTCGATCCCACCGCCCCGATCACGACGTATGCTCAGGCCGCCGCGCACGACCCCGCGCTCGCCAGCCGGTTCATTGGGTCGGCGCTCCTGCGCGGCGTTTACATCCACGGCTACTCCGCCGCCCATGCCCCCGGCCACGCCGGCATCTCCCTCGCGCACACGCGGGCGGTGCTGACCGACGCCCTCGACCGCCTTGATGCCGCCGCGCGGGACATGGCAGGGGGAGTAGTCAGTCGTCGGTAGTCAGAGGGAGGAGGACCGGCACAGCGAGCGGGTGCTGATTTCTGTGCATTCGTGCCACCATGTGACAAGTTGTGGAAGCCGCAACTGACGACTGACGACTTCCTCCCGCTTCCGTTTGCGCTAGGTCGACATAATGCATACACTTTGAGGGATAGCGAAACCGCGTGGGAACGTGGTACGCTGTATCTGGAGCAAAACACTGGTCGCGATGTAGTGCATGTGCGGGAACTTGGCCACGCATCGCGCGCGATCAGCATCGGCGATAGATAGGCGGGCAGCGTCGCCGGGTGGGAAGAGGGAAGCGATGGCGGAACCGGAACGGAAATGCAGCACGTGCAAATTCTATGAACCGGCGCCGATCTGGCGAAAGGGTTGGTGCCGCAATCCCCTCCTGTACGCGCCGCAGCAATCGCACCTCGTTGCGGAAGATGATCTGGACTGCTCGCGTGGCCTGAGTGATTATTGGGAGGCGGCCGACGGTACCGGCCCCAATTCAGGAGTGAATCTCGCTATGAGCGGACGTGACCCCTTCGGGCGAAACACAGATCGGGGCGAACGCGGCAATAACAATCAGGACGCGGCGGAGAACCCGTGGAGCGCCCCGCAACCCTACGGGAGCGGGCGCACGCCCCCGCCGCCGGACGACGACGGGTACGCACCGCACGAATCCACGCCACCCGCCCCAGCGGGCGAGGGCGCACGCTACGCGGGCGCTACGGGCGAGGATGATATCCGCAATCCATGGGACAATCAGCAGCCCGGTTACGCCGCGCCACCCCCGCAGCAGGAAGCGGACGCGGCGTACGGAAACACCTACGGCTACAGCGGCGCTCCCGCCCCCGGCGGTCAGGAGCAGAATCCCTGGCAAGCCCCGCCACCGATCGATCAAGGGCAAGGCGGCCACGGTCAGGGTGGCTACGAGCCGCAGAGCGGCTATGGCCAAGGTCAGGAGCAGGGCGGCTATCCGCCCCAGGGTGGCTACGGTCAGGATCCGCAGGGCGGTTATCCGCAGGGCGGCTACGGTGGGTACGGTCAGGGTGGCTACGACCCGCAGGGCGGCTACCAAAATCAGCCACCGAATGCGCCCCCGGCCGCTGCGGACGTCACCGGGTCCGGGTCGCGCCGCGTCGTGCCGCAACCCGCCGCGACGGGCAAGGAGCGCTCGCTCTCCTATTACACCGAGGAGCGCTACTGGACGGATTACGCAAAGCTCATTGTGCCGGTCGTCGTCGTGATCGCCCTGCTCGCGGGCGCGTGGATCATCGGCACCGGCAAACTGCGCAGCGGGAGCGACGCGACGGCGATCCCCAGTACCAGCGCGGGCAGCACGAGCGCATCCAGCACCCTCACTGGCACACGACCGGCGGGCACGCCCGCAGGCACCCCGGCAGGTACGCCACGGGCCGGCACTGCGCCCGCTGGTACGGGCACCAGCGGGATCATCGTTCCGGGTCCCGCAGGACCCGCATCGGGGCAGGCAACCCTGCCGGCCGGGTCAACAGTCGCTGGGGTGCCGAATAGCAGCCAGCCGATCTTGCCGGTGAAACGGTTTAAAATCGCGAATACCGATGTCGGCGTAAACCTGCGTGACAAGCCGAGTACGAGCGGGAAGATCGTCACGAACGTGCCGCAAGGGACGGAAGTACAAGCGACTGGTCCCGCCGTCGATGGCGAAGGTGGCCCGTGGTATCCCGTGCAGGTCGGTGACAAGACGGGGTTTATCCGCAATGACTTCCTGACCCCGGTCAATCCCTAGCGAGACGCGCCCCGGCAAACAGTCGCCCCTTCCGTGATGGAAGGGGCCTTTTCTTTGATGAAGCCGGGGGCGGTTGTCGGCGCCTGTTGTCCGTTGAGATGCAATCTGATGCTATGCACCGATCACATCAACGAAGTATCGATGCAACCGGTCGTCCGCCGTCAGTTCCGGGTGGAATGAGGTCGCGAGGAGGTTTCCCTCCCGCGCCGCAACGATCCGCCCGTCATCAAGGGTCGCGAGCACTTCGGTTTCACCGGAGACGGTGTGGACGAGCGGCGCGCGAATGAAGATCGCGGGGAATGGCTCCACGCCGATAGCCGGGATGTCGAGCGCCGTCTCAAAGGAATCCAATTGCCGACCGAAGGCATTGCGCTCCACGACGAGGTTCATCACGCCAATCAGTGGCTGGCGCAGCCCGCCGATGTTCTTCGCGAGCAGGATCATCCCCGCGCAGGTGCCCCAAATCGGGAACCCGGCCTCGGCCCGCGCGCGAATCGGCGCATCGAGGCCGTACTGCACCATCAACTTGCCGATCGTCGTGCTCTCGCCGCCGGGCATAATCAGGCCGTCCAGCCCATCAAGGTCATCCGGCAGCCGCACCTCGCGCGCCTCCGCGCCGATGCGCGCGAGGGCATGCGCGTGCTCGATGAACGCGCCCTGCAACGCGAGGATGCCAATCGTCTTCGTCATGGTTCCTCCGATTGGTTCGGGGTTCGAAGAATCACAATTTCATCCTCGAACCCCGAACCCCCGAACCGTGGCCCCTACCAGCCGCGCGGCGCCATCAGCGATTCGACGGGCAATTTGCCGATTTCCAGGCCACTCATCGCGTCGCCGAGGCCGCGCGAGACATCCGCGATGATCTTCGCGTCCCGGTAATGCGTGACCGCCTCAACAATCGCCTTACCGCGCCGCGCCGGGTCGCCGCTCTTGAAGATGCCGGAGCCGACGAAGACACCCTCCGCGCCCAATTGCATCACGAGCGCGGCATCGGCCGGGGTCGCGACGCCGCCCGCGCAGAAGAGCACGACGGGCAGTTTGCCGTTCCTGGCGACCTCGCGCACGATCTCGTATGGCGCGCCGAGGTCGCGCGCCATCGTCATCAGTTCCTCCGGCGGCGCGACCGACAAGCGGCGAATCATGTCGGTGATCGTGCGCAGGTGGCGGACGGCCTCGACGATGTTGCCCGTGCCCGGCTCACCCTTGGAGCGGATCATCGCCGCGCCCTCGCCGATGCGCCGCAGCGCCTCACCGAGATCGCGCGCACCGCAAACGAACGGCACATCGAACGCCTGCTTCTCGATGTGATACTGCTCGTCGGCGGGCGTGAGCACTTCGCTCTCGTCGATGTAATCGACGCCGAGCGCTTCCAGCACCTGCGCCTCCACGAAGTGGCCGATGCGCGCCTTCGCCATCACCGGGATGCTGACCGCTTCCATGATCCCCAGAACCAAGTCCGGGTCACTCATCCGCGCCACGCCGCCCTGCGCGCGGATATCTGAAGGCACACGCTCCAACGCCATCACCGCGCACGCGCCCGCCTCCTCGGCAATCTTCGCCTGCTCGGCGTTGACGACATCCATGATGACGCCGCCCTTGAGCATCTGCGCCAGCCCCGCCTTGGTCGTCCAGGTGGACTTCGCGACGCCATTGGTCGGTGTGTTGCCGTTTGCGTGCCCGTTCGTGCTCATCATGCTGACCCTCCACTTCGCGAGAGATGTACCGTACCATCCGTTGGCAAGGCATATTGTACTGCATAGCATCGCCCAATTGCAACCATTCTCGTCGATCACTTTCGATTTGTACTTATTGTTATTAGTATCTCATCGTGATGGAGGGCATACTTCGGCGCGCGAATGTCGCATGAAATGCTACCCAGCCATCACATGGGTATGAAATGAATCCCCCGCGTATCAGTCGCGCGTCAGTCGTCGGGGCCTTCGTTGCGAGCGCGACGGGCGGGCGATCTCGGTGAGCGCGACGCGAAACGGGACATGCGACTGCCCGCTGTAGCGCGCCGTCTCCGTGCGCAGCCCTTCCAGTTCCCGCACGAAATCCCGCGCCCCGGTCACGGCGGCGCGCTCGCGCATCGCGAGGACGTGGATCAGCCGGTCGGAGGTCGCGACGGTGATCGGCAGATAATCATCCGTCACCTCGCGCACCTCGACAATTAGCCGCTCGATCAGGTGATCAGCGGTCAACCCCTTGGTGGAGAAGTGCGTCTCGACCGCGTACGCCGCGATCGGGCCGGGCGGCCGCTTGTTGCTGCCGTCGAAGACAAGGATCGCGTGTGTGTTTCGGGTTGCTTCGTACTCTGCGAGCCGGTCTGCGAGCCGCTCGCGCGCCGTTTGCAGGTCATTGCCCACCGCGTGCAGCAGTTCCGGCCATGCGTGGAGGATATTGTAGCCATCGACGATCAGCAGCGGCTCACGCGGCATGACGGGGCCGGGGACGAATAGCCACAGAGGCACAGAGGAGACAGAGACCGGAGGAAGAATACGGTGAAGGAATCGGAGAATGTATATTCAAATCCTGTTTTCCTTCTCTGCGGTCCCTCTCTGTGCCCTCTGTGCCTCTGTGGTTTTACTCGTCCCCGTCGGCCTCGTCGCCGAGGGTGGCAATGAGACCGGCCATGCCCGCCGCCTCCGCGCGCTGGCGGACGACTTCGTACAGCAGGATCGAGCCTGCCGTCGCCGCGTTCAGGGAGCCAACCCGGCCAACGAGCGGGATGCGCACGGTCAGGTCGCACGTCTCGCGCAGCAGGCGGCTCACGCCCTGCCCCTCGCTGCCGATGACGATGACGAGCGGCCCGGTCAGGTCGGCCTCGGAGGGCGGCACGGCCTCCGGCACGGCCTCCGCCGCGACGACCCACGCCCCCGCCTCCTTTGCCTGCTCGACGGTGCGCACGAGGTTCGTCACAACCGCGACGGGCAGGTACTCGACCGCGCCCGCGCTCGCGTTGACGACCGCCGGTGTCACCTGCACCGCGCGATGCTCCGGGATAACAACGCCCGTCACACCCGCCGCCTCTGCCGTCCGCAGCAACGTCCCGAGGTTCTGCGGGTCCTGCACCGAATCGAGGACGAGCAGCAGCGCCTCCGGGTTGTCGCGCATCGCTTCGAGCAGGTCTTCATATTTGGCGTAGGGGTACGGCCCCACTTCGAGCACCACGCCCTGATGATTGACGCCGGGGGCGCGCCGGTCGATCTCGACGCGCGTGACGTGCTCCACCTCGACGTTGTGCGCGGCGGCGAGCGTCGCGAGGTCGCCTGCAGCCTTACGGTCCTCCGTTCCCTCCGCGAGCAGCAATAGGCGTGCCTTGCGCCTCCCCGCCCGGAGCGCCTCCGCGACCGCGTTGCGGCCGTAGACGATGTCGCGATCGACCGCGACCTCGCCGCCGTAGCGGTAGGCGCGCCGCCGCTCCAGTGGCGTGAGGTTCGTCGGTGCGGGCGAACTGGGCAACCGCAGGGAACGGGCGGTGGCGTCGCGCGCGGGGCGCATCTCGCTCCGCTCGGTGCGACGCGGCGCGAGCGGGCCGCGCGCCCGTTCGTCGCGCTCGTGCTTCTCGCCCTGTGCCGCAAGGTCCGCCCGCCGATCCTTCATGGAGCGACTCGCCCACGGCTTGTTCGCCTTGCCACCCTCGTGGGGGGGGCGCTCGGCGCGCTGCGTCGGGCCGGGTTTGCCCTGCTGCGACCGCCCCGACGGCGCGAACCCCTCATTCGGCGCCCCCGTATGCGGTGCGCCACGAGTCGCGCCACGCGCCGGGGCGGTTGGCCTGCCCTCCCGCGCGCCGTCCGATGACGCGACATCCGCGCTCCGGTTCGCCTTGCGCGATGGGCGCAGCGTCGCATCCTTCGTCTGCTTCGGAGAAATGGGCTGCTGAGTGGGCGGATTTCGCTTTTGCGGCCCGCCCTTCCAGGGACCACTCGACCGACCGCTCGCGCCCTTACCCTTTGCCACCAGACCTAACCCCCTAACCCCCTTCCGTTCCTCGGCGTGGGAAGGGGAAACCGTAATTGCATGCGTTGTATGTGTCCCCGCGTCTTCCGCATTTCTCCCCTTCCCTCGGAGGGAAGGGGCCGGGGGTTAAGAATTCTCCGTCCATCGCCAGACCGTGCCCTGCGGCGTGTCTTCGAGCACGACACCGAGCGTCGTCATGCTATCACGAATTGTGTCCGCGAGTTGCCATTGCTTCGCGGCGCGCAGATCGCGACGCACCTGCAGGAGCAATTCGACGAATGGGGCGACCTGCCCACCCCCATTGGCGGTCGCGGTCTCCGCTCGCAGGCCGAGGACCGTCATCAGCGCGCGCAGCTTCGCCTGCGCCGCCGCGACATCCTGCGGGTTCGCGCCCTCGTCCCTGCCCCGGTTGATCGCGCGCGCGAAGTCAAAGAGCGCGGCGAGCGCGTTCGGCGTGTTGAAGTCGTCGTCCATCGCGGCGCGGAACTGCTCCTCCGCGCCCGCTGCGGCCCCCGCAAGCAGCGCATCCGGCGTGAATGTCCCGTCGCCCGCGCTCGCCCCCGCGCCATCGCGCAGGGCGGTGCGGAGCCGGTCGAGGCCCTTCGCCGCCGCGTCGTAGATCTCCTCGGTGTACGTCAACGGCGTGCGGTAGTTCGCGGAGAGCACCATGAATCGCAGGATGTCCGCGCCGTTGCGCCGTTCGAGCAGGTCGCCGATCGTGACGAGGTTGCCGAGCGACTTGGACATCTTGATGATCTCGCCCGTCTTCGGGTCCTTCATCTGCAGGAGGCCGTTGTGCACCCAGTAGCGCGCCAAGGGGTTCACCTGGAGCGCGGCCTCACTCTGCGCGATCTCGTTCTCGTGGTGGGGGAAGATGAGGTCCGCGCCGCCGCCGTGAATGTCGATCTGGTCGCCGAGATGCGCCTTGATCATCGCGGAGCACTCGATGTGCCACCCTGGTCGGCCGCCGCCCCACGGCGAGTCCCACGACGGCTCGCCGGGCTTGACGCCCTTCCAGAGCGCGAAGTCCATCGGGTCTTCCTTGCGCTCATCGACGGCGATCCGCTCGCCCGCGCGCATGTCGTCGAGCGAGCGGTGCGAGAGCTTGCCGTAGCCGTGGAACGAGCGCACACGGTAGTAGACATCGCCGTCTACCGGATACGCATTGCCCGTATCCACGAGGTCCTGGATCATCGCGTGAATCTCGCCCAGTTCCTGCGTGGCGCGCGGGTAGACCGTCGCGGGCTTGACGTTGAGGGCGGCGGTCTGCTGGAGCCACTGGTTGATGTACTCCTCCGCCAGCGCGTTCGAGTCGCGCTCCTCCGCGTTCGCGCGGTTGATAATCTTGTCGTCGATGTCGGTGAAGTTCTGCGCGTGCTTCACCGCGTAGCCCGCGTACTCGAGGTAGCGCCGGATAACATCGAAGATGATCGCGCTCATCGCGTGGCCGATGTGCGCGCCCGCGTAGACCGTCGGGCCGCAGACATACATCCGCACCTTGCCCGATTCGATCGTCGCGAACGGTTCCTCGCGCCGTGTCAGCGTGTTGTACACCTGCAGCGTCATGCGACCGTTCGCCTCCTCGTGACAATCTCGTTTGCGTCCTCGTCGCGCACTTCCAGCGCGACCAGCCGTTCTTCCAGTTCCGCAACGCGCGCGCGCAGCGCGTTGATCTCGTCCCCCTCAGGGTCAGGCATCTGCTCCAACCGTCGCGTCTCGCCCGTCTCCGGGTTGCGGTGCAGGATCGCCTTCGCGGGGACGCCCGCCGCCGTCGTATGCGGCGGCACATCATTGACGACGACCGCGCCCGCCGCCACCCGCGCGCCGTCGCCCACCATGATCGGCCCGAGCACCTTCGCGCCCGCGCCGACGACGACACGATTCCCGATCGTCGGGTGCCGCTTGCCGCGCTGGAAGCGGGCATTGCCGAGCGTCACGCCCTGATAGAGCAGCACGTCGTCGCCGATCTCCGCCGTCTCACCGATGACGACGCCCATGCCGTGATCGATCGTCAGCCGTCGCCCCAGCGTCGCGCCCGGATGGATCTCAATGCCCGTCACGAAGCGCCCGAAGTGCGACACGAGGCGCGGCAGCACAGGCACGCGCCGGAGGTAGAGCCGGTGCGCCAGTCGGTGCAACACGACGGCGTGGAATCCGGGGTACACGAGGATGATCTCCAGCGTGCTCTTCGCCGCCGGGTCCTTGTCGTAGAATGCCTTGATATCTTCACGAATGCGGGAGAACACGGGGCAGCCTCCTCTCGGCACGTCCGGGCCGACACCAGCTCCGACCGCTGGGTTCGCGTGGACAGGGAAGCGCGCTCCGCGCGGCGCGGGTTGGCGCTCCCCTTACCGACAGAGGCAGCAGCCCCCCGCGTTGCGGTGGGCCGCGAGGGGTGGGTAGTGCAACTGAAAGAACGGCGCGAGCGCCGCCTGCTCGGACGGCAACATCAGGAGGCCGCCGCAGGCGTCGCGGGCTTATCGACCGCTTTCTTGATCTCGCTCGTGGTCTTCGCGGTCGCGTCACTCACCGCTTCCTTCGTCGTCGGCGCTTCCGCTTTTTCACCTTTATCGCCACCACTCTTCTCGGCGGCGGGCGCGGCGTCCGTCGCCTTCGCATCCGTGCCGGAAGCCGATGGCGCGGGGGCGCGGCTGTCGGTCTTGTACCAGCCCGATCCTTTGAAGATGACCGGGGCCGGCTGCATGATGCGCCGCACCGCCACACCCGTCTCCGGGTCCTCGGTCAGCGCGAAATCATTGAACCCCTGGCGGAGCTCGAAACGGCTGCCATCGGGTCGTTCGTATACATAGGTCGGCATCCGGCTTCTCATCCTCCATGAACCATGATCCGGGGCACGGATACCCATGCCATAATCTTCCAACGCGCTATTGTAGAGGCGATATTCCCCATCCGCAAGGGCAAAAATGCCGCTCCACATTGTTTACTAATTAATGCGGCAAAGTCATATATCGGATTGAAGCGTGTCCGGCAGAGGACGCAGAGAGGGCAGAGCGAGAGCGTATCGAAGTTCCTTCGTCAAATGTCGGGGGAAACAGACCGAATCCTGCTCAATTATGTCGGCCTGTCGCGGAAATGTGCATGATTCGCTGCTCGCCTTGCATTGTGTACGTACAGCATGTACGATACAACCGGGTTGTAGACATAAGTCGAGGCGGGCACAGGTGGACAACGGACAGGAAACGGCGCGGGGCGCACGGCGTGCCCGCGCCTATGGCGTGACAATCGGCATGATGGAGACGGGGCGGTGGAACGCGCTGACCGATGTTCCCGGCGTGCGCGTCGGCCACTGCACGGTGGCGTTCGGGGCGGGCGCGCTCGTTCCCGGTCAGGGTCCGGCTCGCACGGGCGTCACGGCGATCCTGCCCCACGATGCCAACCTCTTCCGCGAGAAAGTCCCCGCCGCGAGCCACGTCATCAACGGCTTCGGGAAGTCGATCGGGCTGGTGCAGGTGGACGAACTCGGCGCGATCGAGACGCCGATCCTGCTGACGAGCGTGCTCAACATCTCGCGTCCTTGCTATCCTCCGCGCGCACGGTCGCGGTGGGGCGCCGTCCGTGCCGCAGGTGGGTGCGGCGTGAACAGGGGAAGGATTATCGGGTCGATGCGACACCGGCTGTACACGCACGCGGCGATTGCCTGCGCGCTCATTGCCGCCCTCCTGCTCTGCCCGCTCGCCCTGAGCGCAGAGGGCGAACAGAGCGCGGAAGCGGCCACCGAACCGCAAGTAACCGCCGCCTCCGCAGCGGTCGTCGAACTCTCCACCGGCGGCATCCTCTGGGGCCGTGACATCCACGCGACCCGCCCGCCCGCCAGCGTCACCAAGATGATGACCGCGCTCGTCGCGTTCGACGCCGGGCCGCTCGACACAAAGGTGACGATCCAGCAGAGTGACCTCGTCGGCGAGTCGAGTATGGGGCTGGAGGTCGGCGAGACGATCACCGTTGAGGCTCTCCTGTACGGCATGTTGCTCCCCTCCGGGAATGACGCCGCCACCGCCCTCGCGCGCACGTACGGCAGGCAGCCGGGCGACACGACCGGGCAGCAGAGCGTCCTCCATTTCGTGGACAGGATGAACGCGAAGGCGAAGGCGCTCGGCACGAAGGAGACGCATTTCGCCAACCCGCACGGCCTCGACGAGCCGACCCACGTCACCAGCGCCGCCGACTTCGCCCTGATCGGCGCGGCGTTCGCGTCCAACCCACTGCTGATGCGCGTCGCGGGGACGGTGACGTACGACGGCTTCGGGCACACCGTCCACACGACGAACAAATTGCTCTACGACGGTCGCTACCCCTCCGTCGTTGGCGGCAAGACTGGGCTGACCGACGACGCGGGGTATACGCTCGTTGAGATCGCCAGCAAGGATGGCCGACAAATCCTGAGTGTCGAACTCGGCACGACAGCGGACGCATTCTGGACGGACGCGATGCGCCTGCTCGCGTACGGGTATGCGATACCCGCACCCATAACAAAGTCACGCCCCCTGCAGAAGCGTCATGTCACCGCACCCATCCAGGGGACCACGCTTTTGACGGCGAACCTGCAACAGCCTCCGATGGGCGACTCGAACGCCGCGTCGGCGACGCTCACGCTCCCTCCAACGCATCACCCACGCGGCGGCACGATACTGCGCGTGGTCCTCTTCCTCTTCCTGTCGCTCATCATCAGCGGCGTGATGTACGCCCGCCGCCTCGCGGTGCGCCGGGCATTCGACGAGATGCGGCAGGAGTGGCGCAAGGCGCTGGCCGACCCCGCGCATCTCGTCGTCACCGGCCCGATGCCGATTATCACGGTGCATCGCTCGCCCGGTGCACCCGCCGCGTCCTCTCGCTGGGCGGATGAGGTGCAGTCCCCGCGACAGTGGCACGACGTGGCGCGCGCCTACGCCCTGCAAGCGGTGCGGCACGCGAGCGGCGGGAACCGCCCCGCCGCGCAACAGTCGTTCAAGCACGCCGTCTCCCTCAGCCCACGCCTCGAATGGGGGACGATCCCCGGCTTCTGGGAACTCCCGCCCGTCAGTTACGCGGACCTCGCGATCGCGCTGATCGACGCGGGCCACCCCGCGATTGCCCGCTCCATGCTGACCGTCGCCTCGCTCGCCTTTCCGCGCCATCCCGATCTCCGGGAGATCGAGGCACGCCTGAGCCGCCGCCCCACCCCGACGCTCATCGCGACGGCCCATGACCGGCGACGCTGACCGCGCCTTGCCCATCGTCGGGCGGCTCACGCTCACCCCGCCCGCGCCCTACGCCCTCGACCTGACGATGGCCGCGCTTGCCCGCTTTCCCCGGATGCTCAACCGATGGGACGGCACAACGTACCGCCGGTTGTTCGTGCACGATGGCGCATTCGTGGCGGTGCACGTGCGGCAGGAGGGGGACGCGGCGCATCCCCGCCTGATCGTGACGTTCGCCGGCCCGCAATCGGTGCCGGAAGCCACCATCGATGTGCTTAGGGGATATGTGACGCACATGCTCGGCGCGTCGGAGGTGATCGCGCCGTTCCTCGCCGTCGCCGCGCGCGACCCGGTGATCGCGCCACTCGCGGACGCCCTCCCCGGCCTGCGGCTCTTTCGAAAGGCGAGCGTCACCGAGGAGGTGATCGTTGACATCCTCGCGCAGCAGATTTCCCTCCCCTTCGCGTACCAGTGCAAGGCGCGGCTGATCGCGGCGTACGGGCCACGGCTCGCGGTGGGCGGTACGGCGATCCACGCCCTGCCCACGCCGGACATCCTCGCGACGATCACACCGGAGGCAGTGCGCCCCCTGCTCATCTCGCGGCAGAAGGCGGCGGCGATGCGTGCGTTCGGAGAAGCCGTCGTCTCCGGCGCGCTCGACCTCGCGGCGCTGCCCGCGCAGGACGACGCCACCGCGACCGCCGCCCTCACTGCCGTGCGCGGCATCGGCCCGTGGACGGCGCACTGGACGCTCGGGCGCACGCTGGCGCGGGGGCACATCGTGCCGGTGGGCGATGTCGGCGTGCAGGCAATGCTCGGGCGGGCGTACAGGCTGGGCCGCAAAATGACGCCCGCCGAAGTCCGCGATTGGGCGGACAGGTGGGGCGAGCACGCGCTGCTCGCGGTCGTGTACCTGATCGTCGGCACATGGCGCGGACTGGTGCGCTGAGCACTTCGCGCCGGATCAGTAGCCGGTATGGTTCGGATCAGCGCTCATGCTGACAGGCTTCGGGTTATCCACACGCACGCATCACCAGGCAGAAACAACGCACCGGTGCGTGCGATATGCGCTTGACGGCATAATCGTTGTGCTGCTATCGTCATACCCGCATAACCGTTTGATTGCATAGCGACCGTCGCGAATGGCGGTGGTGCAGGGAGGGATGCGCGGGCATGGGCAAACTGCTTGTCGGGCAACCGACACTGACGATGGAGTTCGTCGTTTCCGCGCCGCTCGATCTGATCGAAACGCTCGTGCTCGTTCACCGTGCTCCGGAGATGGGGGCGGAGGCGGATCCGTGGTGCGTCGCGACCCGCGCGGCGATGGACGCAGAGACCGTCCACACGCTCGACACGATCTACGGCGCATCCGGGCGCGGCATCTATTTCGCCGAGGAACTGCTGATGCCCTTCGACCCTCTCGCGCCGGATCGCCGCGACGCGCCGTACGCCGCCTATCGCGCCTGGCTTGGCGACAAGCCCCCAGCATGGTACCTCGATACGCTGAAGCGAGCGCTGCGGCGCGTCCACAACGAGCAGGGGGGCGATCTGCCCGACCCGGCGGCGAGCGACCGCGCGGCGTGGGAACGCTTCCTCGCGCCCGGCATCACGCGCGCGCCGCGCGCGGAAGTCATCGCGCTCGCGATGCATCCGGCGGACCTCAAGGCGCGCGTGCTCGCACTCTACGACACCTTCGAGGAGCAATTCCACGCAGCGGACTTCGCGGTATCCATCGGGGCGCTCCACGGCGCGGCGGAGCGGGCCGAGCGACTGCACGAGTCATATCTGGATGAGGCATTCGCGGATATGACCGGCAACCGACTCCCACCGGAGATCGAGCACGCGGCGCGCGAGGTGGAGCGCGCCATCTTCGTGCCGTGCGCGCACCTCGGCCCGTTCCTCTCGTACGTGCTCTACCCGCCGGAACTCATCGTTTACTTTGACGCGACGCGCCCGCTCGGGCGGCCCGCGCGCAATGGCCGCGCGCCGGAGCAGCCGGTGGCGGATAGCGACCTCGCCGCCCTGCGCGCCCTCGCCGACGGCACCCGCCTGCGGATCATCGCAATTTTGCGGGGCGGCGAACTCTACGCGCAGGAGGTAGTCGCACGGCTCGGCATCTCGCAGTCCGCCGTCTCGCGCCATCTCAGCATGTTAGAATCCGCCGGTGTCGTGCGCGTCCGCCCCGCGAACGGGATGAAGTATTACGCGGTGAACGCGGCCCGATTGCGGCAACTGGCCGAATCGCTCGGGCGGCTGGCGGAATAATATCGCTGTGATAGATGTTGCCAATCATGAGCAGTGGTACGAATCATGCTATCCCTTATCTGTCGCACCTTTTCCAGTTATACCTGTCCAAAGGTATGGTTCGGGGTACTGGCCGTCCGAAGGGTTGACCAGAGTGGCAGCGGATGATATAGTTACATTGTTCACAAACCGGGAGACGGAAAGACGATCAACCGGGAGTGCTTAACAACAGGATATCGTGCCGGTAACGGCCGAGGTATTCAGACGTTTGCAGCCTCGCACCCCGCAAGGGGTGCTGGTTATAGATTCCCCTCTGATTTCCTCAGTTGACGGGCATCATCTCGGTGATGTCTCCCGCCTTACTAGCCTAGCCCGATCAACTCGGCGGAACACCACCACCGATGCGATGGGCACCTACGGCAAAACTGACCCGCGCCTCCGATCCTCTATCGGGGGCGCGACGTCTTTAAGTTGGCAATGGTTCCTTGATATATCAATAGAAGCAAGGAATGCTCTACGTTTGCGGAGGCGTTTAACAGCCACATCGGCAGCCACCAGGCAAATGATGAGCCACTTCCTGTCGGAAGCGCGGCAACGATCATCGCCGCAGTTTCCCGTGTGATTGTTACTCCAAGTGGAGTTGCGTCGGGGAGGCATGAACGCAACACGATGTCTCGCGATAGACACCTTAAATCGAAACTGAAACTCGTAATGTCGTGGTTCGATCCGGTAATGTCCCCGGAAGTGTGTAAGAAGCGTCAGGATTGACGTAAACGGTCATGATGTCGTTCTTCTCCGGTTGTCGAGACCGTAAAGAAGGAGGCACACCCTGACCGATCCGTTGAGCATAGGACTGACGAAGTTGCTGCGCAAGGCACAGATGGCAGAGGATGTCGATTTTCTGCGCGAAGAGATGCGGGTGTTTAGTGAGGCAGTGATGGCACTGGAAGTAACGCAGTATGTCGGCGCCGAGCGCCATGCGCGCACGCCGGAGCGCACCGGGCAGCGCAATGGCTATCGGGAACGGCGCTGGGATACGCGCGTCGGCACGATTGACTTGCACGTCCCGCGCGTGCGGGATGGCAGCTACTTTCCGGCCCTGCTCGAACCGCGACGCCGGGCGGAACGCGCGCTCGTCGCGGTCGTGCAGGAAGCGTATGTCCACGGCGTCTCGACGCGGCGTGTCGAGGATCTGGTGCAGGCGCTCGGCATCACCGGTCTGTCGAAGAGTGAAGTGTCACGGCTCTGTACGGAGGATGTGCTCGCCTATCTCGCTTTTCCTCCTGCCCATTGGCGGCAAATCTGGTCGAACAATCCGTTGGAACGGCTGAATAAGGAGGTGAAACGGCGGACAGATGTGGTCGGCATTTTCCCGAATGACGCGGCGGTGATCCGGCTGGTCGGGATGATCCTCGCGGAACAGCACGACGAATGGCAAATCAGTCGCTGCTACTTCAGCGCGGAATCACTGACCGCAGTGACGCAGTGCGAACTGAGACCGGAGCGATTGCCGCTCCTGGCCGTTCGATAGTTCGACGATTCGACGGATCAACCGGAAGAATGACTCGCTTTGTTCGATTTACACACTTGACGGGACTCATACGGTACCACCTTTTTCTCAGCATGCGGGAGGGCCTATTCAATACGCGGAATCGCGCTCGCCGTGTTGGGACCGTGCGCTCGTCTCTTCCATTGCGTCGTGCCAACCTGCGAACGCGCCCTCGCGATAAATCAGCGAGGGCAGTGGCAATGCGGGCGCGCCGGGAATATCGCCACGCAGCGCTTCGTGCGCCCGGTGCCAGCGGTACTCCTTCGTCCGCTCGGTGAAGAGCCGCCGACCCCGGTTTATCCCCGGCACCACGCCAAATAGCCCGAGGAGCGCCGCCGCCATAAAAAGTCTGCAATCAAGCCCGAAACTCCGCCGCTTGATATAAAGGAGGTCGTAGCGGAGTTTCTCGCGCGAGGTGCTGTAGTAGTCGCCGTAGACCTGCGCCAGTCCGGACAGCCCCGGCCGGACGATATGGCGCAGGGAATAGCGGGGAAGCATCCCGATGTTGCGGTACGCGAAGATAGTACGGTCCGGCCGCGGGCCGACGAAACTCATATCACCGCGCGCGATGTTGAGCATCTGCGGCAACTCATCAATATGCGTCCGTCGCAGCACCTGACCAAAGGGGGTTATACGCGCGTCGCCGGGGCTGGCGGGCACCGCCCCGGTCTTCTGCTCCGCGTCCTTGATCATCGAACGCAATTTCAATTGGCGGAAACTCTTGCCGCCCCGCGTGATAGCGATCTTCGCGACAAAGAGCGGGCCGGGATCCTGCAACCAGATGATCATCGCCAGTAAGACGGAGATTGGTAACGAGAGCGCGATGAGTGTCACGGCGAGTGACAGTTCAACGCCCCGCTTCACCCGATCCCATAGATCGCTCGCGAGGCCCAATCCCTGATGCGCACGTTCGACCGCCGCGACCATCTCCGGCGATGGCGGGGCATTGACCTCGATAAGCCCGAAGGCTGCCCGCGTGACGAGGAGCACACCGACAAATGCGCCAAGAGTCCCGACCGTGAAGTAGGTGGCCGAGAGGCCGGTGCCGAAGCGATTCTGATAGACGGCAACCGCGAAGCTGAGTGTCACCCCGGCGATGAAACATAACCGGAGGGCATTTTCACGCCGCAGACGGAGCGGCAGACGCCACACGAGCCATGCGCCACCGAGCATCGCGCAGGCGTACACGACGAAGTAGATGCCGAAACGCAGCCAACCGTCCCGGATATGGCCGACCCGGCGCGCGAAGTGCGGCATATACCGCCCAACGAGGATAAAGACAACGATGGTAAGCACGAGGTAGAGCAACAGGCCAAACCCGAAACGACTTGGATGCCCGAATGTGCTGCTCGCGTCCGGTCGCCTCGTGCGCGTTATCATCATTCCCCCAACCTGTTACCCCTCGCATGGCCTTCGGCCATCGTGCGATACCCATAATCGAATGCACTGCTATACTATCAGACTATCTGATCAGGGGTTGCCAATTTCCGGTATGGATCGGCATGACCGACGGCCGTCAGATAACCGAAAGTATCCCGGCTCCAGGCCGTGTGACCATCCTCGGTGCACGTGTGGACGACGTCACATGGGACGAGGCGCTGGCGTACATCGCGCGCTTCGCCGCTTCAGGTCGGCCACATCAGGTGATGACGCCCAATCCCGAGTTCGTCATGCGCGCCCGGCGCGATCGCGCCTTCCGATCGCTGCTCGACCGGGTTGATCTGGCGCCTGCGGATGGTGTCGGCCTGCAGTGGGCCGCCCGGCTGCTCGGTGTACAAGTACGGGAAGTCGTGCCCGGCAGCGACCTCGTCGAGCGGCTCGCGGCGGTCGGGATGCACGTCGGCCAGCGCTGGTTCCTGCTCGGAGCTGCAGAAGGCGTCGCGGCCAAAGCGGCCGAGAAACTCCGGGAACGCTATCCGGGATTACAGATCGCCGGCACCTGGAGCGGTGTACCCGATCCCGAGGAGGACGACAATACTTGCCGGCGAATTGAAGCCGTGGAACCCGTCGATGTCCTCCTCGTCGCCTACGGCGCGCCCAAGCAAGACGAGTGGATCGCGCGGAACCAGCCGCGCCTGCGCATCCCGGTCGGCATCGGCGTGGGTGGTACATTCGACGTCATCGCCGGTCACAGCCGCCGCCCGCCACGGCTCGTCAAGCGGCTAAACCTCATCTGGCTCTTCCGCCTCCTGACGGAGCCATGGCGGTGGCGGCGGCAACTCGCCCTCGTCCACTTCGCCGTCCTCGTAGTGTGGGAATCGCTCCGACGACGGCGAAAACGATGAGCGATGATGAGATGCGTGGCCCGTAGCTGGTGGCCGACGGCGTGGCGCTTTTCCGGCTGGCGACAACTAACTACTGGCCGCTCATCTCGAAGCGATCGTACCAGAGGCTGAAGATCAGCAAGCCCCAGATGTTGCGGCTGTTGTTCTCGCTCCCGCTCCGGTGGACATCGAGAAGTTCCCCGACGTAGTCGGGATTGAAGATACCCTGGCGCGCAACTGTCGCGGGACTCAACTGCTCCGCGATGAGCGGCCGCAATTCATGCTTAATCCAGCCAGGGATCGGCACATGGAAGCCAGCTTTGCGACGGTCCACAATCTTCTTGGGCAGAAGATCGCGGGCGACTTCCTTGAAGAGATATTTGAGGTCCAGCCTCCGCACCTTGAGGCTGCTCGGCACCTGGCTCATCCACTCAACGAGCCGGTGATCGAGCAGCGGCACCCGCACCTCGAGGCTGTTCGCCATGCTCATCCGGTCCACCTTCGTGAGCATGTCATCCACCAGGCTGACCTTGGTATCCACATACAGGAAGCGATTGAGGAGATCGTTGTCTGGGTACGCGTCGAATTGGGCCCGCAGCAGATCGAGCGAATCGTGGCGTTCCGCCTCACCGTCGGCGTAGAGTCGCTCCTTCATCTCCTCCGTGAAGATGACGCGCCATGAGGCGTGCGCCGTGAGCGGATCGAGACGGGCGCGCTCCACGAAGCGCCGCGCTTTCAGGTCCCAACTCATCTTGCCCTCAGAGGCAGGCAACCGACGGGCGACACCGGGGATCATCCCCTCGGCCAACATCCGCGGCAGTCGGCGGTAGAGATGCGCCAGCCGGTCCGCCTGATAGATGGTATAACCGCCGAAGACCTCGTCGCCGCCGTCGCCGCTCAGCACGACTTTGACGTGTTGCCGCGCCACTTCGGAGACGTAGTAGGTTGCCACGGCGGATGAATCGGCAAACGGCTCGTCGAAGTGGTCCACAATCTCGTGGATCACCTCCTCGATGTGCGGTTCGACGATCACTTCGTGGTGGTCCGTTCCGTATCGTTCCGCCACCATCCGCGCATAGGGCAATTCGTTGTAGGAACGCTCCCGAAAGCCGACTGAGAAGGTGCGCACCGGCCCCTGGCCAACACGGCTCATCAGCGCCACGATGACGCTCGAATCGAGTCCGCCGCTGAGGAAAGCGCCGACCGGCACATCGCTCACCATCGTTTCCCGGACGGCACCTTCGAGCAACCCTCGCAGATGTGCGCGCAGTTCCGTCTGGTCGCGAGTGACCTCCTGATGCTTGCCGGGCACATCCCAATAGCGGCGGACGCGCAGATCGCCATCCCAGATCAGGAGATGACCGGCCTGGAGTTTCCGAATGCCGTCGAACATGGTGCGCGGGCCGGGCACGTAGTCGAACGAGAGATAATCGTGCAACGCGGCGGGATCAACGCGGCGGGGCACGCCCGCCGTGAGGATCGCCTTAATCTCCGAACCCCAGGTCAGGCGGCCGTTATGGAGTGTGTACACCAGCGGCTTAACGCCGAGGCGGTCACGTGCGAGGAGAAGGCGCTGGCGCGGCGCGTCCCAGATAGCGAATGCATACATCCCATGCAAGCGCTGCACGAAGTCGTCGCCGTACTGCTCGTAGAGGTGGACGAGCACCTCAGTGTCGCTGTGCGTGGTGAACTGGTGCCCGCACTCGAGCAGATCTGCGCGTAGCTTCCGATAGTTGTAGATTTCGCCGTTTTGCACCGCCCAAATCGAGCCGGTCTCGTTGCACAGCGGCTGGTGGCCACCTTCGACATCAATGATCGACAGACGGGTCGCGCCGAGGCCGACCGGCCCATGCACATGGACGCCATGATCGTCAGGGCCACGATGGCGGAGGGAGGCGCACATTGCCTCGATCGTACCACGCTCCACGCTGCCACCGAGATGCGCGATGCCACAGATACCACACATGGACATTCCTCACACGCAGACGACCACCCCGGCGCAGCGCGCCAAGCATAGCAGATGAGACGGCGATCACGCCGAAGCAGGCGGGCGTCAAATGCACTCCCGTCAGCGCCAAGACACCGTAGTCGTTAAAGCACACAACCGAAAGTCGCAACGCTACCGGCCCGTCCGCTTATCGAACTTCGGGGAAACCATGTGAACCACTCCCGCTATCGTCAACAGCCACCTTGACAGCCGACGTGAGAACAGCAATTGGATTCAGTGGACGGAGTAGACGTTATGCCCTTCAGAGGGCGTTTCCTAACCCTTCTCCGAGACGTTTTTGCCCTGTACGGTCGGGGTGTCGTGGGCGTTCGCCTGCGGAAATACCCCGCGTCGCGACGCCGCTGTGGTCCATTTCGCTCGCAATTCAGCCTGCTGACGCCATCGGAACACCGTGCGACACCCATTTTGAGAGGTTAGGAAACGCCCTCCTTCAGTATTGGGCACCGTAGACGCGGTATGCTACGGACGATTGCCCTCGCAATCCTCTGTCGGGGGGCGCGACGTCTTTAAGTCCGAAGTCCGAAGTCCGAAGTCCATGGGATGTTCGATCCACTCCCGCCAGTCGGCGAGCACGCGGTAGGCATGGTCGGGGAAGGCCATCCGCTCCGGCAGATCGTCGGCGTCGAACCAGCGCACATCGACGGCATCATCGGCGGCGCGCGGCTCCCCGCTCACGGGGCGGGCAACGTAGTACATGTTGAGCGTCCAGATGTCATCACCCTGGGAGTGGTAGCGGTCCATGTAGGTCGCGAGTGCGCCGAGCAATTCAACCGTCAGGCCCGTTTCCTCCCGCGCCTCACGCCGCGCGCCGTCCGTCGGGTGCTCGCCGCCATCGAGGAAGCCGCCGGGAATGTCCCAATAATCTTTGAATGGCTCGATCCCACGGCGCACGAGCAGCACCCGGCGATCCTGCGTGATGAGCACACCGGCGCACGGCTTGGCGTTGTCGTACGTGATGTACTCGCAGGCGGGGCAGCGCAGCCGCTCGACCCCATGATCTTCCCAGAGCGCGAGGGCGTGCCCGCAATGGAAACAGAACCGCATCTCCGCCAAAGGCTCTATCCTCCCATAATTCATCACATGGCCATGACAACGCGCCATCCCACCAGATGCGTATAATCGCACCAGGAGCGGATCGCGGCGCCGCGACCGACGACCAATAGCAGACCCGACGAATGAAGGATGTCTTCGCCGTATCATGCCGCATGACTGTCGGCCGCTCGTCGCCCGGTGAACGGTGAAGAGAATATCTGGACAAATACCGCCGCGCCGGGGATGATACGCGCGACGACACCCCCTTGTCGTATTCCGTGACCGAAGGAGAACCGCCATGTCCATGCCCGAGGTGCTGATGCAGTTTGTGGGCGACCTCGCCGCCGGGCGACTGACGATTATCGATCTCACGCAGCCCCTCAGCCCGGAGACGCCCGTGATCGCGCTGCCGCCGATGTTCGGCGCGTCGCCGGGGCTGACGATGGAGGTGATCTCGCACTTCGACGACCGAGGCCCCGCGTGGTACTGGAACACGCTCCACCTCGGCGAGCACACGGGCACGCACTTTGACGCCCCGGCCCACTGGCTCACTGGGAAGGACCTGCCAGACAACACCTGCGACACGATCCCGGCGAGCCGCTTCATCGGCCCGGCCTGCGTGATCGACGTGTCCGGCGAGTCGGCGGCGGACGCCGATTTCCTCCTCACGCCGGGGCATATCGCGGCGTGGGAGGCGGATCACGGGCGCATCCCGGCGGGCGCGTGGGTGCTCCTGCGGACGGATTGGAGCAAGCGCACCGACGTGAAGGCGTTCTTCAACGAGGACGCGAGCGGCCCGCACACACCCGGCTTCCACCAGAGCGCGTCGCAGTTCCTCGCGTACGAGCGGGACATCCTCGGCGTCGGTGTCGAGACCGTCGGGACGGACGCGGGGCAGGCAGGCGGGTTTGACCCCCCGTTCCCGAACCACACAACGATGCACGGCGCGGGGAAGTTCGGCCTCGCCAGCCTGTGCAATCTCGATCAGTTGCCCCCAACCGGTGCAATCGTCATCGCCGCGCCGCTAAAAATCGTCGGCGGGAGCGGCAGCCCCGTGCGCGTGCTGGCGGTCGCTCCCGCATAATGCGCCGCGCACGCATCGTCCGGCGATTGCTACGGAAGTAAGAAATCTTCAACCATATGCACCGGTGAGGGTTGCTGTAGAAAGGTGCGCGCGTGGCGCATCCGGCGCAAGGTCTTCATCGAATCGGTCGTACCGCGACTGTTCGTCATGCGCTCATCGAGGCGGTGGTTAAGGCGCGCAATTACCACTTCGATTTGTTCAGGAGATCGAGCAACGCGCGAGTCCCGTAGCGGTTCGTTCTCGGACGCGGACTCGTCGTGTTGATTTTTCTGCTGCGGGATCACACTGGATACCATACGCTACCTCCTCAATGCCATTGTACCGCATGGCTGTACGTAAACACCCTCAATCTAATGGCCCCGGATCGTCAGCCCACCGGAATCCGTCACCTATGGGCACAATGCGTCCCCACGGCGGGAAGTGGGCGTGCGCGTACATCAGCGTGGCGTTCTCCGGGATCACACGGACGAGGAGACGGTCACGGGTGGCGCGCATCGCGGCCCGATCCCGCCCGGTGAGTGTCCAATCGAGATGTTCGACCTCGCAGGGGTGATGGAAGACGTCGCCGAGCGCGTAGAAGTGTTCCCCCGCCGATGCGACCCGCACGATGGAGTGGCCCGGCGACTCGCCCGGCGCGTGGATCATCGTCACGCCGGGAACGATCGCGCGGTCGCCGTCCACCAGTTCGAGCAGGCCGAGCCGTTCGAGCGTCTCCATGCGGCTAGCGAGTTCGGGATCGGGCGTGCGGCCGTAGCGGCTCATCGTCCGGTCCGCGCGCCCGATCAGGTGCCGCGCGTTCGGGAAGCGCGCCACATAGCCGCCGTCGCGCTCGATCGTCGCGCCGACGTAATGATCGAAGTGGGCATGCGTGATGACGACGTGGGTGATGTCGGCGGGCCGGACGCCGATGGAACGCAGCCCCGCCTCCACGCCCGGCGAGCGCACCGCACCGCCCCACAGCGTGGGAAACTTCCGGCCCCACGCGGAATCGGGGTCGTCGAAGCCCGCGTCCACGAGGATCAATGCGCCGCCGTGCCGGATGAAGGCGACGTGGAAGCCAATCGTGATCTGGCCCCGCGCGTCCATCTCCGGCATCGCCGCACGCAGCGCATCCGGCGGCACATCGACATTCGGCGTCCAGCGGGAAATGCCGTCGTTGATGATCGTGACGGTGCTCTCCCCGATACGGCGCGAATCGACATACTGCGGAGCATTCTCCGTCGCCATCGTTCCCCCTTCCAGTGTTTTCCCGTAGCCGCACAAGGTACTTGTATGGGTAGTGTATCCTACGCTGATGCGCTTTTGCGGGGCTGGCGGCTAGTGGCAACGTGGCCACGCGAGGGAGTGACGGAGGTTCACCCGATGTACCGACGGTATGGTTTGCCCTTCGTATTTGCCATTGTGCTCGCGGTCCTGCTCGCCGCGTGCGGTGGGAGCAGCGCCACCGATACACCGAAGGCTGCGGATCCCGCGACCACGCCGACGACCGCGCCAACAACGGCCCCGACGGCGGCGGTCGGCTCCAGCGCCGCCGCGACGGGCACGCGCCCCGCATCGTCCGCGACGACGGGGGCGACGGGTTCGTCCGTCGTTCCCACAGGGACGCGCCCCGGGCCGTTGAGCGTCGCACCATCGGAGCGTCCCCCATCCGATACTCGCGCGACGGGTTCGTCCGCAGCCCCGGCTGGCACGCGCCCGGCCTCATCCGCGGCGACCGGTTCCCCCGCAGCGGGATCGACGGTCGCCGCCGGGTCCACGACTGCCGGTGCGGGCGTGACGGTCTTCACGGACCCGAAGAATCGCTTCTCGTTTTCCCGCCCGAGCGCGTGGACGGTCGGGCAGTCCACCTCGCCGGCCTCGGTGGTGCAGTTTAACACCACGAACCCCAACGGCGTCCTCGACATCTCCACTGAGGCCGCGCCGAGCAGCGTGACGATCGAGACGTACCTCGCCACCGCCGTGGCGGAGATTCAGAAGGCCATCCCGGACGCGCAGCCGGTCGACTCGACGCCGCTCCAACTCGGCACGGAGCGGGCGATCCAGATTGACTACACCGGCACGGTGAGCGGCAGCAAGATCTCCTTCTCGCAAATCTTCACACTCCACGTGAGCACGGCATACGTCCTGACGCTCGGCACGCAACCCGCCGACATCGACATGATGAAGCAGCGGTCCGCCGTCGTTGTGCAGACTTGGAAGTTCCTCTAGCACGCTTCTTCGCTCTTCCGCGCGAGCATTCCAAGATGACAGGAGTCAGTACAGAGGAGAAGGTTCTACTATGATGATGCATCGCCGCTGGATAATGATGGCTGTGCTATAGGAAGCCGCAGGAAGAGAGGAGATATGAGATGGGAAAGACAACGAGAACGGTGACGGCGCTGCACCGCAGGGAACTGCTTCGAGGCGTTGGTGCAATGGCGGGCGGCGCGATCCTCACGGCGTGCGGCGGCGCCACGCCGGGCTCGACCAGTACCGCTCCCTCCGCCACGACGGGGCCGAACATCCCGACGACTGCTGCGACAGGATCAACGCGACCCATCGTGGCGTCATCGGCGGCAGAGGTCGGCGCATTGCGGTACGCGTGGCAGGATGTTGGTAATCCGACGCCCTTCCAAATCTCCGTCGTCGGTCCGGGCGGCGCGGTTCTCCTCAGCCTCCTCTACGACACTCTGACGTGGAAAGATGCCAACGGCATCATCCCGTGGCTCGCGTCCCGCTGGGAGACGAGTGCAGACGGCCTGCATTACACCTTCCATCTCGTCGAGAACGCGATGTGGCACGACGGCACGCCGCTGACCGCCGAGGATGTGCGCTTCTCATTCGACTATTACGCCAAATCCCCGTACCGCTGGATGGCGACCGATGTGGTGCAGGCCACGCGCGTGGCGGATAGCCGCACGGTGGAACTGACGCTCAAGCGGCCGTACGCGGCGTTCCTCGAGGACATCGCGGGCAACGTGCCGATCATCCCCCGCCACATCTGGGAGCCGGTCACCGACCCAATGAAGTACACCGGCGCGGGAGCGTCAACCGGCAGCGGGCCGTTCCGGCTTGCGGCGCGCAATGAGGCGGAGGGGTCGTACCGGCTGACGGCGAACCCGACGTACTGGCGCGGTAGGGTACGCGCGAGCGAATGGCGACAACTCAATGTCCCCGCTACGGCGCAGGTGGAGGTTGCCCGACAGGGCGGCGTCGATATCTCGTACAGCCTCGACGCCTCCGTGCGCGATCTCCTCGCGAACGACTCCCGGCTCAAACTCTTCGAATCCGCGCCGCTCTCGATCGTCCGACTCGTCGTCAACACACGGCGCGCGCCGCTCGATCAGAAGAATGTCCGCCAAGCCATCATGTTCGCACTCGACCGGGCGCGGATCACGGAGACACTGACGCGCGGGTCGGCGATTGTCGGCGGCACGGGCGTCGTCCCGCCGGAGACGCCGTGGTTCAATCCCGCCGTGCCCGCGTACGGGTACGATCCGGTGAAGGCAAAGTCGCTCCTCGGCGGCAAGCCCGTCACGGTGGACCTGATCGCGGATAGCGGCATGCGGGAGCCGGAACTGATGCAGCCGATGCTCGCGGCGGCGGGGATCACCCTCAATGTGCAGCGCGCCGATGCCGCCACCCGCACGAAATTGCAGACCGAGGGGAACTTCCAACTCGCGCTGACGGGGCATATCGGCATCGGCGGCGACCCGGACTACCTGCGCCGCTGGTACAACGGCGAGGAGGCGAACGCCTTCGCGCAAGGATCGATCTTCGATAATGCGGAGTACACCCGGCTCGGCAACGAGCAGGCAGCGTCGCTCGAACCGGAGAAGCGGAAGGCGCTTGTCTACCGGATGCAGGAAATTCTTGCCGACGAACTGCCGACGATCGTGCTCTACCACCGGCGCTTCTACTGGATGTACGACGCCGCCCGCTTCACACCGATGAACACATGGGGAGGATTGATGAATGGTATCCCGCTCCCGATCAACAAGCTCACCCTCCTCGGTGGCTGAGTCGCCCGATCATTGTGTGGAGGGAGGCGCGGCGCTGCGGCGGATCGCGCTCCTCGACCCGCAGATGTCCTTCGTGGTCGCGCAGTTGGCGAACCCGGTTGTGCGCGCCGCTGTCGAACCGGTTGACCTCTACACGCTGCCGGACATTGACTTGACGCCGTACCACGCGCTGATCGTGTCGGCGTTCGCCGATCAGGAGTTCCTGTTCCGGGAGCGCGCCCACCTCCGCGCCTTTCTCGACGATGGCAAGGTGCTCCTGTTCAGCGGGCATCTCTTCCGTCCGTGGCTCCCCGGTGGTGCGCCCTTCGAGCCGAAGACCATCCGTTCGCATTGGGACTATGCCGTAAAAAACGTCGCGCCGCACCCGATCTTCGCCGGGGTCACGGCGGATGATCTCACCTACCGACGGGGCGTGGCGGGATTCTTCGCGCGCGGCTCCCATCCGCCTCCGGACGGCGCGGAGGTGCTCGTCGCCTTCACGAGCGGGGAACCGGTCTTCTCCATCGACCGTCGGAGCACGGGCGGCACCATCGTCCTGCATAGTGGCAACGACCTCCTCGAACTCGTGGGGATCGCGACGACTGCGGGCCGCGTCGTGCCGCAGTTGTTCACGTGGATGGATGACGAATACCGCGCCCTGCAACGGGGGGATGCCCGATGAAGCGGCTTGCGGCGCTGTATGGCGGCAGCGCGCAGCATCATCGCAGCCTGCATGAGCCGAAGTATCACCAGTATTTCGCGGAGATCATCTACCTGCGCGATCTCGCGGCCCACGATCTCACCGCGTTCGACGGGCTGCTCATCCCCGAACGGCTCCATGCCCCAACGATGCGCGCGGTGGCGCCGCATATCATGGATATGCTGATACGCGGCGGGACGGTGATCGCCTTCGGCGAGCAGCCCGATCCGTGGCTCCCTGGCATCTGCTGGGAATATCGCCCGACGAACTTCTGGTGGTGGCGCGATCCGTCCGCGAGGAGCAGGCGCGTCGCGGTGAATCCGGCGCATCCGTTCTTTCGTGCCGTCCCGCTGGAAGCCGCGACGTGGCATCAGCACGGCGTCTTCCTGCCCCCTGAAGGCGCCGAGACGGTGATCGCGACGGAGGATGGCGCGGCGGTGCTCTACATCGACCGTGTGACGACACCGGGCACGCTCCGCGTCACCTCGCTCGACCCGATGTGGCACTTCGCATCGTACTTCATGCCCGCGACGGAGCGATTCCTCGACAAATTCCTGCCGTGGTCCGTCGAGGAACTACTGTGACCGCTCCTCGCCTCGTGCATCTGGTCGCCCGGTATGCCCTGCTGGCCATCGCCGTCGTGCTACTGAACTTCCTGCTTCCCCGGCTGCTCCCCGGCGACCCGCTCGACTTCAGCGCGCAAGGTGGGGGGCAAGCGGGTGTCCCGTTAACCGGGGCCGCGAAGGAACAATTGCGGGGGTATTACCATCTCGATGAACCGCTCGCCGGTCAATTGCGCGCGTACCTCGGCGATCTCGCGCGCGGCGACCTTGGCCAGTCGATTGCAAGCCCCGCATCCGTGCGCACGCTGATCATGAGTCGCCTGCCGTGGACGCTCGGCCTCGTACTCACCGCGATCGGTATCTCCGCGATGGTCGGCACCGCGCTGGGCATGACGGCGGGATGGTTCCCGGCGCGGAAGCGCGACGGCATCCTCCTAGGCACAACCGTCGCACTGGCGGCGATCCCGGAGTTCCTGATTGCCATCGGGCTGCTGCTCCTGTTCGCGATCAAACTGCGGTGGTTCCCGCTGCTCGGCGGCCGCACGCCGTTCGCGGAGTATGGCGGTGGCGCGGCGGGGCTGGGGCGGCAGACATTCGATATCGCCCGCCATCTGACACTCCCCGCGATTGCGCTCGTCATCGCGAACGGGGCGGGCTTCTTCCTGATCGCGCGTGACGCAACGGTGACGGTGCACCGTGAGGCGTGGCTGACGCTCGCCCGTGCGAAGGGGCTACGCGAGTGGCAGGTCGCGCTCTGGCATGCGCTGCCGAATATTGCACCGCCCCTCGCGACCTTCTTCGCGCTCCGGCTCGGCGGCGTGCTCGGCGGCGCGCTCGTCGTCGAGCGTGTCTTCGGCGTGCCCGGCCTCGGCTCCCTCGCCTATCAGTCCATCGCCGCGCGCGACTATCCTGTATTGCAGGCGCTCTTCCTCCTCGCCAGCCTTGCGGTCCTCGCGGCGAACTTCGCAGTCGAACTCCTCTACGCACGCCGCCTGGGGGTCGGTCATGATTAGACGGGGCGCGCCACGGGTCTGGGTCGGGGTCGCGCTCCTCGCATTGTTCGCCTTCATCGCGCTCTTCGCACCGGTGCTCGCGCCCTATAACCCGCGCCTCCCGGTCGCTCGCCCCCTGCTGCTTCCTGACAGCGCGCATCTCCTCGGCACGAATGACCTCGGACAGGACGTATTGAGCCAGCTCATCGCGGGGACGCGCGCCTCGGTGATCGTGGCAGTGACCGTCGCCACCCTTTCCGCCGCGCTCAGTTGGAGCATCGGGCTGGTCGCGGGCTACTTCGCCGCTGCGGAGGGGCCGCTGATGGCGCTGACCGATCTCGTCCTCGCGTTGCCGAGCCTGCCGCTCTATCTGCTCGTCGTCACGCTCATCGGCCCGAGCCGCCGCAATCTCGTGCTCGCGCTCTCCCTCCTCTCATGGCCTGCCTTCGCACGGGTGGTTCGCAGCGTCGTGCTGCAGACGCGATCCGCGCCGTACGTCGAGGCGGCGCGCGCGATGGGTGCCACGGATCTCCATCTGCTTCGCCGTCACCTGCTGCCGACGACGCTCGTGGTGCTACCGACCAAACTGATCCTCACGGTGCGGTTCGCGGTCTTTGCCGAAACGACGCTCGCTTTTCTCGGCCTGAGTACGGGCGGCGGGGTCAGTTGGGGCACGATGGTGAACGACGCCTTCCGCGACCCGCTGCTCTTCGCGCGCCCCGTCTGGCCGTGGCTGGCGCTCCCGCCGACGCTCGCCATCATACTGCTCGTCCTCGCGACGACATGGTTGAGCGAGATGACCAAGCAGCAATCGACGGCGGCGTAATTCAGATCGATGGTGGTGCGTGCCCAGTGGCATCGTGAAGTGGTCAATGAGTCGGAGGGGATGATTTGGTCACAGCAAAGAAAGAAGGTGTAAAGGATTCTCTGCGCGCTCGGTGTTAATCCTCCTTTGCGCCCTCGGCATCCTGGCGATTTATCCGGTGCTTATGGGGCCACAACACTTCTCTTCAACCGCAGCAGTGCGGGATCGAGGGGTGTCTCAGCGACCGCTGGTGCATGATCTGGCGCAACGGCCCCGAAGACCGCCTGCCAGTCCACCTCCGACAGCGACCAACCGAGAAACCCTTTGAGATCGCCGATGTCGCGCGGGGCGTTCTGCGTGGCCCATTTCACGAGGTCATCCCGCAGTTTCCGCGCCTCGCCATCCTTCTGGATGCGCTTGTCGAGGTATCGCTGAAGGGTTTCGGCATCGGCGAGCGCGTCGTTCGCGCGGATGTCGTCACCAATCTCCGGGGCATCCGCCAGCCAATCGAGGATCAGTTCCGTCGGGTTCATGTTCACCTTCTCGTTCTTTGTCGCACCGTGACGCCGTGTCCCGTCAGTAGCCATCGCTGCCATCGGCTACCGCGTGCAACGACACCCGGCGTATCCATTATATTCGCCTTCCATATGCAAAGATTGGGCCAGCGCGTCCGGCGTCCGATATTCCCTCCCACGACCGACACAGCAAGCCGCGAATGGTGTAGTGTACTCCCCATGATGATGCACCACTCGCTCCTGTCGCTGCTCATCGTCGCCGTCCTCATCGCGCGCCATCAACACGCTCCTATAGCCGCTGCGCGCCGCTTCACCCATTGGCAGGGACGTTGCGTACGGTTCTGGTCGGTGCATGCGTTATAGTTTATGGAAAGTAGGAGCACGGAACAGTACACATGTTTATCGTCATCGCATCGATCCATGAGAATGTCGCCTCCCTGCTGCGGTCACACGCCCTCGCGGTGATCCTGCCGATCCTCTTTTTCGAGGAACTCGGCGTGCCCAGCCCGATTCCCGGTGACCTGATGATGGTGCTGGCCGGTGTGCGGGTGACGCAGGGCTATGCATCGCTGTGGCTCGTGCTGCTTCTCCAGGAACTCGTCACCGTCGCGGGGGCGAGCGGGCTGTTTTTCCTCAGTCGGCGGTGCGGACGGCCGCTCATTCTCCGCTACGGACGATTCATTCACCTCGGCTCGGAGAGCCTCGACCGGGCGGAGGCGAAGATTAATCGCTACGGCGGATGGGCGATCGTCGTCGGGCGCGTCCTCCCCGGCCTCCGCATCGTGACCCCAATCGCGGCGGGCGTGCTCGGGATGCCGTTCCGCACCTTCCTCCCATCCCTGGCATTGGGCGCGTTCATCTACATCCTGATCTACACCCTGATCGGGTTCTTCGTTGGCCCGCCCGCGCTGGCGTTCTTCGATCGTGTCGCCCTTCCCACGAGTGCGCTGGTGTCGCTCGCGGTGCTCAGCGCGCTCTTTTTCGTCCTGCGGCGGTTGCGGCGCGCACCGCCCGCGTTCACGCAGGACCGACACGGCGCGGTGACGTCGTCACTCGTCGCGGGGACGCTCGCCGGGATTGCCGCGCTCATGACGGCGAACAGCACGCTGGAAATCATCACGTTCGTCCGGCGCATCCTCGGCCATCAGCCCCTGATCGCCGCTCGTGGCGTGGGCAGCGGCTTGCGGTTCCTGCTCGCGTGGCCGGTGTTCCTCGTCTTCGCGAGCCTGTTGGGGCTGCTCGCATATGTCGTCGGCATCATGCGCCTGCCGCGCTGGCTCTCGATCCTGCTGAGCGCGGGCGTGCCGCTCGTCCTCAGTCTTGCGGTGATCTACCCGCTCACCGAGCAACGGCACGTTGGCCTCACCGAATACCGCGAGCGGGTGATCTTCATCGTAGACACGATGCGCTGGGTCGCGTACGGCGTCGCGCTCACCGCCTTCCTGCCACTGCTGCCGCACTTCCGGCGCGACCCGGAGGATGCCGCCGCCCCGCCCCGCACGCGTGGCCCGTCACCCGTCGGATCCACTCCCCAGACAACTACGGAAGACTGATAACGGTTGAAACCAATCGAACCACAGAGGCGGTAGAGGGAAAAGGGAATTCAACACAGAGCACACAGAGGGCACAAAGGACACAGAGTCAGATTTCTTGTATCTCTTCTCTGCGCTCTCTGTGACCTCGGTGCTCTCTGTGTTCAAGATTTCTCCCTTGGCGTCGGTGGGTAATAGATTCTCGCAACGCCGTGGCCCTGTCACAGATGCGGCGGGGATGGTGTTGTACTGATGAACCCGGAAACCGGAACCGGGGACGGAGCGACGGTGGCGCGGCGGATGAAGGAAGGTATGGGGGACGTGCAGCAGGCGGCGATCATGGAACGCCCCATGACCACGGGGCAACTGCCCCCGTTCGATGCCGTTTTCCAGCGCTACTATGGTCGCGTCTTCGCGATCCTGACCCGCATCGTCGGGCCGGATGAGGCGGACGATCTGGCGCAGGAGACCTTTCTCCAGTTCCACAAACGTCCCCCCGTCCGCCGGTCGGACGACGAGGACGCGATTGGGGCGTGGCTCTACCGGGTCGCGACGAACCTCGGCTTCAACGCGATCCGCACGCGCAAGCGGCGGACGGCGCGGGAGGAGCGGGTGAGCCGGGCGGAACTGCCGTTGCAGCGGACGCTCGACCCGGAGGGCGAGGCGGTGCGGCGCGAGGAGCGGGCGGTGGTGCAATCCGTCCTGATGACGATGCCGGAGCGCGCGCGTTCCGTGCTGACGCTCCGGCAAGGCGGCTGCTCCTACGCGGAGGTCGCGGCGGCGGTCGGAATCGCGCCCGGTTCGGTCGGGACGACGCTGGTGCGGGCGGAGGCGCTCTTTCGCCAGCGGTACGAGGCGGTGGTTGATCGCCGGAAATTTTAGGCGCCAGGTGCGGGATGGGTATGAACGAACGAGCGGACAAGGTGGATATGCAGCAAATTGACGATGGCATCCTCCGCGCCTATCTCGACGGGGAGACGATCCTCGATGACGCGGCGCGCGATCACATCGCGGCGGCAGTTGCCGCGAATCCCGCACTCGCGGGGCGCCTGGCGCATCTGCGTGCAGAAATGGGCGCGGTCAATGCGGTCTACGCCGCGCTGCCGTCGCCGGAGCCGGACGCCACGCATCGCGAACGGGCCTATCGCCGCATCCAGACACGCATCGATACCGAACTCAATGCAGGCATGGTGAACAGTATCAAGGGGAGATTCACGACAATGACAACGAATCATCGCGCCGCACAAGTCCGTCGGTATGCATTCGGTGGGGGCCTGGCCGCCGTCGTGCTCGCATTCCTGCTGATCTTCGCGCCGGTCGGGAGCGTCCTGAGCGCCGCACTCGACAAGTTCCGGTACCAGCCGACGAAGTTCGCCGTGATCACGGTGAAGACGAGCGACTTCCCGCAGTTCGCGGGCAACTCCCCGGCGGGCACGAAGCCGAACGGGACGAAGCCTGCTGGGAACAAGCCCGCCGGTGCTGCCGGCGCCCCGGATCCGCAACAGGCGATGCAGGAACTTTCCAAATACGTGACAATTACCTCATCTATCGGGCAGGGCCAGTTGCCCGGTCGCCCGGTGAAGAGCGCGGCGGAGGCGCAGGCGGTCGTCGGTCGCCCGGTTTCCGCGCCGACCACGCTGCCGCAGGGCGTCGCCAACACGCCGCAGTACTTCGTCTCGGACAAGCAGACGGCGGACGCGACGCTGAATCTGGCGGAAATCCGCCCGATTCTCGCGCAAGCCGGCATGGCGAGCCTCCTGCCCCCAGCGGACAATAGCGCGAAGGGGAACACCCCGCTGTCGCCGGGGAGCGCGGCAAGCCCCGCCACGAGTGACCGCGCGACCGTCCATCTCGATGCGCCCGCCGCGTCGATCATCTCCTACGGTTTCGACCCGACCGCGCAGGGCGCCACCGCCGCACAAAATCAGAAGGGCGTCGCGGTGATCGCGATGGGTTCCCCGACGATTGAGGTGAACGGCCTGGATGTCCCCGGCATTGTCAACACAATCGCTGCGGTGCCCGGCTTCCCGCCGGAACTTGCCGCCCAACTGAAGAAGGCGGACCTTGAGCACACGTTGATCGTCCCCGTGACAGACGATCAGGTCGTCAAGAATGGCACGATCAACAACGCGCCGAGCACGACGATCAGCCAGAAGGACGACAGCATGTCCGTCGTCCTCTGGATCACGTCGGACAACGTCCTGCACGCGGTCATCGGCACCTACGGCGCGAGCGACGTGGAGAACGTGGCGAAGTCCGTCAAATAACCCGCATACTCCTTCCCCTTCCCTTCCTCCTGAGGGCCGGGCCCGGATTCACCTCCGGGTTCGGTTCTCTTTTTCAACGCACGATCCACCCGCGCGACACGCGGAATCGACAGGCGACCGTTCGAACTTTTCGTTGAAACGTTTGCCGTTACCAGGCGGTCATACTGAATGTGTGATGTCACGAGACCGGCGCGGGCGGTGTGTCTCGTTATACGGGGTGTCATCCCGACGACAGATTCAGGTGATACCATTCTCTTGGTGTGGCGACGATCATCAGAGAGCAGGGCAGTGTATCAATGGCACAGACAACCCTCCCTCCCGTCGATGCACGGGAGAACCCGCGCGTGGCCACGACGCTCCGACCGGAGGAAGTCGCGTTCCTGCACGCGGACACGACGATTGATCCGACCGTCCCCGCCGTCGAGACGCGCGAGTTGCGCAAAGAGTACGGCGCGAAGGTGGCGGTGGAATCGCTCACCGTCACGGTGCAGCAGGGCGAGGTCTTCGGCTTCCTCGGCCCGAACGGCGCAGGCAAGAGCACGACGATGAAGATGCTAATGGGTCTCGTCTTCCCGACAAGCGGCGCGATGTCGCTGCTCGGTCGCCCGATCGGCGACGTGGCGGTGAAGCGGCGCGTCGGCTTCCTGCCGGAGCAATTCCGCTTCCACGAGTGGATGCAGGCGGGGGAGTTCCTCGACTTCCACGGGCAGCTGTATGGCATGGCGGCGCGGGAGCGGCGGGGCCGCATCCCCGAGGTGCTCGAACTCGTCGGGCTGGCGGGCGAGGGGCGCAACCGCCTCAGGACCTTCTCCAAGGGGATGCTCCAGCGGATCGGTCTGGCGCAGGCGGTGATGAACAGCCCCGCGCTCGTCTTCCTCGATGAGCCGACGAGCGCCCTCGACCCCGTCGGGCGGCGTGAGGTGCGCGACGTGATCGCCCGCTTCCGCAGCGAGGGGATGACCGTCTTCCTCAATTCGCACATCCTCGCGGAGGTCGAGCAGGTCTGCGACCGCTGCGCGATCATCAACCACGGGCGCGTCGCGCGCATGGGCACGATGCGGGAACTGCTCGCGGAGGAACTGACCGTCGATATCACGCTGGACGGCATCAGCCCGCGCGTCTGGGCGGCGTTCGACGCGGACGTGACGCTCATCGAGAGCAGCGACCGCACGCTGACTGTCCGCGTGCCGGACGAGGAGCGGATACCGCCGCTCGTGGAGCGTCTGATCGCGGCGGGGGCGAAGGTCTACGCCGTCACGCCGCACCACCGCACACTGGAGGATGTTTTCATGGAGGCAATCGGCGTCACAAAAGTAGCCGTGCACGGCCTCGAACGCGAAGACGGCGTGCCGGGCGGGGGGCGATAGATGACGACCGCAACCCGTGCCCTCGCGCCGGACCGCTCGTTCGATGTGCTGGGCAGCCTTCGTCGCATCTGGCTCCTCGCCCGCATGACCTTCCGCGAGGCGGTGCGGAAAAAGATGATCTGGGCGGTCGTCCTCCTCACGACGCTCTTCGTCGGCTTCTTCGGTTGGGGCGTTGTCCGCTTCAAGGCGACGTGGGACGCTCGGGCCGCCGCGCGGAGTTTCCGCTTCCCGATCACCTTTAATCAGGCGGTGGACCTCAACACCGCCGTCGCCGTCTTTATCATCTTCTTCCTCGCGGCCGTGATGGGCATCTTCGCCGCCATCGGCACGATTTCGGGAGAAGTGGACGGCGGGACGTTTCAGGCGATCCTGCCGAAGCCGATTCGCCGGTGGGAAGTGGTGCTCGGCAAGTGGCTCGGCTACGCGGTGATGCTCGCGCTCTACATCGCACTCACGATGGCGGCGGTGGCGGCGGAGGTCGGGATTATCACGGGCCATGTCCCTGCCGGGACGTGGCGGGCGACGCTCGTCCTCATCGTCGCGTCGTGGTGGCTGCTCGCGCTCACGGTGCTCGGCAGTACGATCTTCGCGACGATGGCGAACGGCATCATCTGCTACATGATCTACGCCTTCGGCCTCGCCGCGACGATTGTCGAGACGATGGGGCAACTCTTCCAGATTCGCGCGATGGAGAACGCGGGGCTGATTCTCTCCCTGCTCTTCCCCTCGCAGCGCATCTACAACTACGCGAACTACCTGATCCAGCCCGCGACGAACTTCTCGTTCGGCGGCAGCGGTGGCCCGAGTTCCGCGCCCCCCTCCGGTGCGGTCGTTCCGTTCGCGGGCGGCTACCTCGCGCTGCTCCTCGTCGGCGCGTGCTTCGTCTTTCGCAAGAAAGATTTGTAGCGGAGGGTTAGGATTCTCCTTCGCGCCACTCGTCCGGCGTCGCCGCGTTGTCGGTCTCCAACACGGCGACACGGTCGTATTTGGACGCCGTGACGCACGGGGCGAAGGTGAGCCAGGCAGGATTCGGCATCTCCCCCCGCGCCCAGGCGACGAGCGCCGCTGGGATGTTCGCGCCCGCCGCATGAGAGAATGGGTATCCGCCACCGAAGCGCGGATTCATCTCCAGCACCACGCAGGTGTCGCCGTGCACGAAGACGTCGCAGTCGAGGATGCCGACGGGGCCGAGCAGGTCGCCCAATTGTGCGCCCAATTGCACCAACCCCGCGTGGTGCGTCGTGACCGCGCGGTCGGTCTCGCCGGAACGCATCAGCAGTTTGCGCTTGGCGAGGGTGCAGACGTACCGGCCCTCCAGATCGTTGACGATGTCGAGGCCGTACTCCGCGCCGGGGAGCCGCTCCTGAATCAGGAGCGATGCATCCGGCGCGGCCATGCGACGGTCGGGTATGATCGACCGCGCGTACCGCCGCGTCGCCAGCGCGTGCACAAGTGCGAGTTCGTCCATCGCCCAGACATACTCGATGCCGAACGACCCGCTGCCCCATCGTGGCTTCAGCACGAGTGGGAAGGCGATCTCCCCGCGCGCGAGGGCGTCGCGCGCGGCGTCCAGCGTCAGGTACGTTTGCGGCGTCGGGATGCCGTTCGCTCGCAGGAAAGCGAAGGCTGCCCATTTGTCGAAGCAGCGTTCGACGACCGCTCGTCGCGACAGACGGCAAGCAACCGGTCGATGTAGCCGGGGTCGCTCAGCGGCGGGAGGATGAACGCCGCGTCGGCGTCCTGCAGCGCGGGGGCGTGGGCGCAGACGTCCGCTGCGAGCACCCGCCCCTCCGGGCCAACCGCGTCGCGGAAGAACTGGACGAGGTAATTGCGCCGGCCCGCGCAGGTCAACAGGACATTCATCGGTCGCTCACGCCCTCTCCGCCATCGGAGCGAGCGCCATGTACCGCTCGTCACGCCGCGATGCGGCCCGTTCCACACTCAGATCAGGCTCATTCACGGACGTATCCACCTGCACATTGGCGCGACGCACGACCTTAACGAGCGTCATCCCGAGGATGCGCAGGTCGAGCGGGAGCGAGCAGCGTTCGACGTACCAGACATCGCACGCGAGCCGCTCGTCCCACGGCAGATCGTTGCGCCCGTTGACCTGTGCCCAGCCCGTGATCCCCGGACGCACGCTGAAGCGCGCCCACTCGCGCTTCGAGTAGTACGGCAGGTATTTCGTCACCAGCGGGCGCGGGCCGACGAGGCTCATTTCGCCCTTGACGACGTTGAACAGCGACGGCAGCTCGTCGAGGCTCGTCGCGCGCAGGAAGCACCCCAACGCGGTCAATCGCTCGCGGTCGGGCAGCGGTTGGCTGTGCGCGTCGTATGCTTCCTTCATCGTGCGGAACTTGTACGCCGGGAACGGGCGCACGTCGAGGCCGGGGCGCACCTGCGTGAAGATAACCGGCCTGCCCATCCGCAGCGCGACGAGCGCGGCGACGATCGCCATCACCGGCGACAGCACGACGAGCGCGGGCAGCGCGATGAGGAGATCAAGCGAACGTTTGCCCCGGTATCCCATGCACCCAGTCCTTGTAATTTCCTTACCCCCGGCCCCTCTCGTACGGAGCCATCGCCCAAGGGCTTCGATATGCGCGGCTCGTAGCGGCAATGGAGAGAGGAGGGGAACGGTTTTTCACAAATCAGTTCTTGCGCCTCTACGATCCCGCGCGCGCTACCGAGAGGATGCTGGCGCGGCGCGCGATGGCAGGAGCAACATCGCGGGTCAATGCGCGGGCGGCGTACCCCGTACCCGCGACGAAGCGCATCAGCGGGCCGAAACTCTCCGCTGCGGGCGCGCCGAGGAAGTGCAGGCCGCGCACCGACGACTCGAACCCCGCCGTGAGCCGGGGGTATCCATTGACGCGGTCAAGTGTTTGCAACAGTTCCGGTGTCAGGAACGGATAGTGGCGGACGTCGACTGCGTAGCCCGTCGCGAGCAGCACGTGGTCAACCTCACGCGTTGTCCCGTCGCTCAATGCGAGATGCAAACGGTCGCCGACGGTCGTTGCGCGCGTGATCGCCGTATTCACGGTAATCGGCACGGTCGCAAACCGGGGGCGCAGCCAGCCCGACCCCGCCGGACGGATCGCGCGGCGGGCGAACCGCTCGCGCAACGCGCGCGTCGGCACGCGGTTGAAGCGGTGCGGCCCATCGACCAGCCAGTTGAGTCCGGGCGGGCCGATGTCCGACGCCGGGAACATTAGCGGCCGCAGTGGGTTCAACGAACTGTGCGCCATTGCGTGGAGGCGGGACCGCGAGCCGTAACGGAGCCAGTGAACCGCCGGTGTCCGGGCGATCACCTCCACCGTCGCGGCCGCCTCGTGGAGCAGGGCGGCGGATTCGAGCGCGCTTTGCCCGCCACCAACCACGACGACGCGCTTGCCCGCGAACCGCGCGAAACTCTCGTGCTCCGAGGCGTGCGTGGCGCGCTCCGGCGTGACGGCGGCGAACTGCGGCGGGCGGCGAGCGAACGCGGCGATCCCGGCGGCAATCACGACCCGCCGGGCGCGCAATGTCTCCCCGTCGTGCAGGCGCAGCCGGAAGCCGCCATCGAAGGCGTCAATCCGCTCGACGCGCCGCGTGTCGAGATCGGGCACAACCTGTCGCCCGAACCATTGACCATACTGCACGAAGTGGTCGAGCGGCACCGGTTGCGCCGCGTCGCGGCGGCTCGCCCGCTCGTATGCATCGAGCGTCAGGGCGCGCTCCGGGTCCGCGATGTGGGAGGCCTCCCGGTACGAGCGGAGGAACATCCCGGCCGGCATCTGACGCTCCCAGAAGCCCATCGGCTCACCAAAGACGCGCGTTTCCACGCCCGCAGCCCGCAGATGCGCTGCCGCCGATAATCCATACGGACCCGCGCCGATAATGATCGTCTCGCTCGTCGACATCATGCCTCATCACCCTCTGAATGCGAGTCTTCCCTGCGACCTGCACCTGCGCTCATCCGATGAGGGGCCACACCGCGTGTAGCGATGCATGAAAATTCCCTTCGAGGCACGGCTTCGCAGTATACACCCGTATAACGAGACGAAAGATGAATTGTGACGTATGGAACAAAAAAGTCTCGTCGCCACATTTCCTCCCGCTCGTGCCCCATCGCGAAAAGGGGGGACGGCGCGGTACAATGGCGAGGTAAGACGCTCGGACGGCGCCGGGACGCGGATGGCAGCGAACAAAGGGGAGTGGGATTGGACACGGGCAAGCGATTCGACGCGACGAAGTATCTGCGGACGATCAAGGTTCGCGGCGGCGGACAGCAGACGTACTTGCCGGTCGCGGCGCGGCTGCTCTGGCTCCGCGCGGACCATCCGGACGCGCAGGTGATCACCGAAGCGCTGCAACTCGGTGAGAAGGGGGCGATCTTCAAGGCGACCGTCACGCTGCCGAGCGGCGGCATCGCGGTCGGTCACGGGAGCGAGATGGCGAACGACTCCGGCGACTTTATCGAGAAGGCGGAGACAAAAGCGATTGGCCGCGCGCTCACCGCGCTCGGCTACGGCACGGAGTTCGCCGAGGGGCAGGACGACCCCGCCCTCGCCGCCGAGATGCTCCCCGTGCCATCGCCACGCCCTGCGGAACCGATCGCGCTCCCCGCAGCCACGCCGCCACCGCCCGCCCCGCCGACACCCGCACCGCCCGCACCATCGTCCGCTCCCCTCCGCCCCGAACGGATCGCGCGCCAGCAGGAACCAACGGAGCGCACCGAACGGCCGGAGCGGATCGAGCGATCGGCGCGCGCACTCGAACCCGCCGAACGGATCGCCCGCACGCCCGAACCCGTTGAACGGCCCGAACGAACCGCGCGCGCGCCGGAGCGTGCCGAGCGACCGGAGCGTTTCGCGCGGCAGCAGGAACCAACCGAACCCGCCGAGCGACCGGAACGACCGGAGCGGCCCCTCCGCCCCGAACGCATCGAGCGCGCGGAACCGGCCGAGGAAGCGCCCCGAGCCGCGCCGATCGAGCGGCCCCTCCGCCCGGAGCGGTTGAGCCGGGCGCGCGAGGCGACCCCCTCACCCGTCGCGCCGCCAACACCGGCGCCGACACCGCCTGCATCCGAGGAACCAGCACCGCCGACGCCGATCCGACGCAGTGGACGGACACTGGCGGCGGGCCGATCCTTCGCGACACCGACACCTGTTAACCCCAATGCCGCACCGGAGCCGCCACGCCCCGTGCCCCGCGCCGAGGAGCCGGAGGAGGAGAGCGCGGATGACATCGAGATGGCGATGATCTCCACCACATCGTTCTGGCGATGGGCGCGCAGCAAGGGGTATTCCGACCGGCGCGCGGTCGAGGCAGCGACCGGCAAGAGCATGGACGCCATGACCCCGCGCGAGGCGTATTACCGGCTGAAGGAAGTCCTCGCGCGCGAGACCGCCCCATAAAACCGTCTGGACACCTAGAGCGTTTCGCATAATCACTGATCCGATTTGAGCGGATAGCCGCAGGCGGTGAACCAACCTGCGGCATCCGTCGCGGTGATGGTGGCGAACGCCGCCGTGATTGCCCCCTCCAACGCCTCC
>JAABUS010001518.1_pt1 | contig 50125 bp, 48 predicted proteins | sample 5560161 | NCBI WGS metagenome assembly JAABUS01 (sample SAMN10711885, study PRJNA513376) | rock metagenome | isolation source: Antarctica rocks | place: Antarctica: Victoria Land, Trio Nunatak nord | collected 2016-01-04 | reverse complement strand
TTGCCGCCGCCCGCGGGTTGCTGCGGCGGGAGCAAGGGCGCCAGTCGTGTCCATTGGTCATCAGTTAAATCATGTCGGTGCTCCATCCCCCAAGTTTACTCGAGTATGCAAACAGACCCTAGTAGTGGATCTCGAGTCTGGTTCCAACCGATGCCTCGTTGAAGAGCCAGTCGGCAACGTCCATCGGCAGATTGATGCAGCCGTGGCTCATCACCGACCCGAAGTTGTTGTGCCAGTAAGCGCCGTGGATCGCATGTCCCATGTCGGTGAAGTACATCACGTCAGGAACATCCGGCACGTTGTAGTACTCGCCGCCAAGTACACCTTCCATAGTCTGGGTTCCGACCTTGGAGTTGATGAAGAATGTCCCGGTTGGAGTCTCGAATCCCTCGCGCCCGGTGCTGACATAGGTTTCCAGGATCGAGACATTTCCCCGATAGACCACCATATATTGCGTCGAGAGATTGACATCCAGCCAGAGCTCGCCGTTCGGGTCTGCATTCTGACTGGTTCCGGCGGCGATTACCGGTTCCGGTGTCGGCGGTGGAATGAAGAGATCTTCACTGTAGGTCGGGACATCACCCTGATCGGTTTGCTTCTGATCGAGCTTGTACTTGTCTGCCAGAAGCTGACCGACCGGCACAAGCGTCACGCCCGCGTCCTTCGTAAAGGAAAGTTGACCGCGATCGAATACCTGATAGGTGACACCACTGAGGGTGTACTGCTCGGTCAGCGGATTCCCGAGGTAATCAGTGCCGCCGGTGTTCTGCCAGAAGGTATTGAAGTCGCCTTGAACCGAATGCTGGGTCTCCTCGCTGAAGTAGGAGGTACCGTCTACCAGGTTGATCTTGGAGGCATCCGCTGGCAGCCATGCCTGAGTGGCCCGAGCCGTCTCCAGTGCGGTGCCATCCTGCTTCGGCTTGGTCGATGCGAAGCCGGCAATCGACCGTTGCAACGCCATCGGGCGGAGTTCGTTCCCTATTTCCGCCGTGAAAACGGTATTTCCATTGGCATCGCCCTCTGGCCAATATTCGAAACGGGCGTATTGAAGGTACTGGATAACGTGCCCGTTGGACTGGGTGATTTCCTTGGTAATCGGATAGCCGAAGGATTCCGCGCCGCCGGAATTGCGCCAGAGGTCAAGGAACAGTTGATCGAGCGTTTGCCCGGTTTCCGGGATATATACCGTGCTTGGTGCCGACCATGCCGTAGTGGTCGACTGTGCCGACGTCGCCAATGGCATCGCGGCTGTCAAAAGCAGTGAGAACATGGCGAGCGTCATCGCCAGGATTCCCCCCCGCGACATGGATTTGGACCGTATTACGGCAGACCCCGACAACGACTGTGCAACCTGCATCCTCAACCGATCTCCCTTTCTCGCCCCACTCCACAATGGTGCATGCGAATTGTTTGCCGAATACCGGGCTCCTCGATCGCCTCATCCGCTGGGGGCGTAGCCCGGTTCACCTTGAACGAGTCGAACCCTCTCGAAAGGCAGACCATTTCTGCCTGCCTTTTTTCGCACACGTCAACACCTGACTGCATACGTCAGACGACAAAAATCTGAAAAGACGTGTCAGTGATATAAACGCAGCAAACTCGGCGTTGGTTCTGTTGACCGGAAAAATGCCGGGACATCCACAGGAATCGAGACCTGTTTCTCCCATGTACGTACACTTTAGCAGAATTGCTGGCGAATTGTATTCGCGCGCAGTGCAGAAGAGTGGCGACGACACGAAACATCCCATCGCACTGGTCCTTCGAGGTGAACCTTCAATGTAGATCAGTTTGCAAACCCCGGCGGAACACTACCATGCATGTCGCTTCCAGAGCATGATATCCGTTCCTCACGAGCACTTGTGAGAGCGAGGGTAGTGCACGGATTCACGGAAAGAACCTGCTTCGTTTGGGGACTATTGGATGTATGCGCTATCGAGCACCGTGCACGGTCAGGTCGAGACTGATATCGAGTGCTTTTGCCGAGTGCGTCAATGCCCCGACCGAAATCAGATCCACGCCGACCGCGGCAATCTCCGGAATGCGTTCGAGGGTGATGCCACCAGAGGCTTCCAGGATGGGGTGGCGATCGCTCGCGTTCCGGCGGCGCACGGCCTCCTGCATCGTGGCGGTATCCATGTTGTCGAGCAGGATGATATCCGCCCCTGCCAGAAGTGCTTCGTCGAACTGATCCAGCGTATCAACTTCGATTTCGACACGGAGTGTATGTGGAGCACGATCGCGGGCAGCCGCGATCGCACTGGTGATACGATCGCCGCCGCCAATCGCCGCGAGATGGTTGTCCTTGATCAGGATCCCGTCCGCCAACCCGAATCGATGATTGCGGGCGCCACCGTGCCGAACCGCGCGTTTCTCGAGCATCCGCAATCCGGGAGTGGTCTTGCGGGTATCGACGATGTTGGCCTCGGTGCCGGATGTGGCGGCGACATATCGCGAGGTGATGGTCGCCACCCCGGAGAGTCGCTGCATCAGGTTCAGCGCCGTGCGTTCCGCGAGCAACACACTTCGCGCGGGACCGGAGATGCGGGCCAGATCCGTACCCCGTGCCACAACATCCCCGTCCTCCACCAGCGCCTCGAAGTGGATCGCGTTGTCGACCCGCGCGAAGACGAAGCGCGCCACCTCGATCCCGGAGATCACGCCCGCCTCCTTGGCAAGAATGGTTCCGCTTGCCTGCCGGTTGGCGGGAATCGTTGCGAGTGTCGTGACGTCGCCCGTCCCGATGTCTTCGCGCAACGCGAGATCGACGATCTCCTGGAGGCCGATGGAAAGCGGGGCGGTGACGAATGGGGATACAGTCACGTCGGGAAGTCCTTGCTAGTCATGCGAAGACGACCCATCGTCGTCCTGCGTGTCGTTGTCGGTCGTCACGGGAGAGAGTGGCTGGTGGGTGAGTGCTCCACTCGAACCGCCCTTGAAGCGAAGACCTGGTGCATGCCATCCCAGACGGTAGCGCACTCGCCCGGACGGGTGGACGCGCCGACCGACCAGCTTGAAGCCGCACGCCTTGTAGAACCCCAAGCCGTCATCATCGGTCTCCGCCACAAGTGGCCGCTTTCCGGAACGACGGAGGGCGTCCTGCAGGCACAGACGCCCGATTCCTCGTCGCTGGTGATCGCTGCGGACGCCGATGAAGGCGACGGTGTTTGCCATGCCGTCACGCTGGATGCCATAGGCCGCAACCAGGTCGTGATCGACGTAGGCACCATAGATGGCGGATTTATCGACGCCACGGAGTTCGGCAATTGCCTGCGCGGCAGCTTCGACGCTGCTGTAGGCGCTGCCGGAGACGCTGCCGGAGACGCTGCCTTCGCCGGTCGCCGGCGCCAGGATGATCGCCGCTGTGGCGTCATCCTGGACAGGAAGCAGCTTGATCTCGAATCTGCTGGACGGGTCGATGAAGATGAGCTTCGCGACCGGTTCCTGCGTACTCATGATGTCGTCGCTTCCTGGTATCGCTGGTATCGGTTGCGCTCGCGGTCGTGACGAACGTCGCAGAGGGGGATGGCTCTACCCAAGACTCAACAGTGGCTCGAAATGCGCCGCGTCGTCGTAGGGACCGATCAACGCCATGCTCAGGCGATCCTCGCGGATGAGTTCCTGTGCCAGTGCCTGTACATCCTCGACGGTCACGGCATCGATCTTCTCCATGACCTCCTCCGGTGTCTTGATTTCTCCGTAGGTGGCTTCCTGGCTGCCGATCCACGAAGCGACGGAGCGGCTATCCTCCAGCCCCATCAGCAGGCGCCCCTTGCGCAGCGTCTTCGTATGTTCCAGTTCTTCGGCGGACACCGGGATGTCCCGGAGTTTCTTGAGTTCGCCGACGATCGCCTCGATCGCTTCGTCGACGCGCTCGAGATCGGTGCCAGCGTAGACCACGCCCTGCCCGACATCCTCGTATCCCCGGAAGTACCCATACACGGAATAGACGAGTCCGCGTTTCTCCCGGATCTCCTGGAAGAGGCGGGAACTCATCCCGGACGAGAGGACTGCCTCGATCGTCGACTGCGCATAGCGGCGCTCATCGAAGAAGGAGACACCGGGCATCGAGATGCAGAGATGCGCCTGCTCTGTCTCGCGGTTCAGGACCTTGACGCGCTTCGCGTCCTGCGTGATGACGGCTGGGGTATAGGTGTCCAGCGTGCCCGCGGCCTTCAGATCGCCAAAGTACCGCTCCGTGAGGGCAACGATGTCTTCGTGCCGAACGTCGCCGCCAGCGGCGATCACGAGCCGGTCCGGCGTGTAATTGCGCTCGAAGAAATCGACCATCTGATCGCGGGTGAGCGCACGAACCGTCTCTTCGGTGCCAGCGATCTCGCGGCCAACGGGATCGTCGCCCCACACTACTTCGTCGATCAGGTCGTGGACCAGTTCCTCGGGGATATCCTGTGTCGAGCGAATTTCCTCGACGATGACCTTGCGCTCCTTCGTCATCTCCTCCTCGACAAAAAGGGAATTGCGAAGCATGTCGGCCATCACGTCGAACGCGAGTTCGACATGCGTGCTGGGAACCTTGCACCAATAGGAGGTCGATTCGCGTCCGGTTCCGGCGTTGACGATGCCGCCAACTCCTTCGATCTCTTCCGAAAGCTTCATCGGATCCGGCCGTCGCTCGGTGCCCTTGAAGAGCATGTGCTCGAGGAAGTGGGCAACCCCGGCGATCGGTGCCGGTTCGGAGCGGGAACCGATGTTGTAGTAGAAAATCAGGCTGGCGGAACGGACTCCGCTCATCGGCCCGGTGACAACCCGGACGCCATTCGCGAGCTCACTCTTGATATAGAGTGGGGTCTCGAATCCTCCCACCGAGGTGGCAGATGTGGATGCCGTGGCCGCGCGCATGAAACGCCCGTCGAGACCTGGCAACAGAAGGTTGCCGGTGGCGCGCGGGGGTGTGAATCGGTAACGATTGTTCAACAAGAAAAACTCCTTCTGCAGCCGCCAATACAACGGGGCGGTGAGAGAGAACAGTAGCGAATGACAGGGCGGCGGGCCAGTCCCGTCGCTAGCGTTATGGGCAGGGTACCGCGAAAATCGTTCCGAGGCATAGGTTGTGGTATATGAAAGAGCGCATTTGGACGAAGCTGTGGATTATGGGCAAGGCATGGTTTTCATGATAGGGAAGCATAGGTAATCGCGAGCAAGGAGATCTCGATGACTCAATGGCAGACCGGAGACCAGATCGCCGTTCGTTCGCGCGTCTTCGACACTTGGGGCATTGTCGCGCCGATGACGGTGGTTTGCGACGACGATACGGCCATCGTCGTTCTAGGTACCGTCGGTACTCCGATCAAGCGGCTCCGACTCGCCGGCGGAAATGTCCTTCCCCGTGTCGTTCGCGCGGATGACGTCGCGGATCTCCGAATGAGCTTGATCGATGGTATCTGGACATGGTCGAATCGGCTCCTCATCTGTCCTCCTGACCGAGCATATTGTGTGCATGTCATCTGGTCGGATCCGGACTGGGAGTTCCAGGGCTGGTACGTCAATCTCCAGTCGCCGCTCGAACGCTTTGATGCCGGTATCGAGAGCGAGGATCTCTTCCTCGATATCGTGGTCAATCCCGATCGCTCATGGCGATGGAAGGATGAGGATGAGCTTGCAGAGGCCGTCCTGATTGGGCGATTGAGTGAGGAACAGGCGAGTGACATTCGCGGTGAAGGCGAGCGCGTCGCCTTGATGATCGACGCGGGTGCATGGCCATTCACGTCCGAAGTCGCGATGTGGCGACCTGATCCGGAATGGCCGATTCCGTTGCTCTCTGCCGGATGGGATAAGAATTCAAAATCGGATTCTGCATAGAATCAAGAACGTGGTGATATAGTCATCATGATCGGTTGAATTTTTCGCGATAGCAGGAGCAGGCGGGTTTCGATGGCCGTCATGATGGCATTTACGACCAAGGATGCAGAACGACTCACGGGGCTTTCGGCAAGGGTGCTGCGCTATTGGGAAAATACGGGAGTTTTCGCTCCATCTTACATCGAACCCGAACTCCACAAGCCATTTCGGCGGGTGTATGACTTTCGTGACATCGTTAGCTTGCGCACACTTGCCTTGCTTCGGAGAACCTATGGCCTTCAGCTCGACGAGCTTCGGCGTGCTGGAGCCTATCTCCTGAAGTACTCTGCATTTCCGTGGGTCGATCTCCGCCTCGGTGTGATTGGCGTGCATCTTGCCTTTTTCGATCCGGAGGCTCACCGGTGGCTCTCCGCGAATCCGCTTGGTCAGATGGTACTTATCGACATTGAGCGTATCAGCAAGTCGGCGGAGAGGGATGCGCTAGCGCTTGTGAAGCGGGATGCAACCACCATCGGCAAGATTGAGCGGAATCGTTACGTGCTTGGCAATGCCTGGGTTGTGGCGGGGACGAGGATTCCGACGGCTGTGATCCGTCGACTGTCCGACGCTGGGTATTCTGAACAAGCCATTATCGAGAAGTATCCCCGCCTTACCCATCGCGATATTTTGGCGGCGCGTGCCCATGAGGAATCAGAAAACCGCCGCGTGGCATAGTAGAGACCGAGGATCGACGATTGATCGTCATGCGGTTCCTGATGGACGAAAACGTAGACGATGCAGTCGGAAAGTACCTTTCGTCACTTGGCCACGAGGTCACCTACAGTCGTGACGTCCTCAATGCATCGGCACCAGATGCGATGCTCCTGCATCTGAGCCTTCAATTCGGTCTGATTGTTGTTACCCACGATCGCGATTTCAAACGCCTTGCCAAGCAGGTGCCGCAGGGACTTGTCGGTGCCGTCCGACGAGGAGCGGGCAGGATCCAAATCGCTGTCTCGGAAGATCAAGCCATAGCGAGACTCGCCGAGATCATCGACGAGATCTGCGTGAACTACGAGCTCGCGCTACGCAAACAGCGACGCTTTCTCGCTCAAATCTCGGCGACGCAGGTTTCATACATAACAAATGCGCTTCTCGAAGGAGACGCCGAGAAGAATCCGTAGTTGGCGTGGCTTACCTGTGGTTGATCTCCATTCCGGGTGGATGCCCATGAGTCAGCCGTCGCTCTCCTCGTTCGCTTGTCGCTCATCCAGTTGCCCGGACCGGCGTTGGGTGAGCTCGCGGATCTTCTTGAATCGGTCCACGGTGCGACCCATGTAAACCAGTGCCGCCGCCGCGAGCAGCGGCAGAATCACGATGCCGTAGAGCGCGTTGGGACGATCTCCCGTCGGCGCGGCGACGACGGAGACTGCACAGAGGATGAAAAAGAGCACCCACAGGATCGCCAGGAAAGGGTGACTGCGCAACCACACTTTGCACCATGATGTCACTCTGCTCAAAAAGGACTCCTCCGTTTCCCGAAATGTACGCAATGGAAGGTTCGACCCTTGGCGACGGACGTCCGATTCGCCGCCCGAATGAGGATTTCTGCTGGCATATCGAGGTTGCGAGGTGTCATGAAGGCCCCGGATCGCATCGGCTGATCGTATCGGCTGATCGTATCGGCTGATCGTATCGGCTGATCGTATCGGCTGATCGTATCGATCGAACGATCCCGCTTGTAGTTCAAAACCTCGAACACCCACACGCGTGCCGATGGTCGGTTCGAAGTTCTTTCAAGTCAGACCTTGTTGCTCCATGCGAAAGATAGACGCCGAGATCGGGTTGGGCAGATCGACTGTATCCTGTCTGAATTCGAATGCATCGGCCAGCATGATCCCGTACTGGGAGCAAGAGGGTGGAGACTGGCGCCGTTAGCCGCGATGGTGTGCGACGACGGTCACTTCGTTGCGGTTGTGCTGCAGTTGGCGCACGAAATCCAGATCGTACCGGCGGCGGAGCGTGTGCAGCGATTGCCGAACCATATCGAGACCGTGATGCGGTGAGATCTTCAAGGTCTGGATCATCATGCCACCCGGATTCAAAAGTCCGGACGCGCTCAGCATCAACTCGCAGGAGAGTGGTGGTGTCATCCGCATGTCGTTCACGACCAGATCGAAGGTGCGATCCGTGTCGTGAAGAAACGTTCCCGCCGTCGTGCGGACATGCTTGACGCCGCGATCACCGGCGATTCGTGGGTCGAGGTCTGCGGGATCGACTGCCCAGACCATCAGCTTGTGCTCACGCAGGATTCGCGTCCAGCCTCCCGGGCTGGCACCGAGATCGAGCGCGGCGCCTTCGGGAAGCTTGATCTTATGGGATCGGAGCAGTTCTTCCAGCTTGAACTCGGAGCGGGAGATCTGGCCCTTCGGCTTCGAGAGGCGAACCCGTCCTCCCGGCCAGTCCGACATCGCGTTTCCACGCTGGTTGGAGCCGAGCACGATTCCGCTCGGCGTCACGCAGGCGGAAAGGATGTGATCGCGTCCCGCACGCGCGACGTCGATGCCGTTATCTCGCAGGGAATCCGCCAGCAAATGCCACAGTTCGTCCATCCGTACCGGCAATTCGGGCGGCTCACTCCCACTTCCCCAGACTTGAAGGCTCACGGACGCGGGTACCGGAAACTGTTGCCATCCGGCGAGCGCCTGCGGGATGACGGTTGCGAGTTCTTCGATCGTGGTTGGCAACGCGGTCTCGCCGACTCCGCGCATCAGATGCCGCACGAAGACGATTGGCGTCTCCAGACCCCGGGCGATCGACGCAACATTCGCGATGCTGACGCCGTCGCCTTCAATAAACCCAAGATCAGGACCGCCAACACCGAATTTGGCCTCGGGAAACACGTCACGCAACTCGACCGTTGCCGCGGACAGAAAATCTTCATCTGCCGAAAAGTAGATTCTCGATAGGGACACGCAATGCCTCAATTTCGTGGGTGACGATCTTTACGACGATCTGTACAAGGAAGCAAGAAAGGATGCATGGCACGAGACGTCACGAATCACGGCCGATGCTGCCTACAAGGATCGCACATCGCAGATTGTTTCACGGCAGTGAGGGGCGGGAGAAAGGGCGATCAGGACTCGTTCTTGCGAGGACCTGGTCCGTTTTCGCCAAATATGGCCTGAACGAAGGCGGATACGTCCCCTCGTTCTTCGGTTCCGTCGAGCACCATGCACTCGAGGACGTCGATCAGATCGTGGTTGATCTCGCCAAGTTCCTCGACCACGGGCCGCTCGTTGCGACTCGGAGAGGGATCCGTCACGAAGGCGAACATCGCGTCGGTCAAGGCGTCAAGATCAACGTTGAGAGTAAAGAATGACCCCATCTGTTACATCCCTCTGCCCGAATCGCCGATCGCGCCGCCCGCCCGTGGCGCGATCGATGAGGCGGACGTGATGCGGAGATAGTCTGCGAGCGTCAGTTCTTGCCGCCGCCGACCAGACCGCGGACCCACACGATTATTTCCTTGCGCGACTCTTCGCCGCTGCGAGGTGCGAAGATCAATCCGATGACCAGACCGTAAACCAAAAACTTGACCGCCGTGCGTGCACGTCCAAACATCGTGACTCCTTTGTTTCATGCGAACCCCGGGTGGGTTTTCCTGTGCACTGGCACGCATAACGCATGCCGTCTGTCAGACCGCGGGAGGAATGGAGACAGGAGCCACAGGGCCGCTTCCGTTGGCGGTTTTGCCGAGTTCGACTCCGACAACCGGTGCCAGCAGACCCTCGATCACCTCAAGCGCCTTGCTCGAATGGCGGGGCAATGCGTTCTCCGGGTTGTTGGGATCTGTGGCGGCCGTAAGTTGCGCACGCAGTTCGGGTCCCGATTGCGGGGTCTTCCAAAGTGCGACAACGGCACCGACCAGACCACCGGCCATCGAGCCGACGACGAACGCCGCGGTATGTCGTTTGCCTGCCATGAGAATCATCCTTCTTGTCGAATCGAACCGCCGGGAATGCGCATGGGGCGGACTCCGCCGCCATCTCCCACGCGAAGTACTATCACGTGGAAGATCGTGTTGCGGAAACTATAGCGCGATGCAGGTGTTGATATCCGGAAAGGGACTTCTGGTGACAGGCGATGGAACGATCGGGGACGTGCCTCCCTTTTCGCAAACGGACGCGAACCGAACCACGAGTAACCCGGAAATCGTGTCGCTGTTGCAGGCGGAGATCGCACGCGATGGCCCGATATCGATGACCCGGTTCATGGAGCGAGCACTCTACGAACCCGGCATCGGGTATTACCAGACGGCAGATCGCCGGCCAGGTCGAGGTGGGGACTTTCTCACTTCGCCGGAACTGCATGCTTTCTTCGGGTTCACGATCGCTCGCCAGATCGCGGAATGCTGGGAGCGTCTCGGTCGGCCCGATCCCTTCACGGTGCGGGAGTATGGGCCAGGCGTGGGTGGTCTTGCCTACGACATTCTCGCCGCGCTGAGCGTCTACGATCCGGATGTCCGGGCGGTCGTCGAATACCGCCTGGTCGACGTCAACCTTCATCGCATGCAGGATGCACTGCACGCCATGGCCGAGGTCGGGCTGGGGGACATCGTCTCGGTCGAGTCCCCGCATGAGGCGGCGAGCAACCCCATCATCGGGTTCGTGCTTGCCAACGAAGTGGCGGACGCCTTTCCGGTTCATCAGCTTGTCGTCGAACGGGGCACCTTGCGTGAGCGCCTTGTCACCTGGAACAGCGAGATCGGCTGGTTCGCTCCGGTCGTTGGCGTGCTCTCCGCGCCCGTCTCGCGTCTCGATATCCCATCTTACTTGGCCGCCCAAGGCGTCGATCTCGCGAGCTTGCCGGATGGCTCGCTCCTGGAGATATCACCCGCCGCTGCCAGATGGATGCGAGAGGTCGCGGCGGGACTGACGCGCGGATATGCGCTGATCGTCGATTACGGCTATCCTGCTCATGAACTCTATCGCGATCATCGGCTCGGTGGATTGTTGCGCGGGTATCTCGCCCACACGGTCACCGACGATCCGTTTGTCGCGATCGGCGAACAGGATCTGACCGCACATGTCGATTTCAGCGCGCTCGTGCAGGCCGCCGAGCAGTCCGGGATGGTTGTCGCAGGTTTGACAACGCAGGGAGATTTCCTGGCGCACCTGGGAATGGGTGACTTCCTCATCGATCTGCAACAGCAGCCGGATGTCGGAATCGACGTGTACTACGAGACTCAGGGGGCGGTGATGCGCCTGATCGATCCCGGAGGGTTGGGCAGGTTTCGGGTGCTTGGGCTGGCCATGAACGCCCCCATCGAGCCTGTTCTGCGCGGGTTTGCAGCGCCTGGATTGCTTTCAGAGCTCAACATCTGACGCCCGCATGTGTCGATCGTCGAAACCGCGTGCTTGCCTGTTCGGATGAGAGATGAGATCGGATGGAATCCGTCGAGGACTGATCGACAGGCATTCAATGTGTTCTTGCTACGCAGAGCGGAAGGAGATATCCGGCCAGTGGCTGCTGCACGAAGGGGCTAGTCGAGTACAGGCAGGATGATTGACTTCACCTTCTTGCAGGAATAGGATGACTTCATCGTTCTCGGACCACCTCGATCAAGCCTCTGACGGTGCTTTCCGTCCTGTGATGAAGTCTCCGATCGCCTGGTTGGTTTGAACGACGATGCACAATCTCATCCGGCAGGAATGCTCTTGTCGATGTGTGTGTTCGCCGAAAGATCCAACGATCGCATATCGCGAGTTCGAGGATCGTTCGAAGAGCCTGCACGCCAACACCTGTACGTTTCCACTGGATGCGCGGTGAGGTGATTGGTTGGTTGGTATGGCGTGTACTCATCTCTGAAGCACACGAATCGCTGGTTCGCCCGGACAGAACCCGGACGGCCAATGCTGTCGCTCGTATAAAAGTCATCCACAGGTGTTTCGTTGCGGTTTGTCGACATACCAAGGGCATCACGCACGTGGTGCAGTTGCCGCAGTCATTCGGCTACCTGGCAAATCAGCGAAAATCTCGAGGATGAATGTGAACGTATCAGCGATGCGAATCGTGGTGATCCAGATGATTACGGGAGGCGATGCGTATCGGCGCACTTGATCCATCATTCCAGGCCATCAGATTGATGCGACATCGGTCCGCAATGCTGGTGGTTGAGTGAACGACAAATGAAGACAACGTGCAAACAGCCGGGAGATGTTTCATCTGCCCGGCCGTTTGCTTGAGACGTTGGTTGGAATCAGATTGGATCGACCTCGATGCCCGCGATCGGCAACCACAAGGTCACCGTCGAGCCGACCCCCTGCACACTCGCAACGTCGATGTCGCCTCCATGCTGACGAGCGATCTTCCTTGCACCGGACAGACCCAACCCGATCCCGGTTCGGCCCTCCACGTTGCTGGCACGATGAAACCGCTCGAAGATCAGCGGCAGGTCATCCTTGGGAATGCCGATTCCATTATCGGTCACGCTGACACAGCATCGCGGAGGATCGGCTGCGTCCTCGATCCAGGCCCTGACGGTGATGGTCTTCTGGGTACCGGAGTACTTGAACGCATTGCTCAGCAGGTTGTCGAGCACGCGTTCGATCCGGATGCGGTCGAAGGTGGCGATGATCGGTTCCCGCGCGAACTCGAGCTCCACCAATTCATAGAAGTGATCGTCTCGAGCGTTGCGTTCGGCGGCACGGCGAACGAGCGCTGTAAGGTCGGTGGTTTCCTCCGCAAGTTCAAGCGGACGGCCGATCTGCAGGAAGGCGATGTCCTGCAGCTCTTCGATCTGGAGGGCCATCTGGGTGATCGCCGCCTGGATCGCATTGGCCTGCGTGGTGATCTTCATGATGTCTGGCGTGTCACCGCGTCCTATCTGGCGCATCAGAAGCTGAACGCGACCCTGCGCGGCGGTCAGCGGCGTCTTCAGGTCGTGAGCGGCGCTGGACAGAAAATCGTCGCGCACGCGAACAGCCGTTTCCGCTTCCTTGCGGGCACGTTGCTCGGCCTCCAGCAACTCCTGACGCTCGCGGTTGGTCACCTTCCGGTCTTCGACATCGCGCGTAACGCCGACCACCACGAGAATCGTGCCGTTTGCACTGAACACGGGACTCAGGGTGTATTCGTAAGAACGTGAAATTCCCGACGATGACGGGAACGTCGTCTCCGCGGCCACGTTTTCGCCCCCCGCAGCGATCTGCAGGTTCTTCAGGAACTCCGACAGAAACGACTCCGGATAGCCGAGTTCACGCATGTTCTGGCCGATAATTTCGGTTCGCAGCCGAGTGATGCCGCAGCCCGCGGCGATCGCATCGATCGTTGCGAGGTTGGCATAGACCAACCTCGCATCGGTGGTGACCAGGAAGATGTGATCGGACGCCGCGTCGAGCAGCATCTCGTACATCTCGCGCAAGGAGCCGTCTGTCAGGGGATCGGCCAGCGTGGTGCTTCCCTGCTCGTCGAGCAGGATCGTGATGTTCGCTATCGCACGATCGATGGGCATAACCGCGCATTACCTCTCCAACGTCGCGTGGTCCCACCGCCCGGCGGATGGGCAGCAGGACGATCGACAGACGTTATCCACGAATCCGATCCCCGGCACAGCGATCCGGACTCGCTACTCGCACTAGTGGTGCGTCAAGGCTCAATTGCAAGATGCGCCGACTTGGCAGTATCGGGCTTTGCCCGATCGGAACGGCATAAAGCCGTTCCCTACCGTGAGGCCGATCCCGGAGAATGATGGCTGACAGACCACTAGCGGACGGTTCGCAGCATGATGGTCGGCTTGCGCGGCTTGGAGACCGCCTGTGCCGCCAGCTGATTGGCGACCCGCTCGGCAAGGTGCATGAACGCCCTGCCGGTTTCCGAATCCGGATGCGTCGCCGCCATCGGGGCGCCGGTGTCTCCGCCCTCACGAATACCCATCTCGATCGGCACCTGGCCCAGCAGCTCGACGCCGTTCTCCTCGGCGGTGCGCTGGCCGCCACCCTCGCCGAAAATCGGGAACCTGGTACCGGTTTCCGGGCTGATGAACCAGCTCATGTTCTCGATGATTCCCAGGATCGGCGTCTTGACCTCCTGAAACATCTTGAGACCCTTGATCGCATCCGCCAGCGCCACGGCCTGCGGCGTCGTCACGATCACCGCACCCGCGATCGGAATCTTCTGGACCAGCGTCAATTGCACATCACCGGTTCCCGGTGGCAGGTCGACGACCAGATAATCCAGGTTGCCCCAGTGAACGTCGTTCAGAAACTGGTTGATCAGCTGTGCCACGAGCGGACCACGCCAGATCAGCGCCTTCTGCGAATCGAGGATGAAGCCGATGCTCATCAGCTTGACCCCGAACGCTTCGAGCGGCACGATCTTGTTGTCCCGCATCAGTGGTTTCTCGTGGATGCCCATCATCAGCGGGATGCTCGGACCGTATACGTCGGCATCCAGCAACCCGACACTCGCGCCAGCCCTCGCCAGCGAGATCGCGAGGTTGACCGCCACCGTCGACTTGCCAACGCCGCCCTTGCCGGAAGCGACCGCTATCGTATTCTTGACGCCTTCGATCGGTTGCGCGTCAGACCGACCACTTCCACTGGCGCGCACCTTGTTCTGCCAGTCGATCGTGACGTGCTCGATCTCGGGGATCGTGGCGAGCGCCGCCCGCACTTCCCGCTCGATCCGATCCCGGTTGGTGATGATCGGGCTCAGCAGGTCGATCGTCAGCCGGACATTCCGGCCATCGATCGCGACGTTCGAAACAAGCCGAAGCTCGATCAGACTGCGCCCGGTTGCCGGTTCGAGGACCGGCTCCAATGCCGTGAGGACGCGTTCATTGGTCAGGAGGGCGGAACTGATGTCCGTCATAATCGGTATCGATCCCTTCGATAGTGCTTTACAGATGCGTGCCGCGACGTTGCCGCACACACGGAGGGTGAGTTCTTCTCCTGAAAGTGTACTCAGTGCGTCGACCCTCCGCGCTATCCGGGGAAGGTGTCGTTATCCGGCGGGAGGGCGCGGCCGTTCGCGGCCAGCAGTTCGAAGTTGACGGGGTAGCCCGCGAACCGGCACTCCCGTTGGATCTGGACATGGGCTACACTCTGCCATCGACAGCTGCTGCAAAAATCGGCGGTAAAGAAATGGGTGAAGAGTGGTTCGGCCATCATCGTCAGGGGACGATCGATCGCGAGGCGCTTGTACTCCTCGACGACAAGCGGTTCGATCTCGTCGGGCAGCCGGTCGAGGCAATCCGGATAGCGGAGCATGTGTTCCTGGCCACTGGCACGGTCCCGGAAGGTGAGGTGGCGGACGTCCCGCATCCCGGCCCCGGTATCGAGTGAGATGTACTCGTCCCTAACCAGCGCGTGGACGCCCCAATCGACTCCGGCGCGGGCCGAGAGGTACTGGAGCACAAGTGCCTTGTCGATCGAGCGGGTGGTCATCCGCTCGATCAGCGGGAGAACGCGTCGAACGACATCCCTGGTTGCGCGATACGTCATGATCGGTCCCCTCGGGATCACGATTGGTCTGCCAGGTTGGAGGATGGTGGGCGACCCCGGTGCCTCGGTTATCGAGCGCATGTCGCCTGGAAAGGTCGATTCCCATGGCACTCAGGTGGGATCTGGGTTCCATGCAGCCGTCTCGTCCCTACCATCGCCGACGCTGTGTTTGCCATGTGCAGGATACCTGATTGCTCGTGCAGAGTCTGGCGGCGTCTCGTTGGCTTTCATCGTTTCGCGCGTATCAGTTGTTGGCGGCGGCTCTGCCGGACGAACGTCGGGTGACAGATCGTCCGATCGTGAGTATGGAAGGAGTTCCGGCCAGTCAGCCGGAACTCCTTCCATTTGCGAGGCTGACATCCTTATCGGTCTGCGGATGGTTACGGCAACGTGATCGAGTTGCGGATTTCGATCCGGGCACTGCGCTCGGTGGTGTACTGGTCGTACGGAACATCCTGCGACACGATCACAACCGACTCGCCCTCGGTGATGAATCGGCATTCGATGAAGTGCGCGTATTTCGTCCCATCGGATGTGTACGTGTAATTCGCGTAGGCGGACTGATCGTCGCTTCCCTGGAAGACACTTCCATCCGAGGAGTAGTCGATCTTGAACCCGGCATAGGCGGGATCGGCCTTCACATCGGCCGCGGAAGCTTTGACGCAACTCGGCAGGTCGCTCGTGTAGGCCGGATCGTTGGTCGCGAAGACCGTCACCGTACTGGTGCCGTTGTTCAGCGTGATCGTCTCGTCATTCGTCTTGATCTCCGTGCTCTGGATCGTCCAGTCGGATGGAATGTCGAACACGAAACCGAACGAAGGGCTGGTGAATACCGATCCCTTGAGTCCCTCGGTGGCGCCGATGTCAGAACCAGTGCCGGTTTCAGGCGTCGACGGTGGGCCGGAGGTTTGCGTCGGTTCCGGAGTCACGCCGTCGTTCTCGGGCGTGGATTCCGATGCCGGTGTGGCAGATTTGGATGGTGATTCGGTTGCCTCGGGAGTTACGCCATCGGAAACCGGGGTACTGTTGGAAGACGTCTCGTCCGGAATCGAGATGGTATCGAGAACTGTTTGCACGCTATCGATGTGAGCGTTGTAGGTGGCCCGCTCGGCACTCGCCAGGATGATCAGGATCGACTTGCCAGGCACCAGCGTGCGGCACTCGATGTAATCGGTCACTGCCGTCGCGTCTGAGGAATTGCTGGCGGGAGTGGCGGCTGTATCGCCTGAGGTGTTGACGTCGAGGTTGAACACTCCCCAGGCCGATGTCGTGCCCGTCACGTCGGTCAGCGGATCACCGTTGGCATCGTTGGCTGGAACCCAATTAGAGACACTTGCATCTTGCGTGGAGTAGTAATCCGACTCTCCCTGGAGACAGGCAGCGGCGTCGCCGTCATAGCCGTTGAATGCATAGATATACATGAAGCCCGTGGTTGATTCGAGTTGGAGTGAGTCGAACGCGTCTGCGGATTTGCTCAGTTCACCATCCGCTGGAGTGTTCCAGACCGAGCCATCCCATGAGAAGGAATACCCGTGCTGAGGACTGGTGTAGGTGGTTCCATCGATGCCGGAGAGACCTGTATCAGCGGGTTCAGCGGGCGTGGATTCGTCGGTTGCCGTCTCGGTGGCTTCCGGTGTGTCTGTTGCCGGATTCGTGGCCTCGTCGGTGGGTGCATCTGCTTCGGTAGCATCTGGCGTGCCGGTCACTATGCCGGTTCCATTCTCGCCAGCGAGGATCGGGGCATCGTTGAGGGTTACCAGCTTTTGGGTGGCGGCAAGCACGGCGTCGAAATCGGCAGACCGGGCGCTGAGTGTCACGACGACGAGGGCGGCGTTCTCCGGCAGTTCCTGGACCTCGATCAGCACCGTGTTGGCACGGACGCGAAGTTCAGCCGTCAGCGGCACGCTATCCGTCGACTGACTGAGGATCTCGGAATCGGTTGCGTTTTCCGTCTCCAGCGCTATCGAGTCCGCCAAAACCGTCGCGGGATCGTCTTCGCCCGAACGTCCGGTGATGCGCAGGTTGCTGCTGCCGTCTCGGAGCGTGAGCGAATCGAACCCTCCGACATTGGACGTCACGTTGCGGGCGCGGGTTTGCCATGGCTCGCTCCAGGCGACGGCATAGCCGAACTGGGGACTCTCGTACGTCGTATCACTCGTCAGACCGGTATCGCCGGTTTGATTGAGAGTCGCAGGCGCTGCTACGGCTGAAGCCGAGGCGCTGGCTGCGTAGGTCGAGACAAAGGCGGGCGACAGCCCGAGCATGAGCATGACGATCGCGGCGATGCGGGTGATGATCCTCTGGTGCACGATGGTATTCCTCCCCTGCAAGCAGATGTCGGATGTGAAGACGGGCGGTGTTCGATCCTGGATTGCGGAAGCGGGCGCCATTCTTCAAGAAGGACAGCCGGGTACCTCCACTGGACCTCCACGGTACATGACAGGCGACGGTGAAACAAGCATTGAAGGCTGCAAGAACGCAAGGCCTTGGCCGTGGCATCCGTGTGGCGTCTAATTGGAAGGAACATCCGCCCGACACCTTCGGTTCCGAGGAACCATGGACATCGCTTGGGCCGAGAGTTGGGTCGAGACGGATAAGGGGTGCCAGTGCGGCAACCGTCATCGGCTCAACGCTCGCCGCGCAGTTACGGTTCTTTCGGTTGCAGCCGATGCTCCCGCCGTCGACACGATGGTCTCCGTCTCGATCGGGATGACGATCCTGGCGGGGTCGGTTCCCGGAACCTATTCCGGTGACTTCTCAGTGGACGTGGTTGCGGGCACAGCAGCGTCCGCCCCGTGAACCGGGATGCCAAAACATCAACCCGTGCAGGGCGGACACGGAGTCCGCCTTGAGGCTTTCAGCGGTCCCGCGACGCCGAAGGGCCAACATGGATTTGACCCCTACGGGCGGTCTTGCAGGCCGTCTCTCCAGTACTCAAGATGGATTCCCGCTGAAAGGATGCGTCCATTGCCTACCGTCCGCAAGCTGCACGTCGTACCCATCTTTGCCGAATGGCGGTAATCCGCTGCCACGCCAACCTGCGCTGCGCATCCACGTATCCGCCACCATCTGACCTGACTGCAGGCTACATCGGCGTCTGGGGAACGGTCGAGCCTTTGGAGTCGAGTGCCTGCTGGACAGCTTCGAGCAGATCGTCGATGTCGAATGGCTTGAGCACCACGAACACCTCCTTCGCGCGGAGATGTCCTTCGAGTTCACGAACGAGATTGAGTGCCGCCGTACAGACAATGATCGGGATTGATGCCGTCGGCCGGGACATCTTCATTTTCTCCAGCATCTGCCAGCCGTGAGACTCGCCACCGATAATGAAATCCAAAATGACGAGATCCGGATCGAGCCGGGCGACATCTCCAACTTCCTGGAAGGCGTATGACGCGAGCGTGACGCGATATCCTTCGTCTTCGAGGATCTCGCGGAAGAGATCGAGAATCTCCTGCGTATCGTTGATGACGAGGATGTGCTTGTGACCTGTGCCCGACGTCTGTTCGTTCGGCTTGATAGTAGTCATGTAGTCGGTTCCGTTATAACGGCTTTCGCCGTATCGTCGATGCCCACCGCCGAGATTGCGAATTGAAGCAAGAGGATTGTACCCCGCGTACGCACTCGGAAAGACTCCGACGGATTCGATCGGGCCAGCGGGCAAGTTGCCCATGCGAACAACGTCTAACGTCAGATGGCTGGCAAGGCTGGCAAGGTTGGCAAGGTTGGCAACGGTGTAGCAGGGAATGCGGCAGTTCGACGGTTGCTCGGGTACCATAGAGACAACACCAGCGGTAACTCGGGGCCGCATCGGCACTGCAGAGCCAGCGTGAATTGCGGGTTGGAACATAGTCGCCTGGTGAGGAGTTCTTCGCATGCGTGGTGTTTTTCGGTTTCGGGGTCGAACAGATGAGGAACAGGGGCGATCGGCCGCCATTCTTTCCGATCGTCAGCAGAAACTGCTCAATGAAGAGTCGACCCTGCTCGACCGGCTGACCGTCGTGCTGGTGTCGTTTCCCGCCACGGAAGAGGATCTGGATTCGATCCGGATCGCTGCAGCTCAGTTGCATGACCTCTTCCTGCTCGTGATCGTGGGCGAGTTCAACGCGGGCAAGTCTGCCTTCATCAATGCGCTGATCGGCGCGGAGGTCATGCCCGAGGGCGTCACTCCCACGACGGCGGTCATCAATCTCCTCCGCTTCGGCGAAACCCAGGCCGAGACCCATCTGCCCGAAGGCATCATCCAGCGGACATTCCCGGCGGATTTCCTCGAGGAAATCACTGTCGTCGATACGCCCGGCACCAACGCCATCATGCGCGAACATGAGGCGCTGACCGAGCGGTTCGTGCCGCGTTCCGACCTTGTTCTCTTTGTCACCTCCGCCGATCGTCCGTTTACGGAGAGTGAACGGGAGTTCATGGCCCAGATCCGGGAGTGGGGCAAGAAGGTCATCATCGTTATCAACAAGATCGACCTGCTGCGCGACGACACCTCGCGCGATCAGGTGACGGAGTTCGTGCGCGAGAACATCGAGAAGCTGCTCGGGTTCAAGCCGGAGATCTTCCCGGTCTCGGCGCTGCTTGCCCAGCAAGCCAAGAGGCTTGCCGATCGCAATCCGGATGAACGCGACCGGCTGTGGGCGAGCAGTCATTTCGAGCCGCTCGAACGATTCGTGATCGATACTCTCGACGAGGAAGGCCGGATCCGGCTCAAGCTCCTGAATCCGCTCGGGATCGCCGATCACCTGACCGACCGATACGCCCGTGCGACAGACGATCGTCTGCGGGTGCTGACCGATGACCTCGTGACGATCGAGAATATCGATCGCCAGCTGACGCTCTATCGCGAGGACATGCAGCGTCAGTTCGCCTACCATCTGACCCGCATCGAAAACATCATCCATCGCATGAATCAGCGGGGAAACGAGTTCTTCGACGAGACGATCCGCATCGGGCGGGTCTTCGATCTGCTCAACCCGGACAAGATCAGGGCGATGTTCGAGCGCTCGGTCGTCGGTGATTCCGCGGCATCGATCGACAAGAGTATCGACGAATTGATCGACTGGATGGTCGAGCAGGACCTGCGGGTCTGGGAAGCCGTCAACGAGTACATCGATCGTCGTCGCCTGAACAAGTATGCCGACGACCTGATCGGTGAAGTCGGCACCCAATTCCGCTACGACCGGAGGTCGATGTTGGAAACCGTCTCCCGGCGCGCGCAGGAAGAAGTCGATCGCTACGACATGGACACCCACGCACATGAACTGTCACTCAGCGTGCGCAACGCCGTGGCGTCCGTCGCGGTTGCCGAAGCGGGTGCGGTCGGGCTCGGTGCTCTCGTGGTAGCTGCCGCCAGCACTGCTGTCGTCGACATCACCGGCATTCTGGCTGCCAGTGTCGTGGCTGGGCTTGGGTTGGTGATTCTTCCTGCGCGCCGTCGCAAGGCCAAATCCGAGTTTCACAAGCGCTCGGTCGAACTCGAAGAGCGGTTGACACAGGTGATGCGCGAGCAGTTCGAGCACGAGCTGAATCGCTCGGTGAGCCGGATCGAGGATGCGATCGCGCCATACACGCGTTTCGTCCGCTCGTCCCAGGAGAAGCTGGCCAGCATCGATGCCGAGTTGACCTCGATCCGGAACGCCCTCCGCGCCGTTCGCCATGACATCGGCGGCGAGGACACATCTGCCTTGCCAGGTCCGGAACGTGTGGCGACCCCCGCCTTGCCGCAGGGCTCGTAGCCTGTCATGAGCGGCAAGGGCTCAGGGATAAGAGAAGTGCGTGCCTATACCGCCAGGCGAACGAGCGGGAAGAGCCACCGGGTGGCGCGCTGCAAGCTGGTCCACAGCAAACGCACTCCGAAGTACGAAAGCGCCACTCCGCACAGGGTATCGATCACCCGGAACGTCTTGCCTCCTGCGAAGTGACGCCCCCACGTCAGCACGAGTGCCATTCCGGTTCCCCAGATCACCGCACCTGTTGTGAACCCGGTCAGGAGCACGACGAGGGTTGCGTGGGAGGTATTGCCACTGGTGCCGAGAATTCCCCCGCCAAGTCCTGTCCAGAATGCCAGGCCGGCCGGATTCGCCAGCGAGAACACGATTCCTGTAGCGAGTGCGTTTCGTGATTTTGGAGCCGCCACCGCAACGTCTTCGACAGGGGAACTCGACGGCTCGGCAGCCGTTCGCGCGGCTGGAACCGCTGACCTTGCGCTGCGAAACGCGGTTCGCGCCAGGGTGAACAGAAACCCCGCACCGATCAGACCCAGCGCCACGGCGAACGCGTCGATCCTGATGAGGACCGCTGCACCCGTCAATCCGAGTATTGCCCAGAAGATGTCTCCCACCAGCGCCCCGGTCTGGACCAGCCAGGATGAACTGAATCCGTCGGCAAGTCCGCGCCGCAGCGCCTCGGCATTCACCGCTCCGGGGACGGCACTATAGGCGATTCCCAGAGAGATTCCTGTCACGAGCAAAGGGAAAATATCCGTGGGTCGACCTCGATCATCGATGGAAGCGCGTGGTTTGAAATCGAACGAACATACTGACAGTTTCCCAATGTCGCATCCATCTGGTCAACATCCCATTTGGTGTCACGCGCTCCGACGTTCCTGCGCCCGCTCCTGCGCACGACGAACGAAGCACCGGTCTGACTTCCTGAAACCGTTCACCGATGGTTTGCCGATCACTTGCGCGGCGCGGATGATGCGTTAACGAGGAACCTGAGGACCACGCAATTGTCATCAACCACAACCACTACCACTCGAAAAGAGAGTTCACGACCATGACCAGAATTGTCGTTACCGGCGCCAGCGGCAAGGCCGGACGAGCCGTCACCTCCGAGCTTGTCGAGCACGGCTATGATGTCCTGGCGATCGATATCGCTCCGCCATCGGCACATCTCGGTGCACCCTTCCTCCGCGTCGATCTGACGGAGTATGGCCAGACGATCGAGGCCCTCCAGGAGGCAGACGCCGTGGTTCACCTGGCGAACATTCCCGCGCCGGGAATTTATACCCCGGCCCACACATTCATCACCAACACGGCGATGAACTCGAATATCTTCCTGGCCGCCGCCCAGCTCAAGCTGAGCCGCGTCGTATGGGCATCCAGCGAGACCACCCTCGGTCTTCCGTTCGATGTCCCTCCTCGCTATGCGCCGGTCGATGAACAGCACTTCCCGTTGCCGACATCGACCTACGCGCTATCGAAAGTCGTCGCCGAAACGATGGCGGAACAGATCTCTGGCTGGTCCGGCATCCCCTTCGTCGGGCTGCGCTTCTCCAATATCCTCACACTCGATGACTACGTGCCGATTCCCACCTATTGGGACGATCCGCAGGCGCGCAAGTGGAATCTGTGGGGCTACGTCGATGTCCGCGATGCAGCTGCGGCCTGCCGTAACGCACTCGAGGCGGACCTTTCCGGCTCGCATAACCTGATCATCGCGGCGGCAGATACGGTCATGACGCGCCCGTCCACCGATCTTCTCGCCGAGGTCTTTCCGACCGTGAAACTCACGCGGGACGTCGGCAAGTTCGAGACCCTGCTCGCAATCGACAATGCGCGGCGCACGATCGACTACTCGCCGCAGCATACGTGGCGCGATCACGTTCCGCAGAGTCTCGATTCGTGAGTCGGACGGCATCAGCCGACCGTGGCAGCGTGCATCTCGAACCGTATGCCGAAAGTCTCACCATGCGGACCGGTGCCCGAGCCAAGGGGCGCGATGGCTTATCCTCAGGAGTCGAGCACTGGCACATGGGTGTAATATCCACCTGATTATTTCACCAGGCTGGCGATTCACGTCGCGCGGCGGCACGCAGGAATGCCAGGCGCCGCCGCGCTCGATAGCTCGATCTCAGAATCTTGGAACCTGCACACGATTGCAGGGGCCAATATTCATGGCTGCCTGTGAGCTGCCGTCGACCGAAGATAGAATAGTTTCTTGAACCTCGGTTCCGTAGCTCATTGCTCATTCGATGACGATTGGCGCCTGAAGGTCCCGAATGTGGTCCTGTGGAATCGTGCGCCGGTAGAGCGCCACGATCGGCGACAGGATCACCGCCGAGCAGAGCAACGCCGCCCGAATCGAGACCACATTGCCGACCCATCCGAGGGCGGGACCGCCTGCGACCTGCCCGATCGCATTGGTCTGCCCATTCATCGAGATCACGGTCGCGCGTAACGACGAATCGAGGTTCCTGTTCATCCATGCCGCCTCGACGGGGCCGGTGATGGCGCCCAGGCTAGCCCGCACCCACAGCATGCTGAAGGCGAGCCAGAGATTTCCCGAAAGTGCGAAGATCACCGTCGTCGCTACCTGAATCGCTGCACAGATCGCGAGCAAACGCGCCGGCGTGCCCGTTCCGAGCGCCTCCGGATTTCGTCGCTTCAGCACTTCCGACGCTGTGAGGCCGAGCACCGTGCTGACGATGCTGCTCAGCCCGAACCAAATCACCGGGTTGTCGGTCCCGAACAGCGCCGGGAAATCGAATCGATCGAGGATGAACGCGGTGTTCAGGCGATCGAAGGCCTCACTCGCGAGGCCAACGATCAGGCTGATGCCGATCAGTGTCCGCACGACGGGACGGCTCGCTGCAAGGCGAATGCCATCCGTGAACGTCCGGCACATGTGCTCGAAGGTAGAGCGATCCTCTCTCGGCGTGAGGTGCATGGTCCGTTCGGGCATGATGATCAGCAAGGCGATACTGAGCAGAAACATGCCGACACCAGCCAGAATGATGGGTAACTGGATCGAGATCAGACCGAGCGCCGCACTGAGAACGGTTCCCACTATCCCTGCCAGCAGGCCAACCTGCGTCCCTCGCAGGAAGACGTGGCCGACGACATCTTCGCCGACCTCGTCGGTGATCCATGCCTCCACCGAACCGCTTGTGAACGTGAAGCCGATCCCCCAGATCATCTGACTGGCGATCATCGCCCCGAAATGGGGGATCGCTCCTTCGACCAGGAAGCCGCTGCCGATCAGGGCGAACCCGATCAGGATCGAGAGTCGCCGGCTGTAGAGGTCTGCCACAATGCCGGTCGGGACCTCGAACAGAAAGCAGGTCACCTCGAGAATCGTCCCGACGAGCACCAGTTGGAAGGGATCGAGGCCGACCACCGTTGCCTGATAAATCAGATTGACGGTGAAGATGAGCGCGAACAGGAACGACCGACTGCCGGCCAGCAGCAGGTAGATCGGCACCGGATCGCGTGACGAACGTCTGGAAAGAAGGGAAGACAACACCGTTGGAATGCTCCATGTTGCACAGGCATGACAATACCCTGCGAGCCAAAGGCTCCAGGGGAAGTCGTGTTCGTGCGCGCATCACGGAGCTACCGATATCGACAGGTCAGAGATCATCCGACCCGCCATTCCCGGGAATGGTTAGGAGAGAGGTATCCGGAAAGCGCCGAATGTGGTGATGACTGCCATGTGTGCGGTCCCTCTGGCCAGAACGTGCAGCCATTCGCTGCATGCGCTCGGATGGTGTGTCGTGCGTCGAGTATGCGGATTGCGGGTTTGCGATGTCAATACCTTTTATCCGAGTCATGCTTTTTGGTGTATAGCTCAGATTCGACCAATTGGGTTGAAGGGATGGCAGGGATGCGTTGTCTTCCTGCTCGTATGTGGAAACTCGGCAATATATCAAGCAACGTCTGGTAGTCATCCTATGGCCGCAACCCGAAAAGGTGGAAAGCAGAGCGCCGTTGGCGTGTATTCCAGCGCCTTGGACAAGCTTGCTGATGCTTCCAGATGCTCTGGCGGATACTATCTGACGCTCGGAGTTGTGGTGAGGGCCGATACGATGCCGAGGAGTCCAATTATGCCAAGTGGGAACAGGTGTTGAGCTTTCCCCGTGGGCGCATGTCCAAGGGCATATCCACGCTGCCAATTTCATGAGTGACGACGTGATCGTCGACTTGGAAACCTCTGCCAAGGCTGTGGACAACGCGCTCGCTATCGAGTCGTGGGCAAATACTGGAGAGATGGAGGCTACCGTCAGTGTTCACGATTCCCATATGAACTTGCTGTATAATCTCGGAATATGGTGTTGATTGATATCGCAGGCACGAGTGATGTTTCCGCTACGCCTTGCTCTCTGAAGGAGTACCCGATGATTGATCCCCGTTTCAATGCAGACAGTCTTCCAGACACCTTATTGGGAACGGCATACCCTTATGAAAATGTCACCGCGATGTTCCCCGATGAAGAGAAAGCGATAGCCGCAGTCGCCAATCTGGTCGATATGGGATTCTTGCGAGAGGAAATGGTTCTCGGTAGTGGTGAACAATTACTCAGTAACGAGCGTGTGATACGCGAGCAACGGGGCTTAGGTGCCCGCCTTTTCGGTTGGTTTCCTTCGGAGGAGGCCGAACATACAAAGCAATACACCGACCTTGCGTCCAAAGGCTATGCAGTCGTTGCGGTCCATGTAAAAGAAGATGACGCAGAGCGTCGCAGCCAAGTTGCCAAAACCCTACGGAAGCATGGGGGTACCAGTCTCCTTTATTACGGCAAACGAACTACGACTACTAACCTCTAGGCGCACAGAGAAACGGCCTCTCACCTGAGGGGCCGTTTCCCTGTGCGATTCGTGAGCTGCCATTTTGCTGACGTGCCAGCGGCGAACGTGCTCGTTTGCCGGTAGGAAGCGGAGTCAAACGCCACGGATTGGCAGGCAATTACCGCTGTCGGAGGGGCCGTGATTGGTGCTCTTGGCTTATACCGTGCCGGGGTGGCGAATGAGCACGCTTCCCGAGCCGCGCGGCAGGCAGAAGTGGCCAACGAACTGGCGCGTTCGGCTATCGAGACATCCGGCAACGCAAACACACTTAAAGCCCAGCTTTCGCTCCGCTTAGCACGGGACTTCTCGTCACGCTCCACGAGTTGGACGGCGAGAAGTTTCATCGATGAGGTTCAAGTGACTGCTGCTGAATCAGGGGATGGGACGCGTGAAGTAAGGCCGTAGCCAATCTAGTCATTCCGTCTCTGTGGAATCCCAGAGCGCGCTGCCTCTGTCATCCTTGGTCAGAGCAGAGAGCGGCTTCCCTAAGACAGCCTCCGCGCGCTCTATGGCTTCCTCAAGTTCAGGTGTTAGAGCTCAAGGTAATGATTTGCTGCACGCAGCAAGGGACTTGACAGGCAGCTCTGGGGGCGCTCCTTTCAGGCGGAGCCAGTCCACGCAACTGGGCAAGCCTTCGATATCAATCGTTGACTCAGGGACGTCTTCAGTCGCTGCGTCCCGTTGCAGACGACTCACGACTCTGATGCAATGGTCCTGCCCGTCGTGCGTTCTCTCTTACATGGCCTATATATATATTTATTCAATGTGGTGTGCAGGATTCTCGGGCGAGGAGACGAGCAAGGTGGGGCCGCGGATTGCCAAGTTCGGCGTCGATACGGACGGCGATTCTGCAGCTGAGCATCTTGCGCACCTGCAAATGGAACGCATCGCTGACCTCGGAAGTGGACGTGTTCGATCAAACATTCCACGGCGTAACGCGGTTGAAGCAGGAGCGTGATGCATCCTTCAATCAGTTCGTCGGTCCCGCATGTCCGACGACATGGCTGATGTAGCGTTCGGCCGAGCGCTGGATGACCCGATTGGCGTCGGTCGTGACATGCCGATCAAACGCGTCATGGACGCGATCGAAACGATAGCGGGCGAACTGAGATGCCATCCGGGCGATCGTCCCCGCATCGAGCGGGATCTGATTCGGATAGCTGTACATGAACGTCACCCACTGGGGATCGGCCACCACGGTGACGATGTCGCCGCTGAAGAGCACGCCTTTTCCGTCACCTTGACCGGCGTTGTCCCAATGCAGCACCATCGCCCCGGGAAAGTGTCCGCCGGTGCGGAGGATTCTCACCCGTGGCAGCGGCAGCATGGAGTCACCGGTCCAGAACCGCACGGCGGGATCGGGATACATCACCCAGCGACGATTGGCCTCATGGAGCAGGATCGGCACGTCGCCAAGCATCCGGCTCCACGCGATCATGGTCGTGTAGTAATGCGCGTGGGAGATCGCGATCGCGGAAACGCCACCGCGCCGCTTGATCTCCGCGACCGTGTCTTCATCTATCAATGCGACTAGATCCCACAGGATGTTTCCGTTCAAAGTGGAGATCAGATAGGCCTGCTGGCCGATGCCGAATTTGGGCTCGGTGAAAATCCGGGTGACCCCTGGCTCGACGTCTTCGAAACGGTTTGCGTGCGTCTTCCGGAGGTCGGCAAGCGTCGTCCATTGCTGGCCGCTGGCGGGAATGTACTGGCGGTCATCCTCGCAGATGGGGCAATGCCGGGGAACCGCGGTAGCTGGCGGGAATTGCGTGCCGCATGCCACACACAGGAATGCAGCGTCGTGGGTTCCGGATTGTGCAGTCACCAGGTGAATCCTTTCGCGACGCGAACACCTGCATTCATGGTGCACGACGGGACGGATTTCTTCAATGCCGATATCGCTGTCACGCTCGCCGATGTGTGTCCTGCTGATGCAGTCCGCACGTTGGTGGGACCGGCGTCCACCCTTTCTCCTGCATGCGGGCGCAAGCATATCGTTTGGTGACGGTAGAAATGGCGGTCGCGCCCGACATGTTCGAGCAGAGCGCAAGGAACGGTGCTTTCCGGATCGTCGATGAATTGACTCTTCCCCCGATCTGATCGAGGTTCAAAGAAGCAATGCTTTCGGAAGCGGGAACGGCCGGTAGTGCGCCTGACGGACGCGTGGTCATTCATGGCTTCCGGATTGCATTGGTTTCAGGGAATCCAACCAATCAGGATTCGCGCACAGGACCGCTACAGGCCGCTGACTTCAATGGCACACATCGAACGGTTTCGTCGCAGTTCACTCCCCCCGCAGCCAAGGCTCTTGTCCGCACAAGGGCGTACCGGGACGATCATCACGATGAAAACGAATATGGTACGGGGAGCGGATGCGCTAAAAATCGCCAGAGATGTCCTGCACCTGGATGACTTTCGTCCGGGACAATCCGAAGCGCTCGACGCCGTGCTGCAAGGAACAAACGCGCTGGTGGTAATGCCCACAGGATCCGGCAAATCCGCCATCTATCAGATCGCCGGCATGCTGATCGAAGGCTTCACCGTCGTGGTTTCTCCACTGATCGCGCTTCAGTACGCTCATGTGGAGTCGATCAATTCGATGGGCGTCGATATCGCGGCACAGCTCAACTCGACATTGACAGACGCAGAACGCGACGAGGTGTTCACCCGGTTGGGGGCGGGTGAGATCAGGTTTCTCTTTCTGGCACCCGAACAGTTCCGGAGCGACGATACGATGGCCTGCCTCACCAAGGTGCCGCCGTCGCTCTTTGTGGTCGATGAGGCTCATTGCATCAGTGAATGGGGTCATGATTTTCGGCCGGATTATCTGCGGTTGGGCACGGTCGTCGGGCAACTCGGTCATCCGCAAACGCTTGCACTGACGGCAACCGCCGCACCTCCGGTTCGGCTCGAAATCATCGAACGACTGGGCATGGGCGAGCCTGCCACGATCATCGAGGGTTTCGACCGGCCCAACCTTCACCTCGCAGTCGAAACGTTCGAGGATGAGGAAACCAAACGCGCCACCTTGCTGGACCGCGTCGAGGCCAGCCTCAAGCCAGGCATCATCTACGCCGCAACGCGCAAGGACACCGAGGAACTGGCCAGCGCATTGAATGCGCGAGGGGTTTCATCCGCTGCCTACCACGCGGGGCTGAAAGCCGACGCGCGTACCGGGGTGCAGGCAGCCTTCATGGACGACACCGTCGACGCGATCGTCGCCACGATCGCGTTTGGCATGGGAATCGACAAGCCAAATGTACGATTTGTGTTCCACCACAACATCAGCGAGTCCATCGATTCCTACTATCAGGAAATCGGGCGAGCAGGGCGCGACGGAAAGGACGCAGACGCGGTCCTTTTCTATCTCCCCAAGGATCTCGACCTGCGCCGATTCCAGTCGGGAGCGGGTGAGCTAACGGTGGACGAGGTCGCCCTGATCGTCGAAGACATGATGAACGATGACGGTCCGGTTCATCCCGACGAACTGAAAGAAGCCGCGAGACTGGCGGGGCTTTCGGATTCCCGGCTGATGCGCATTGTCGGCCGCCTGGAGGATGCCGACATCGTCGAGGTCGATGCCATCGGGGATATCACGATGAAGATGTCCGAAGTCGATTCCCGGGACGCCGGAAGAACGGCGGTCGAGGCCCAGAAGAATCTGCAGAGATTCGCCCATTCTCGTATCGAGATGATCCGCCAGTACGCCGAACTGGGCCAGTGCCGGCGGGAATTTCTGTTGAATTACTTCGGGGAACAATTCGCCGCGCCGTGTGAGACCTGCGACAACTGCGACGCTGGTCTGGTCGCTGCGACCGCGCACGTCGAGCGGCCATTCCCACTCAACATGCCGGTGATGCATGCGAAGTGGGGCATGGGCGAGGTCATGCGATACGAGCGCGACACGATGGTTGTGCTCTTCGGGACGGTTGGCTATCGCACCTTGGGCATCGAGCTCGTGCTCGCAAACGGGCTTCTCGAGGCGAGGGGCGATATTGTCCTGGACGCTGCAGATTGAGAGTGAACGGGACGCCTTACGGTCTTTCGCATCAACGAACTCCGCCATACTGCCACCGATCGGCCCGCAGTCGGCAGTCGGCATTCGGACAACGATCGCGACGCGTTCATCGGTCCACGGGACATCAGATCAGACATGCCCGTATCGGTTGCTTGCCGCTGACGGTGCCTCTTTTGGTGCCGGCGGATGGTCGTTCGATCGCGTATTGCGCTTTCGAATTCGGTATCCTGTGATCGATGGTTCACTGGCAGGTCGATGCAGAGGTTTCTGCAATCTTCCACTCATGGCCAGACGTCCGGAATATCGATCAATCCAGAAGAAAGGCCCCGGTCAATTGGGGTGTCGACGCCGGACATCGGGCGTGTCCTATCCGAGTGATCGGCAAGCTGGACATGCGATCGCCGATCGCGGCTGCTCGGAATCGAGGCCATGCTGGATGGCCCGACTGTTCACCCAGCTGCCCGATCTCCGACAAGATCGGAACTCGAGCCGGGTGCACGAGGAGTGATGTAGCGTCCTCCCCGGACCCGCGCCGGGTGCACGAAGCGATCGGTGAGGTGCGGGATGTATTCGAGGAAGAGCGCCTCGTGCCCCAGGCCGATATGGTTGAACAGCACCAGATGCTGGTGGATCTGCCCCATGTCGCCGACGTGAGGGACGACCGGGATTCCGAACTGACGGGCGAGGAGACTGACAACCAAAAACTCGCTGATACCGGCCACTCGCGTGCAATCGACCTGAATGAATCCGGTCGCCTCCGCCTGCAGGTAATTCTTGAAGCCGATCCGGTTGGCAACGTGCTCGCCGATCGCAAGCCGGGTCGGGGCGAGTGCCTTCGCAAGCGTCTGGTGGGCGATCACATCGTCGGGATGGGTGGGCTCCTCGATCCAGAACAGGTTGAGCTCGGCGAGTTCGGCGCCGATCTTCAGCGCCTGGGGAAGCGTCCACTGCTGATTGGCATCGACCATCAGGCGCACGTCCGGGCCTACGACGTCGCGGATGATTCGTGCTCGCGCGATATCCCGGCGGGGATCTGCATGGCCGACTTTCAGCTTGAGTGCGGTAAATCCGTCGATGATCGCTTCCCGCGCATTCTCGCGGATCTGCTCGTCGCTGTATCCGAACCATCCCACGGACGTGTCGTAACCGGGGTAACCATGCTCGAGAATCCCGCTTCGTGCGGCCCGACCAGATTGTTCGCCGGCGAGCAGGGCAATCGCGGCATCGGCGGTCAGGACATCCTCCAGATAGGACAGATCGAGTGCCGCGACAAGGGCTTCCGGCGAAAGATCGATCAGTAGCTGCCAGAGTGGCACGCCCCGCGATTTTGCCCAGAGGTCGAAGCAGGCGTTCGTGATCGAGGCGAGCGCGAGATGGACGACTCCCTTGTGCGGTCCAAGCCAGCGGAGTTGATGGTGATTTGCAAGGTGCCGTTGCGTCTCGCCAAAGTGCGCCATCAGGGATTCGATCTCCTCGCCGACAAGGTCTGCGGAGAGCAGATCGATCGCTCCGGTCACCAGATCGTTGCCACCCCCGAGGGTGAACGCCAATCCGACCCCGATATGATCTGCCGTATGGAGGTTCGTCACGGCATACGCATAGGTGGGGTCGACATGGACGGCATCCGTGCCTTCGCCCGGCTTCAGTTCGAAGCGGGCATCCTCGGTGGTCACAGCGGTGACAATGGTCTGGCTCATGGGCGAGATCGCTCCTGATCGGTTTCCGGTGAGGGCATCGTGATGTTCGCGGTGGTTACCTGATGCTGGGCTTCTGCCAGGGCGTCCCCGACCGAACGGGTTCCGTGCAGCGCTGCGGAGAGCATCGGCCAGGCCAGATCTTCCATCACCGGATAGGTTGCGAGCGGCGGAAACGAGATCCTCGAAGGCAGCGGCAATCCGGGGATCTGGGTAGCGGGCATCTGGCATGGCGGGGCGCTCCAGTACGCAAGCAAACACTGTGCAGCCATCCTCTGCATTCCTTCAGTATCCCCCGTTTCGCCCCCCGCTGAGAGTGCGATTGCCCTGGGGTAGAGTCGGAATCAGGGGCAGAATTGCCTGTGCTATGGTTATCTGACCTGCGAGCCAAGGGTGGCAGGTGTTGGCTCAGAGCTTCCTCCCAGTGATCATTAAATGAGGCCGGGGTGATGAAACGTTACCAAGTCCATATACTGTGGAAGAATCGGTTTGCGAAGTACGTGTATCCGCTACTTCTGACGGTTATTCTCGCAGGGAGCTGGTTCGCTTACTCAGGGAAAGCGGGCTCCTCAAGGGATCTCAAGGTGGCGCCAGCTATCAGCGTGTCACTGCTCGACGGCAGCAAATGGAATCTTGCTGATAGCAGAGGTCGAATCGTGGTGGTGAGCTTCTGGGCGTCATGGTGTGCCCCATGCAAAGAAGAGGCTCCAGCCCTGGAAAAGGCATCGACTGCGAATCCTGATGTCTTGTTCGTAGGCATCGCGCCTAAGACCGATGATCCCGATCACGTTATGTCATTTGTAAAGACGTATGACATACCGTACTCGATCGGTCGAGATGTAAGTGGGCAGATCAGTATCGACTACGGCATCTACGGATACCCAACGACCGTGTTCATCGATCCATATGGACGCATTTCTACAATGACGTTCAGTTCCCTTGATGAGCAATCCATCGAGAAGTTGATCGTGAAAGCCGCGTCAGAAGCCTCATGACGACGATCTCTATCCCCGGCACCCGCCCCGGCACACCCGCCTACGAACTTCGCTTCCGACGCGACGAGCGGACCTCCAAATCTGCTGCTCCCGCTCGGGGTCCGGCTGCGTCGGCTGATAATGCGGTCGCGAACTCCAGTCGGTCATGGTGAAGGATGCTCCAAGGTGATGCATTCGATGTTCCGATTCACGCGATCATGCCGTTGGCAGGTGACTGGAGCAGCAGGCTGGTAGATCCGGCGTTCAGGAAATCGCCAGCTTGACGACGGTCACGAGCGGATCGATCAGCCGTGATGGAACGGTCACGCGCAGCAGGCCGCCCTCAAGCTCGCCGCCATGGTGATCCATCTCCAGTGGTTGTCCGGTCGAGAGAATCGTCGCGCCGAGCACCTTGGCGCTCAAACCGCGCACGCGGACGACATCGCCATTCACCGGGCCGAGGAGGAAGAGATAGATGGCGCGATCGTTTCCGGTCGAAGGACCGTAGAACGATCCGGGCGGCAGGCCGGGACCCGCATCGAAGATCGATTCATGATTGCCCTTCATCCATTCCGCGAGCACGATCCAGCGCGATGCCAGTTCCGGTGCGATCTCGCCGTCCGGGGTCGGTCCGACGTTGAGTAGAAGGTTGCCGCCCTTCGAGGTCACCTCGGCGAGGGTGGCGATCAGTTCGATGTCTCGACTTGTAGGCGCGATCGTGGGCGTTGTACGCCCATGTCTCGTTGATCGTCAGGCACGTCTCCCACGCGTAGTCGGGTGGGGAGACCGGAACGTGTTGTTCCGGAGTTACGTAATCGGCATATTCGTCCGATCCGATCCGGTTGTTGACGACACACTGCGGCTGTAATTCATGGATCATGCGCTCGAGTTCGGCGGTTTTCCACTCCTCTGGTGTGTGTTCCCAGTGACCGTCGAACCAGAGCAGATAGATCTGTCCAAAGTTGGTCAGGAGCTCACGCACCTGACCGTGCATGAAGTCGAGGTAGCGCGCCCAGCGCGCAGGGTCCTCGGCGATCGTGCGCGGCGAGCCGGGGGTGTAGCTCGATTCCGCGCGGACATGACGATCTTCGCTGAGTTCGAACGGGTAGTCCGGGTGATGCCAGTCGCAGAGCGAAAAGTAGAAGCCGACTTTCAGGCCGGCAGCCCGACACGCCTCCACATAGGGCGTCACCAGGTCCCGATTGGCAAGTCGATGGATGCTCGAATAGTCGCTCAGCCTGGTATCCCACAACGCATATCCATCGTGATGCTTGGTCGTGAGCACCATATACCGCGCGCCGACGTTTCTGGCGAGCGTCGCCCATGCGACAGGATCGTATCTCGTGGGGTTGAAGCGATCGGCCATCGATTCGTAGTCCGCCCACGGTACGGTTCCCCGAAAGAGCGGCCATGAGGCCTCGATGCTTCGCGTGCTGTATGGCCCCCAATGTATGAACATTCCGAGATGGTCGTCCTTGAAGGCGGAAATGCGCGCGGACTTGGCGTCGGTCATGTCGACAGGAGCTCCTCACGATGGTGCTGTGGCAACGGCGGCAGAATTCGATTCGGTTTTCATCTGGATCGATTGTATACAGTATTCGGTTGAGATGGAAGTGCTGCATCGATCGAAGATGTGCCCAACGCGGGGACGACAACATTTCCGCTGTTCCTGTCATTCTGAGCAGGCGAAGAATCCCGGTGCGAAGCACTCGTCAGTGCAGCTGGCGCCCGCTCCGAGTCGGACACTTGTGCTGTGTCAGAGCACTGAGCCCTTCGGCGGAGTTCACCCTGAGCGAAGCCGAATGGTCTCAAGATACACTCCGTCGAAGGCTAACTTCGAGCGTCTGGGCCCGCTCGAATCTTCCGTTCGCGAGGGATGTCGCCTGGTGAACCTTGATGAGAGATTTCTCGACTTCGCTCGAAATGACGAACGCGGGCGGCGAGATGGTTGGGGCAGCGGGGGGAAATATCTCTTGACAAGCCACTGAGCGCATTCGAAGGATGTTGCTGTCATTCCGGACGTTCTCGTCCACTCGTCGGTTCCATCACCGTCATTTCCGCAGCTGCGCCGGAGTCTGTCGAGAAATCTCCCTCGGAAGCGCGCGTCAACGGCGAGATGTCTCGACCCATTCGGCTTCGCTCGGCCGCGCTGCGAGGGCAGGACGCAATCCCGGCCAACTGGTCCCTCGCGGTGCTCCGCCGCCGCTGCTGGGATGAATGATAGGGGCCATGTCACGGGTCCATCGCGCTTTATCCGAGTACTCGCACGTGTGTTAGCATTCAAGAATCGTTAACAGACGCGCTTCACAGCTGTACCTGCCGTAGAGGTTGCGCGAAACCGGAAAGCAAATATGGCCCCAATCTGCTGTAATAACCTAAACCATTAGGTCCTCAATCTCGATCTGATCGCCTCCGGTCACCCGATGCTTTGGCATCCGCTGGTCTAGGAGCGCGTTGCGCGTCCCCCACCGAGCGTGGACGCCTTCAGGTCGATCCGAACATATCTCGGATGAGCGAATGGAAAAGATGATGCAGGCAGATTCTGGCATTGCCGGAACGTCAGTTGTGCTGGACCGTGCATCGGGCAGCGCTTCGAACTCCGTACCGGCGTCAATTGCGATCGCCGCGACCAACCTCACGAAAACATACACGTTTCATCAGCAGGCGCCCGGACTTTTCGGTGCGTTCCGCAGCGTGCTGCAGCGGAAGACAGAAACCCGTCTCGCCGTCGATCGCGTCAGTTTCACCGTTCGGCGCGGCGAGATCGTCGGTCTGCTCGGTCCGAATGGGGCCGGCAAAACAACGACCCTGAAGATGCTGACCGGGTTGCTCCATCCGACCTCGGGCGAGATCGATGTGCTCGGCTATCGTCCGTTCGACCGTCAGACCGAATACCTCCGTCGCATCTCACTCGTGATGGGGCAGAAGACGATGCTCTGGTGGGACGTTCCGACAATGGAAAGCCTGCTTCTCCACAAGGAGATGTATGGCTTGAGCGACGCGCTCTTTACGGAGAGCGTCGACGAGCTGGCGACCTTGCTCGACGTGCAGGATCTTCTTCGCGTCCAGGTGCGAAAACTCTCGCTCGGAGAGCGGATGAAGATGGAACTGCTGGCGACGCTCGTGCATCGACCGATGGTGCTTTTTCTCGATGAACCGACGATCGGCCTCGATGTAGTGGCCAAGGCTCGAGTGCGCACCTTTCTCGCCGACATCAACCGGCTGCGGGGCACGACGATCGTGATCACGAGTCACGACATGGATGACATCGAGGCGCTCTGCTCGCGCGTGATGATCGTCAATCATGGCCGGATCGCCTACGACGGTGGACTCACCGACCTCGTCCAGAGCGTGCAACCACGGAAACTGATCCGGGCGACCTATGGTGCGCCTGTCGATCCCCGGCAGCTGGGTGAGGACGTCGTGATCGTCACCAGCGATGGGGACGATCAGAGCAGACACGTCCTCTCGCTGGAGGTGCCGCGCGATCGGATGAGCGACGTGCTGGAACTCCTGCCCCGGCTTGGTCCACTGATCGATCTGGGGGTGGCCGATGCCGATGTCGAAGAGATCATCCGCGAACTCTTCGCCAGCGACATCGGTGCGGGGGTGACGCCATGACCCGCATGGAAATCACGCGCCTGATCCGGAGGATGATCGCGATCAACATGGCGAACTCGCTCGCCTACCGCGGCGACGTCGTCTTCTACATGCTGAGTACGATTCTGGACCCCTTGATCTCGGTCCTGATCTGGCGGGCGGCGATCGCGAGCGGTGCGGAACTGCCGGTCGATGGGACGTATCTCACGAGCTACTTCGTCTTGCTCGGGGCGGTCTCGATGCTGACATCATCGTGGCTGACGTACTTCATGGCGGAGGAGATCCGGAACGGCAGGTTGTCGATCTGGCTGGCGCGACCGGGATCGTTTCTCTACGAGATGATCGCCAACAACCTGGCCGAGAAGGGATTCAAGTCGCTCATCCTGACGCCGATGATCCTTGTCTTTGGCTGGCTGCTGCGCGATTCGGTGAGTTTGTCGGCGCCGCCGTCACGATGGTTGCTGCTGGCGATCAGCATCGTGCTGGCGGCGGTGATCATCTTCTCACTCGACGTGATCTTCGGGTCATTGGCGTTCTGGATCGACGACATCTCGGGAGTCGAGCGCGGGCGGATGCTGGTGGCGACGGTGCTGGCCGGTCAACTGATACCGCTCGCCCTGATGCCGGAATGGGCGAGCGGGTTCGTGCACCTGCAGCCATTCCGGTTCATGATCTCGTTCCCCCTGGAGATCGTGGTTGGCGATCTCGACCGGCACGAACTGGTAGTCGGCTTCACCACGCAGCTCTGCTATCTGGTGTTCTTCGTCCTCTTCGCCCGCTGGATCTGGCGACGTGGACAGCGGTCGTACTCGGCGGTGGGAGCATGATGCGAGACAACGATGAGGCGCCATTGATGCGCGAAGGTCACATTCGGAAAAGAATCCTCATGTTCCCTCATCCAATCCGTAGGGGCGATCCCTGTGATCGCCCGGTATCCCGTGATCGCCCGGGTGAACGAGTCAACACGGGGTTGAGCCGTATGAACAGGAAGTATCGAGACAACCGGAGGGAATCATGATGGAGACTGGGTTCGATACTCTTCTTGATACCTCGCGGTGGGCGGGTATGACCCGTCATGCGCGTCTCTGGCGAGGTTTTCTGTCGCTCGCACTGGTGCGCGAGGCGCAGTTTCGCGCACATCTCGTGGCGACGGTCAGTGTTGGCGTGATCCAGCTCGCGATCTCGCTGATCCCGGTGCTGCTGCTTTTCAGCTTCACGACTGAGGTGAAGGGGTGGACCCGGGCCGACGTGATCGTGCTGGTCGGCATTCACCAACTGATCACCGGTTTGCTGGCGATGTTCGTCGCCCCGAACGTGACAAGAATGACGGAGTACATCACACACGGCGATCTCGATCTGCTCCTGATCCGTCCGGTGAACACGCAATTCTACGTGACGACGCGCTGGATGCAGCCGGCAGAGTTCTTCAACGTGCTGACCGGTCTGTTCCTGGTGGCGTTCGGGATCGTGCGTGCTGGTGTCACGCCGGGGGCAATCGATCTCCTGAAGGGGATCATCCTGCTCGGCGCCGGGTTCATCCTGCTGACATGCGCGTGGTCGGCGTTGTCATTCTGCGCGTTCTGGATGAGTTCCGTGACCTCGATCACGTTCTTTTTCAACGACATCATGCAGGCGGGGTCCTACCCGGTCGTCTTCTTCCCCACCGCGATCCGGGCGCTGCTGACCTTCGTGGTGCCGCTCGCCTTCGCGACGACCTTTCCGGCGCAGGCGATCACCGGTGGCATCTCCTGGTGGGTCGTGGTTGGTGCGATGGGGTTCTGCCTGATGGCAGTCGTTCTGGTGCGCGTGTTTTGGACGTACGCGGTCCGGTTCTATTCCAGCGCCAGCAGTTGACCCCTTGGGCTGCGTTTCCGGGTGCGATAGCGTAGAATTTGCGATCGTGACCGGCCATTCAACAGATGGGAACGGCACTCATTCGTTGACTGCCTGGTCAAATACGCGTCGATCAAGGCAATACTCGAATTGTCCGAAGGTTTCGGATTGTCGATAGGCTGATCTCGTGATGCGACAGGTACTCCGAGAACCGGCAAGGAAGGGAAATTTCTCCGTGAAATTGCGAATAGTTACCCTGGTCATGATGTTGGCGCTGTTTGGCGGCGTCTTTGCGCGTGGCCCGATGGCCGCATCTGCTGCGCAGGAGACTGCATCTCCTGCTGCGCAGGGCGATCAGTTCGACCTTAGCACGCTCGAAGGTGCCCAGAGTGGTGTGGAGCGAACGTATTCCGGGGACCTGACGGCGTTGCTAGGGGCGATGGCCACTCCTGGCGCTGGCGCTCCTGATTTCTCCAAGATCGGCCTCTTCAGCTTGCAAGGGTCCATCATCACATTCGACAACGCCGATCACGCCAAGGCTGCGGTCGGCACGATCGGCGACCAGGTAACCAAGGGCGCATCCAGTTCCGTGATGGGTGCCAAGCTCAATCAGGAGCAGGTTGATGTCGGCGACAATTCCACCGCCTTTTCGGCCCAGATCGATCAGCAAGGGTTGTCTGCGTCGGTCTTCGTGGTCGTTGCCCAGAAAGACGCGCTCGTCTATCTGAGCATTGGAATCGCCTTCTCTGGTGATTCCGTCAAGGATGACACCGTGAACTTCGCCAAGGCGCTGGTCGACGGCAAGGCCAGTGACGGCGAAGGTGATTTCAAGGCCGACGGAACCTCGACCGGTGGTCTCTGGGACAAATTCCCGGCGAGCGATGATGGGGTCCTGAAGGGTCTGAAGGTAGAAAGCGACAAGCAGATTTCGTCCGGGCGGTAGGGCGCTCACGCCACGCCCACGGCCACGTCTACACCCACAGCCAAGGGGATAAAACCCCGGTTGATACATCGCACACAGCAAGACCCCGGCAGATCTGCCGGGGTCTTGCTGTGTGCGATGTATCAACCGGGATCCCGAGAGACCTCTCTGCAAATGGGTAAAACTACTCAGGCGTTTGCTCATTCCGACCGCTACTGTAAAAGCACGGCAATGCAGGAGTTGTCCGCTTTGAAGATGAACCGGTAGGGAAGGATAGATGAGCATGGGTGTTTCGAAACGAAAACACGTGAGGAACCAGGCAGGGGGATCGCGAGGAGGAGGTGACAGGTCGAGATCGTCCGTTTGGCGAATGATCGTCATGTTGACTCTGCTGATGTCGCTGGTATCGGCGATCGCGCCATCGATGTCGCCAGTGCTTGCAGCGCTGCCCGTAGCGCTGCCCGTAGCGCTGCCCGCATGTGACGGCGGACAGGTGGTCGATCCGAATTCTGGCAAGTGCGCGGATCCGACCGAAGTGGTCGATGCGCCGACCGAGATTCCACCGACGGATGTCCCGTCGCCAACTGACATGCCATCGCCGACCGACGAGGTGGCGACCGAGACACCGATCCCGACCATTGCGGCACCGGCAAACGTGGAAATCTCCAAGTTCACCTGCCCGGTGAACTTCTCGCCCGTGGCCGCCGATGCCAATGCCGCCACCGATTGCACCCAGATGACCAATGGCGTCACCTTCGTGCTGACCCTGACGTCCGGAACATTGCAGTCGAACACGGGAGACAGCGTCAACGGCAAAGCTGTGTTCGCGTCGATCGAGCCGGGTGCGATCACCATCACCGAGCAGCTGCCGCCGGGAACCGATTCGACGTTCCACTATTGTGCCGTGACAGGCAATCCGACTTCGCTGGAGCTCGGTCCCGCCTTCAGCGGTCAGGTGAACGCGGGCGAGACGATGACGTGCTCCTGGTACAACGTTCCAGCACCCGAGGTGACCCCGACGGCGACCAGCAGCACCGTCGCCTCCCCATCGGTGGAAGCAACCGCAACCGCAACCGCAACGGTCGCCATGACGATGACGCCGACCATGTCGGATGGCACGCCGGCAACCCCGTCCAGTGAAGGCGATCTGACGGTCTACAAGTGGATGTGTCCTGCTGTCTACGACGAGATGAAGGCGGGTGCGAATCCCGTCGTGGATTGCACCACTCCGAAAGATGGCATCACCTTCACCCTCACGGATGATGCCAATGTGCAGGTCCCGCTGCAGACGAACACAGGTGACAGCATCCCAGGCGCGGTCCACTTTGGAGGTGTCGCGGATGGTGCCTACCATCTCGTCGAGACGATTCCCGCCGATATCCAACGCGCCTTCGTCTCCAGTTGCTCGATCACAACCGGGACGACCACGACGACGATCACGCCGATCGTTGTCGCCGGTGCCATCGAGCTCGCGATTCATGGTGGCGATGTCATCGTCTGCAACTGGTACAACGTCCCACCGCTTGGGACGAGCGATCTGACGATTCACAAGCAGCTCTGCAACGGCGGTACGTATACCTCCGATGCGGATTGCGCTCCCTACAACAAGGGCGTGAACTTCACCGTTTCGATCAAGTCGGGCGCGTCCTTCGTGCCGGTCACGAGTGGCACCACCAATTCGCTCGGTGTCCTTCCCTTTACCGGGCTCGCCCCCGGCACGTACCAGATCGCCGAGACTGGCTGGACGCCGTGCGACGTGAAGGCCACCCGTTTCAATGATGCCGGCGTTTTGGTCACCGCGCTGAATGGCGACGGAACGATCGAGCTGGTCAACGGCAAGGAAACCGTTGTCACTGTCTCGAATTGCCTTGGCCGTGGTGATATCACCGTCTACAAGTGGACGTGCGCACCCGGTTACGACTACACCAAGCCGGGCGCCAACCCTCCAATCGACTGCACCACCGCGACCAACGGCGTCAATTTCCGGTTGACCGACAACGCTGGCGTTCAGATTCCGCTGCAGACCATGACGGGCGACAGCATCGCCGGTGCGGTTTACTTCGGCGGCACGGTTTCAGGAGATTACACGCTGACTGAAGACATCCCGGCCGGAATCCAGCAGGAGTTCGTCTGGAACTGCACCGGCGCCTCCACGAGCTGGGTCCACCCGATGCCCCTCGCGGTCGGTCCGAAATTGGCGATCACGGTCGCGAACGGCGACAAGATCGTCTGCAACTGGTTCAACGTTCCGAAGCCCGATCCACAATCCGGTGATCTGACTGTCCACAAGCAACTCTGCTCGGGCACGGTGTTTACCTCGCCGGTCGATTGTGACACCTTCGAGGGTGGCGCGACGTTCCAGATCCTCGCCTGGAATGGCACGACCTGGGTTCCGGTGACCACGGCAACGACCAACAACGTCGGTGTGATCGCGCTCACGGGCCTGGCACCCGGTACCTACCTCGTCAAGGAAACCGGTGGCAATCCGTGCAACGCGACAGCTATCCAGCTCGATGGTGCAGGCAAGCCAATCAATGTACTCAACGCCACCGATGGTACGGTGCCGGTCACGAATGGCAAGGAAACAGTTGTCACCGTCTTCAACTGCCGTGTTCCGGGCAAGAAGCCGGAACCGACCAAGACCGCGTCCAAGTTCCCGAATACCGGTGTCGACCCCGCCGCCGGGCCGGTGCACTCGCTGCAGCAGGATACGCAGGTCATCGAACCGGAGACGCCTACCGCCGTTGCCTCCTCGGGGACACCGGATGCCGCGGCCTGCCCGGCCATCACCACCGCCGATGGCGCGGTTGGCACACCCTCGGCAACACCCGAGGCGGGTCAGGATTGCGCTCGCGGTCAGGTTCCGATGACGGTCAGGATTCCAGCCATCCAGGTCGAGGCAACCGTCGAGGTCAAGGAGATTCTCGACGGGGAGATGCAGCAACCTACGGATGAGAAGGTCGTCACCTGGTACAAGGAGACCGCCCGTCTCGGTGAGATCGGCAATGTCGTGATTGCCGGGCACCTCAATTGGTGGGGATTTCCCGAAGCCATCTTCTTCAATCTTTCTACGCTGAAAGCGGGCGATGTGATCGAGGTCTCCGATGGCTCGGGTGGAACGTTCACCTACGCCGTCACGACGGTCCGTCAACTGCCGGCCAATGGTGGACCCGAGGAGATTGTGAAGGGGACAGACGCAGAGACGATCACGCTCATCACCTGTAGTGGTGAGTGGGATCCGTCGGTGAGTGAATACGACAGCCGGACGGTCGTCCAGGCGGTGCGCGTCCAACCCGCCCCGTAGCGAACCCCTGGCTAAACGATCATCGGCCCAAGCATCCCGGCATCCCGACATCCCGGCGTCGGGATGCCGGGGCCCGTGTGGGCCCGTGTAGTTGAAACCACCGAAAAGGAGCGTTCCGCGTTCCGCTCTCACTTCTCCGTGGCCGTTCAGGATGCTGATATCTCGCTCGTTCCAGTGTGTCAGTGATGAGGGAACACCATGAAACCTCGGACAACATCATCTGCAGGGCATTGTCTCGTTCCGCTGCGAATCGTTCTCTCGCTGATCGTGGTCGCCATGTTTGCCATGCCGTCGGCTGGAGATGCAAGCGCGCGCAGCGCGGTCGATATGGTGGTCGATCAGGCACCGACATTGCCGGGAGTGCCGAGCGACATCAAGATCGTCGCGTTTGGCACCCTGCCGTTGGAATCCGGCGACTATCGTTGGCAGGCGACACGTCTTGCCGCCTTTCCGGACGCGACCTCGACCGTGACGGTGCATCGAGGATTTCTGATCACCGTCAACAACCCGGTCACCATCGTCAAGGCAGATGGTTCGCAACGTCAGGTCGCCGGTGGATCGGCGTTGCCACTCGCCGAGGGCGAACAGTTTGCGCCGGTGCAGGTGAACGGGGTTGCGGCCGATCTGACGATCGTCGAGCTTCCACTCGTAGCCGACATCAGCCCGCAAGAGACTCCCGATCAGGTCGCGCCCATCACCTTGAAGCAGGGAACCCATACCTTCGCGGTGCTCGCGATTCCGGCGCGCAAGCCGGGTGACCCGACGGCAGGACAACTTCTCGCCAAGGCCGCCGGTCCGGGCATCGCGGTCTATCCTCGCGTGGTTGGCGAAGCCACACCTGCGGCCGGCGAGGAAACCGGACCGTTCTGGCTCGTGGCAATCTTCCCGACGTCCGGCACGTCGTCGCCGTCTGGATCCGGAACTGGCGGTGGAGTTGGGGCTGGAGCTGGTGACGGCAACCAGAGCAGAACCGGACAAGGGCAAAGCCGAGGCACCGGTAGCGGGAATGGAAGTGGAGGTAGCGGTGACGGTGGAAGCGGATCTGGTGGGCCGGGAAAGAACACGGTCCCAGCTCCCACCACCACGACTGCCGTAACCCCAAGTCCAAGCCCGACCTCGAATCCATCACCGACGCCAATGTCCACCCTCGCGGCGACGATGACTCCGGTGCCCACGGCGACGTCCGGGAGCGGATCAGGCCAGGGATCAACTGTGTTGAAGGATCCGAACAAGACGACGAACTACTCCGATCTGATCGATTCGGACGGGGATGGATTGACCAGAGCCGACGAACGCGAAGCCGGGACCAATCCAGACGTAAAGGACACCGACGGCGACGGCTTGTGGGATGGACCGGAAGTTGAAAGTGGGTGTCATCCGCTCGAAAAGGATACGGACGGAGATGGCATCACCGACGAGGGCGAGATCCTCCTGTACAAGACGAGTTGCAGGTGGGTGGACACCGATGCTGACGGATTGAGCGACTACGCGGAAATCTTCGGAACTCCATCGTCGGACCCACTGCTTGCCGACACGGACGGTGACGCCCTCTCCGACTTCGACGAGGTAACGCTGTATCACAGTGATCCTCGTTACGTGGATTCGGATGCAGATGGCTGGTCGGACACCTATGAGGCGCTCACGACCGGGACCAATCCGGCACTGCTGGATGGAGATTTCGATTGCCTGAGCGACCCACTCGAGGCGACGCTCGGCACGAATCCCGGTCTCCTTGATTCTGACGGTGACTTGCTGGGGGACGGGCAAGAGCATTCGGATGGCACGAATCCATTGGACTCCAACGATTTCAGGCATCTGGACGAGGCTCAGAACCCGATTCCGACCTGCGACGGAACCTACTCGCTCCAATAACGGGTGGCGAGTAGCGGGCGCGGTACGAGCTGCTGCGATGCGCGTACCGCGTACGCCGCGGGAACGGCGGGCGAGGGGGATCACCGACCCCGCCGACCTCGCCGCACGTACGCCAAGAGTACGTGCCAATCGGACTATCCAGCGAGCATATTGCCGCATACACTGAGGCAGGTGCCATGTCGGCGCCTCAGTCATCAACAACCAAAGGTGATCGTATGAAGTGCCGCAATGTGCGTATCCGTGGTGGCTCGTTGTTGATGTTCGTCGTTTTGTGTGCCTTGGCGATGAGTCCCGTACGGGCAGGAGCCATCTCTCAGGCGACACCCGATCCCGCAGATCTCGCGACTCCTGCAATGGGCGATCGCGAGCCCGATTTCGCGGCATACGCCGGGGTGAAACAGGCAGTTGTCCGGACATATATGGCTGATTTCGACGCCATTGCGGCGGATCATGCCACGCCAGGGGCAACACCGGAAGAGGCGACGCCGGGGGCCGTATCACCGGAATTTCGTGATCTGGGCATGATGCTCATGCTCGGAACCGCGATCGAGTTCGACACGCCGGCCAACGCGGAATCCGCCTTCCCCGGATTGACCGGGGAGGTCGAACAAAATGCACAGCTCGAGATCGGCGGCGATACGTCGAAATTCGTGCCCGTCACGATCGATGGTGTTGGTCAGGAGGCGAAGGCGTTTTCGTTGACGGTCGCCGCTGATAGCTTCGGTTCTGCCGGATTTCTCATCCTGACCCGGCAGGAAAATGTCATCTTCTCGGTCTATGGAATGTCGTTGAATGGTGAGGCAGAAGCAGCAACGACCGCGTTTGCGACGAAGCTGGCTTCCGGCGCGATCGGAAGCGGCGAGCCCGAACTCAACAGCGATGGGACCTCGACCGGCGGTATCTGGGAGGTGTTTCCACCAGCAAGGGATCCATCATTGTCAGGATTGGTCCCGCTCATTGATGCGCAGGTGTATCCCAAGCCGGATGCAACGTCGTAGAACCGCTGTTCAGCATGGCGGATATGGCGAAACTTCCAGCACGTCACGATCGACCGAGGCCGGGATGTACTGGGAGCCATTCGGTGTCGACGGCTTGTGCATGACCGGATCTACTGGAAGTTCGCCAGGTAGGGCAGATACTGATCAGCCGTGGGGTCATCCAGCTCACCGAGCAGATCTGTCCACGGCAGCGGTTCTCGCGTGAAGACGACCTTGCCGTCCTTGAACCAGAACGATCGATCGCGATCCCACGCGAGCTCGAGGCCGTTCCCCTCGTCATCGTCGAGGCAGATCGCCTCGTGGGTCCCGTAATCGGAGCCGTCGCCGATCTGCCAGCCAGCATCGAGAATACGCTTGAGCGCAACCGCGAGGTCGCGCCGTTCCGGATAATCGATCGCGACGTGATAGAGCCCGGTCGTGCCCTTGGGGGCGGGGTCCCCGTCCTTGTTCTCCCAGGGATTCAGCCCGATGTGATGGTGGTAGCCACCCGCCAAGAGGAAGGCTGCGGTATCGAAGTGGTTGACCCTTCCGGTTTCGGTTTCTCGAACCCCGTCAGGCAGATCAAACGTCGTGCCGCGCTTCGCCGAGCGTCGCCATCAACCGGTTTGCATTGGCAAAAATGGCAGAAGAGCCGGTGATATCGAAGATCTCGAGATCGCTCAAACCCACATCGCGCAGCGGCGCGAGATCCGCCGACGTGACCTGATCCGGATGCAGCGCGAGCTTGACGGAATAATCGACAATCGCCCGCGCGCGCGGTTCGAGCTGCGCTTCAGGTCCATCGTCGAGCAGACGCTGCACGCTCGATCGTTCCTTGACCAGTCCCGAATAGGCTCGGGCATGAACCGATGCACAGTAGATGCAACTCGTGACGCGCGATGTCGCCGTGGCGGCCAACTCGCGATCGGAACGCGGCCCACCCCCGTCACCGGAGATGATCTCGTTGAAGAGCGCGTAGCGTGCATCGAGCGATCCGGGATCGTGCGCGAGCGTCGCCCAGTAGGCGCGTCCGCGTTTGGCCGTGGAGATCGCATCCACCGCCGCACGTTGCCGGGACGTCGCGTCGATCTCGTCTACTGTCTTCAACCATGGTTGCCAACTCAGGATGTCCTGTGTGAATTCCGTCTGGCGAACGGTTCGAGGATCCGATTCGGATTCGCTCATGATGTGGCTCCCAGTGCCTTCAGCCCGACGAGCAGCCGCGCCTGATAGTGAACGAATGCGATGAGCTGCGAGATCGAGATGATGTCGATCTCGGTGAGGCCAGCGTCCTGGAGTGCCCGCACATCATCCGACGCGGTCTGGTTCGGATTGGCGTTGACCAGTGCGATCCGGGCGAGAATCGCCGTCAGGCGCGGAGTCGATTCGTCGACCGTCTCGTTCAACGCATCGATGATCGTCCGATACCAGTCGGCGAGAGCCGCATCGGGAATGCCGGCAGCGACACGATGCGCGATCAGCGCTCGTTCCGCCAGGCTGACATTTCCGGGATCTGCGGGTTGGACGGTCGCGTCATAGTAGTCCTGAATCTGCGCGAAGACCTGTGGTTTCTGCTCGCGAATCGCCTCGATCGCCGCGTTGCCGGCGAAGTGGCCGATCTCGAACGTCATGTCCCGAGGACGTTGCTGCGCAGGCGGTTGAATCGTTCCCATGCATCTTCCTTTGTGCGAGGTGGCTACGGTGACGGATACGCACCCCGTTCGGCCACGAAGTGCCGAACGGGCGAACATCATGCCCGACCGTTCGCGCCTGAAGCGAAGGGTGGGGTGTTCGCGCGTTCGACGAATGACGGCTAGGAAAGGTCGAGCGCATTCTTGCCGATGATCGTGAGTGCGATATCGTCCATCGGTGGATTGCCGAGTCCCGCCCGCACATCCCGGAAGTACCGCTCCAGTGGATACTGTTTCTGGAGTCCGACCGATCCGACAACTCGCAGTGCCTGATCGGTGATCGCGATCGCATTGTTCGTGACCGTGTATTTTGCGGCGGCAAACTGCCAGCCGATTTCCTCCCGATGCTCGGGGAACCGGTCCCATGTCTCGACCGTGCCATAGAGCACCGAGCGTGATTGCAGGAGGAGCAATTCCATCTGCGCGACTCGATGCTGGACGGTCTGCAATTCCGCGATTGGCTTGCCGAGTCCACTCGGAACCCGGTTCCGAGCGAAGTCCACGGCGAAGTCGCGAGCTGCCGTGGCGACGCCGAGGTAGACAGCGCTCGTCACCAGATTCCAGGGGCTGACGGCATTGCCCGGCGCGCCTTGCGCGGTCGGCAGCAGGTTCTCCAACGGTGCGACGACGTTTTGGAACACGACATCGTGGCTGCCGCTGGCCCGCATCCCGAGGTTGTCCCACGTCTGGTCGATCGATATCCCGGGCAGGTTCATCGGCACCAGGATGTTCCCCCGTGACCGCTCGCCCTGCTCGTCGATCGTCGTCAGCATGACGACGGCATAGTCGAGTGCCGGGGAGAGTGTCGCCCACGATTTGCGGCCGTTGATGACCCAGCCGTTCGGCGTCCATTGGCCCGTGGTGGCGTAGGTGCCGCCACGGCTTGGACTTCCAAGTTCAGGCTCGCTGGCTACATTATTGATGAGTGCACCGTGCTTGACGACGTCTCGGCAGACTCGCTCCCAGATCTCGGCGGCCCAGGTCTGGTTGTTGGACTGACCCGCCAGATTGATGAGCGACATCGTCGATCCGAACGCAACCCCACCATCACCTCGCGCCAACCGTTCCTGAGCGAGCATCACTTCCAGGGCCGTTGCCCCGCGTCCCCCGAATTCCTCGGGTACGGTCAGGGCGAGGAAGCCGGACGACCGAAGTGCCTCGAACGTGTCGAACGGGAACGAGTTCTCCCGGTCGTGGCGCGGGGCATTGGTGGCGGCGATCTCGGCCAGATCGTTTGCCAGCCCGATGAACTCGGCCTGACGCTCCGTCCTCGGATAGGGTGCATGGCTCTGCAAGCGGTTGCTGCGTTCGGTCGAACGTCCCTCGGAGGCGTGCCCGGTCGAATTGCTGGTGGTCGCGGAAGGGTGCGTTGTTGAAGTCATCAGTGCTCCAGGATGTAGATGGTTTCCAGCGACGGTGCATAGGCGATGTGCTGGGTCAGACCCTTCACATACGGCCGGTATGCAATGATCGACTGCTGGTCGAACAAGGGGGCGATTGCGATCTCGGCATTCGCGATCGCCTGAATCTTCTTGAAGAGATCCGCCTGCTTTCCGGGATCGAGTTCGATCTGCGCCTGATCGAGCAGGGCGTCGACCTCGGGGTTGTTGTATCCCCCGTGATTGGTCTTTCGTAGCGCAGATTGCGAACCAACGGTTCTTCCCAGAATGTCATTTGGCTGGCCGGTCGCCCAGCAGTTATCAGCAGCTACTGGAGATCGCACAGTCGTAATCGCGTGCGGCCAATGACCCGATGTCCACCGCCGACTCCTGTTTTAACTCGACATCGAAGCCGACTGGATGGAAGATCGCCTGCAGGCAGGTTGCGAGACTCGGCGCCTGGCGAACGCGCACATTCACATTATTGAACGGGGCCTTCGTGCCATTGAAGACAAGATACGTGTTGCAGGCAGTGGTGAAATGCTGGACCACGCAATCGGGATCATCGCGAATCTCGCCGGTCTGAGAGAGTAGCACCCGCGCCGAGTTCGGGCAGTTCATCGACTTCGCCCGCCTTGAGTGAGGAGAGGCGGGAACACTTGTCAGGATATGTGCTTGGTCTAATCCTAGTCAATGCCGGCCTGATGCCAAAAGAGTTCTCGTTCTGCTCGAGGACGACGTATCGATCGCGCTTTACAGGGCTGTTCTCTGGACTTCCTGACGAGACATCATGTCAATTCGGCCATCCAAGCCGACGTGATACCTGTTTGGCCAGTTTCGACGAAGAAATACGTGAAATTACGGACGCCAGCAGGTGATCGGTTGCCCGATCATGTATTTGGGACACGGGTAGGCTGATTTTGGCAGAGCAAGGCAGGAGAGATAGTCGGTGGTACCTGGCGATGAGTCATCGGGACCGGTAATGAGATATGCAGTTTAGAACGCGTTGGCGATCAAACGATCGTCAGCAGCGATGTTCGCATGCTGTGTAGCGCCGGTCGTGAATTCATCAGTTCGGAAAATGGTGCATTTAGCAAGGCAATTGACGCCTTTTTCGAGGAGCGGCGTGGATGAATACGACGTCTGATTTGATTGGAACACTCGCCCACAATACGTCTGAGTCCGCAGTGGCACCGGTCAGTGGTGAATCTGCGGCCCTGAATCCGACACCAACCTTGCCAACACCCCATCAACCGAATTATCCATCATTTACCAACAATCATACGCAAAACACCAACGTCAACGTAAACATGGCCATGCCAACGATAAACATGTCGATGCAGAATCATCAGACACCATTCATAGCTCGAGCGTTATGGTTTGTGTTTGTCGGCTGGTGGCTGTCCGCTATTTTTATCATTATCGGCTGGTCGTTTACTGTTCTCGGAATAGTGGTCTGGCCGTTGTTGCCGGTCGGTTGGTGGTTCCTGAATCGGGTACCACAAGCGCAAACGTTGCGCCGGCGCCGAAATGAGTTCAAGACCGACTATCGCGACGGCGCGATCTACATGACCGAACAGAAGATCCAACAAGTTCCGTGGTACTTGCGCCTTCTTTATCTCCCGGTCGGACTAGTCCTTGGTGCTTTGTGGCTTGTAAGCGCATGGGTGTTGGGAGTTCTGATCCTGACACTGCCACTCTCGGTTTGGATGATCGATCGCGCTCCCAAGGTCATCACGCTCCAACGCCACTAGTGCTCTGTCACGGCTCACATGCTGGGCAGCGGGAAAAGAGATTTCTCGACAAGCTCGAAATGACGAGGAAGAATCAGTATTCAGCAATCAATAACCGGTGCCAGCGAAACATCGTTGACAGACCACTAGGGTCTGTTTGCATACTCGAGTAAACTTGGGGGATGGAGCACCGACATGATTTAACTGATGACCAATGGACACGACTGGCGCCCTTGCTCCCGCCGCAGCAACCCGC
>JAABUS010001517.1_pt1 | contig 50128 bp, 47 predicted proteins | sample 5560161 | NCBI WGS metagenome assembly JAABUS01 (sample SAMN10711885, study PRJNA513376) | rock metagenome | isolation source: Antarctica rocks | place: Antarctica: Victoria Land, Trio Nunatak nord | collected 2016-01-04 | reverse complement strand
TGTCGCCGGTGCCCTTCGCCTCGATCACCCCGCGCGACGGCGGCACTTTGCTTATCAGGTCCGCGTCCGATGCACCCCGCAACTGATCGGGCGTGAAGAAGCCGCCGTCCGGCAATCCCGCGCCGCTGCTGCTCGGATGGATGACGCATCGGACGCGTGGTTTCAGGCTTCGGCCAATTTCGTTGAAGAGATTGGACAATGCGGGATAGTACGACGTTTCCTTCACCGCGACCGGCCGGATCGCCGCCAGTTCCCGCAAGTACGTTTCAAGCGCGTCCATGCTGCCCCGTTCGATAGAAGAAATGGCAGAAGTGGGGCGAGTATAGCATCACGACAAACAGGCGGGATGGGATCTATCTCGTAGACATAGGCGACGATTAGTCGTGAATGTCCTTGACGGCCTTCTCGGTCGCTTCGTCGTACTTCGCTTTCGATATCCCGCCCGCGCCTGGCTCCTGCCGCTCTCCACGTTCAGTGTCCTCGCGCCCACGCTCCGGCGTCCGGGGACATTGCTCACTCTTGTCTTTCGGTGTTTCGCCCGGATTCTTGCCCATCAGACATTCCCCTTCTTACATCGTGCCATTTCCTGGGCGGTTGCCCATACTGCTCTGATGTAGACCGCTCGCACCTTCGGGGCCACGATAGGCGTGGACGGACGATAACGGAGAAAGCGGTATCCCGTAACCACTGGGCGCGTCCGATCCAAACTGACTTAACTACCGGCCTCTAATGAATCCATCCTGCTTATAGGTAGACGGCACGTTATCCCCCACGGCGTCCCGGATCATCTGCCGGATTTGCCGCCGTTGCGCCTCCACCGCCGCCGCGCCGAACGCTGCGACCATCAGGGCGCGCGTCTTCATCCGTTCGCCTTCCCGTTCCCGTCGTGCCTCACACGCCGCCCGCACCGCCTCCACGTCGCACTTGCGGATGTACTGCTTGCGGAGCCTGCCCCGTTCGCGCCAGAACCGCGCATGATAGGCATGCCGCTTCTTGCCCCGCGTCACGTACTGGACGCACACCACGCCGGGGAGCATCGCCGGGATGTTCTGTAACGGTTCCGACGAAACCGTGCGAACTTGTTCGCAGTTGCCGTCTTTCGTCACGGTGCTTGCCCCTCCACGACGGCGGGCGGGACGGGTGATGGTGGCATATTCGTTTGCGGCCCGCCCGCGATGTTTACCTGTTTCTCCCCGATATTCACCTGCACACTTGGCAGTCCGAGTTTTCGCACCTGTGCGAGCGTGCGGATCGCTGCGAGGTACTGCGCCTGCGCCCGCTCCGCCTGCCGTTGGAGGTAGTCCCCTTGCTTGAATCCGACGCTCTTGTTCACGACGGACGCGTACGACAGTTCCGCGTACTGCACGCGCAGCCAGCACATGGCGATCCGATCCGCAAGCAGCAATTCGAGATGCGACGGGTTTTCGCCCACGATCTTCCGCTTCATCGTCTCCATGTTTCGCGCAATCGAATCCGCCGCTAACTCGTTCGTCCCCGTTACCGCCTTCAGCAATGCCTCGCGCGCGGCGCTCGACAGGTTCACGTTCACGCTATTCCACAACGTCGGGTGTGCTTTCAGGAGGGCGCGTACATCCGCAAGCGCGCGCACCTCGCCCTTCTCCGCGCGCCGCACCATCGCCATAAACGCCTTTGCGTCCGGCGGCACATCGCTCAAGATTACGCCCTGTTCATCGTTCCGCTTCGCCGTGTCGGTCTTCGTCACGTCGTTTCCTCCATTCGCCCCGGTGGTGCCGGTGGTATCCATGCGCGAGCAGATGCGCCGTCGCCAGCGCATCGGTATATTCCGCGAAGGCGGCGAGCGCGTCGTCCATCGCCGCCACATCGGGCGATGCGCGGGTGTCCCGCTCTGCCCGCCGTTTATGGGTGGCATGTGCATCTTCCCGCGCCGCGAGCGTCCCGATCAGCCCGCCGCCAACGTAGACGGACACGACTTGACCACCGACGCGCCGCTTGCGATAGTAATAGTCCCGCCCGTCCCGTGTTTCCCATCCCATGCGTTGTGCTACATCCTTTCGCGTGCCCCGCTTGCCTGCGCTCTCATGCCGCGCCGCATTCCGGTTCGGCGGCATCCAGCCCGCACATCTCCGCAAGCCGCGCCCGCCACACCCGCGCATCTCCGAACACACCTTGACCGATACCCAACAGCCGCCGCGCCGCCGCTATCTGCACGCCCGTCATCGCCGGTACGCTCCCCACGAGCCACGCACGACAAAGCGCCACATCAGCCGGATCATACGCCGCCCCTGTTGATTGGTTTTCTTGGTTTTCTTGGTTAGCGTTATAGGGGAACCGAGAAAACCGAGCATTAGTCGAATCATCGTTCACCGGCACATCTTCCCGATCCGGTCGTGCTTCGTCGTCTGCTTCCGGTGCATCGGCATGTCGGTATTGGTACGGTTTGCCCCGCGTTCCCTTGCCGGTGCGAACGACTTTCCCTTCGTCAACGAGCACACGCAACGCCTTCCCCGTCGTGGATTCGTTACCCCCGACACGCGCGCGGATGTCAGGTTCTGTGAGGGTGGCTTTGCCCATCGCCGCGAGTACCGCTGCCCCCGCCTGTTCAATCAGCATCGTTGCCAGATCGCCGCCCTGCGTCACGATGCCCGTCTCGCTGTCAAGGTAGACGACGGTTTCTTCCATGTCTTCGCCGTACCGCTGAATCGTCTCTATCGTGCGCACCTGATCGCGCCGCTTCATCATCAGCAGCGTGTCTACCGCGCCGAAGAGGGCCGTGCTGCCGAGCAACGCATCGCCGCCGGTGCGCTCCCCCTTCCCGGCGTGGTGGACGCAGACAATGTGACACCCGGACGTGCGCGCCAGGTCAATGATCGGTTCCATCGCCCGCGCCACTTCCGCGTAGGCGTTCGCATCGTTCAACCGCACGAACCGCGAGAGCGGATCAATTACCGCGAGCACGGGCCGGTATTCGGCAATGGCGACGGTCAAGGCCGCAAGCGCGTCATCGGGAGCGCGCCCGGTATGGATGTAGAGGTTGCCGCCGCTCGCGCCCATCCGCCGGAAGTGTCCCGCGATTTCCGCCCGCTTCTCTTCGAGGCAGAGATAGACGACCGCCCCCGGCGTGATCGCCCGCCCAAAGAACGGCGTGCCGCGCAAGATCGCCACGACGAGATTGCGGACGAATGTGGATTTGCCGACCTTCGGCTTCGCCGCACAAATCGAGATGCCCCCGGCAGGCAGCGTCCGCTCCCAGACGTACGCGACTGCCTCTTCCGGTTCCGCAAGCAGGTCATCGAGCGTGCTGAACCGGAATCCCGATGCATCCCTCTCGCGCGCCCCGGCGTCCGGCGCGTACTCCGGTGTGGCATCCGCGAGGACGGTCAGCCGTTCCGCCCTTCCGCCCATCGTCAGCCAGTCCGACACGTCGCCTTTGTCCGGCAGGCCGGGCAGGTTCAGCACCTTCACCGATGCGGCGATGCCGGTCAGCGCACCCGCCACCGCGCGGGCGTGATCCGTCCCGGCCTTGTCGTTATCCGGCAAGAGGATGACATGTCGCCCGCGTAGAAACTCGTTGTACTCGGCACGCCATTTGCCCGCGCCCATCGCGTTGCACGTCGCCACGACGCCGAGCATCCACAGGTTCTCTACATCCTTCTCGCCTTCCGGGATGTACACCGGCGCGGATGGATCGGCAGCGAGCACTTCGGGCAGCCGATAGGGGACCAGCCGCACGCCGTCGAGTTTCCAAATCCAGCCGCCCGAACCGTCGGGCCGTCGCTGCTTGAATCCTTTGGGCAGGTAGCGGACCGCCTGATAGAGCAGCGTGCCTGCTTCGTCGTGATAGTCGTATTCCGCGACGATCCGCGATGATTCGCTCATGGAATACCCCGCGTGCCCGCTGTGTGACATGCTGAGCGGCGTTCGAGCGTCAAGGCGGTGGACGTAGCCGTTGCTCTTCTCGTGGTAGGTCGCGCCATTCGCGTGTTCCTCGCGGGTGCAGACGGCATACTGGGTTCCGTCATGCGCGTAGGTGTAACCGTAGCAGCGTCCGCCGTTCCCGCGTTCCATCGTGTCCCATCCGCCACAGATGGGGCAGTGATGGGAGCGAGAATGCCGTTCCCGGTCGTCGCTGCCACTCATCACGCGCCGCGTGATATTCGGTGTGGTCATTGGCGTCTCTTTCGTCGTGGACGCCGGGCCGTGGTGTATACTGTGGCTGTCGAGGTCACAGTCCATCGCCGCCAGCCCGCGCGTCGGGTTAGCGGCTTTACGCCGCACGATTTTCGGCACGGTGGGTGTCAGGTTTGGGTGTCGGTTGGAGCAGCCGTTGCCAGATGCGCGCCCAGAGTTCGCGTCGCACGACGAGTGGCAAGTTTGAGGACATGAGATCACCCCATTTTGAGCACGAGAAACGTATCGCTCAATGGCGAGGACGTGGCTCAATGGCCTGGTATGGCCTCAAGGGGCGATTGACGCTCGAAGGCGTTCTAGGGGCGCTCGGTGGCGCTGTAAAGGCTCGATGGCCGTTAGACGCTCGATGGCGTATTAGGGGCGGTCTAGCCGCTTAGAATGGAAGGTCATCAATAGTCGTATCGGGCTCGGGTTCGCCCACGGGCGGAATGAAACTGAATCGCTCATACGGAACGCTCGCAACGCGCGCCTCATTTTCGATCCGCTCATCCTCCTTTACGATGGCTTCCATTGTCGCCAGCGCGTCCGCGATGCTTACAGCGACGGTGCCGATGTTCCGCCCGCGGACACTCACACGCCCACGGACGGCATCGAGTTTCGCGAGCGGGCGGGAGCAGTTGTCGCAATACCACAAGCCCGAGCCTCCGTCTGGATAACCGGGGCGATGCGTTACCCGGATAGCATTCATCTTGCCGCACTTAGGGCAGATGCGCTCCACCATGTAATACGAGCAAAGGTTATCCCAAGCATCCAACTCGGTATGCTCTGTGATGTCAAAGAGGCGCTTGAATTGCTGATCATCCGCGATCACTATATTCCTTCTGCCACTCTGATCGACGCGGATAACGGCGTTCGAGGATACAATCTTCACCACGCGCTTCGGTCCTCGCAGGATCGCATATCTCTGCGCCACGCCCATCGTCTAACCATCCTCCTTTGTTGCTTGCGGCATAGCAGGGGGACGTCGTAGCACGGCTGCCGCAATCCGCAGCATCGCGGACTCGTCGTACACACGTTGCCCGCGCCGTCGAACGGCGGGGGTGATAACACCTGTACGCTCCCATCGACGCACAGTTTCGGGATGCACTCCGAATCGGTCTGCCACCTGCCGTATCGTCATCAACTGTGTTTCCGCCACGCGGTTGGCCTCCATTCCTCGTACGTACTGTACGTATCGCAGTATGCCATATATCTCCGCAAACCTCAATAGCCCTCAGTGCCAGCGAAGGTTCCACTTCCGGAGAGACAGCCTTACTCCGCTACATGCTGAGCGTCGGCATCCGTCCACCGAAGGGTCAGAACCGGTTGTATCAGATTGCGTAATGACGCAACAGATAGTTGTTTCTCGCTGCGTACCTTCCTCGGTTAGTATCCTCACACAGCAACCCTTTAACATCGGCTTCTCGCGGTTACGTCCGCAGAGTTCGGAAAATTCCTCCACGCCGATTAGCCAATCATAATCGATGCATCCGCCCCCTTTATGCAGTGAGTAGTGGTCCTTTCTCCTTCGCCAGCCGTTCGAGCAGATGGACCACATGGTCTGGCCCCGGCGAGGTCCTCATCGCCTCCCGCACTATCGATCGTGGAGGGCGATGGCCGCTTGTCAAAGCGGCGTTCCAAATGACAGAAATTTAGGGGACAACTGCAATCTTAGAAGCGATTGCCCTGCTCACCGCTGCCCGCTGGTGGACGTCAATGAACGGTTTATGCTATTGTCATGCTGTATGAACCAAAGCGGAATAACTGGAGACCGTACCTGCGGAAACACGCGGCAACGAACGGGAGATGGCACATGACCGACCCTACCTCCGACCGATCGATCGGCCCAGATACGCGCCACGCCAGCCGCCGCACCGTGCTGCGTTTCGCAGCGGGGACGGCCGCATCCGCCCTGCTTGCCGCCTGCGGCAGCGGGACGCTGAGCACTCCGACCAACGCGCCCGCCCCGACCGCCCCGAAACCGGCCGGTACAACCGCGCCCGCCTCCGCCAGTGCGCCAACCACGGCCCCAGCCGCCAGCGCTGCGATCACCCAACCCGTTACGACCGCGACGACGGGTTCCGCTGTCGCACCGGGTACAGGCACGAATGTCGCGAAGAGCGCGGACATCAAGATCGGTGTGCTCTATCCGCTTAGTGGCAGCCTCGCACAAGCGGGCAATGAGGTGAAAGCGGCAGTTGCGCTCGCGGTGGATGTCATCAACGAGGCGCACCCGGAACTGTCGCTTCCCCTGGCGAAGGGCAGCGGGTTACCCGCGTTCGGCGGCGCGAAAATCGTGCCCGTGTACGTAGACAATGAAGGGAAACCGGAGGTCGGGCAGTCGGAGGCGGAACGGCTCATCACGAGTGAGAAGGTCGTCGCGCTTTACGGTGCCTATTCGAGCGCAGTGACGAAGACTTCGAGCGCGGTTGCCGAACGTCTCGGCATCCCCTTCGTCAACGGTGAATCGTCCTCTCCTGACCTTACCGAACGCGGCTTCAAGTGGTTCTACCGCACGACACCGAATGACACAACCTTCTCCGAGGCGATGTTCGCGTTCATCAAGGGATTGAACGAGAAGAAGAACGCAGGCATCAAGAGTGTTGCGCTCTTCTACGAGGACACCGACTTCGGCACGAACAGCGCAAAGACACAGAAGGAACTGGCCGCAAAGAATGGCATTGCCGTGACAGCGGACGTGAAGTACCGGGCCAGCGCAACCTCGCTCACGACGGAAGTGCAGACGCTGAAGGCGGGGAACCCCGACCTTCTGCTACCCACGTCCTATGGGAACGATGCGATCCTGCTGATCAAAACGATGAAGGAACTCGACTTCAACCCGAAGTTGATCGTCGCGCAGGATGCCGGGTTCACGGATAACTCGTTCTTCTCGAACGTTGGCAAGGATGCCGAGGGCGTGACAAGCCGCTCTGCCTTCTCCAGCGACATCCTCACCGTCAAACCGCAGGCGAAGACGGTCAACGACCTCTTCAAGACGAAGAACGGCGGGCGCGACATCATTGATATTTCCGCGCGCTCCTTTACCGGCTTCATCACCCTCGCCGACGCAATCAACCGCGCCGGTTCGCCAAACCCGGACGCGATCCGTCAGGCGCTCGACGCGACGAACACGCCCGGCGATCAGACGATCATGCCGTGGCCGGGGGTCAAATTCGACGAGAAGCACCAGAATACGCTCGGGACGGCGATCATCGTGCAGTTCCTGAATGGTGCCTACAAGACCGTCTTCCCGTTCGAGTTCGCCACGACGGATGTCGTCTTCCCGATCAAGAAGTGGTCCGAGCGGAAGTAGATGGGCAGAACCCAATCCCCTCATTCCCTCTCCCTCAAAGGGAGGGGGAAGCAGAAGAATAGGGGCCGTCTGTTTCCCCCTTCCCTCAAAGAGAAGGGGGAAGGGGGTTTAGGTCATGAACAGCACGATCTTGGTCCAGAGCATCGTCAGCGGCCTGCTGATCGGCTTTGTATACTCGCTGATCGCGGCAGGGCTGAGTCTGATTTTCGGCATCGTCGAAATTGTCAACTTCGCGCACGGCGAGTTTCTCATGCTGGCGATGTTCGCATCGTTCTGGATGCACGACAGTATCCATCTCGACCCGCTCGTGTCGCTGCCGATTACGGCGGCACTGCTTGCGCTGGTCGGCTTCGTTGTCCATAAGGCGCTCATCCGACATGTTCTCGGCGGCCCGATGCTTGCGCAGATCTTCGCGACATTCGGATTGGGTCTGTTCCTCCGCAGCGGCGCGCAATATCTCTGGTCCGCCGATGTCCGTTCCATTCGGGACCCGTTCCTGAGTAGGCTCTTCTCGGGGCGAGTCGTGATCGGGAATGTCGCTATCGGTGTCCCGCAGGTGGCGGCGGCATTCCTCGCCTGTCTCGCCTTCGGCGCGTTGCATCTCGTCATCACGCACACGAAGATGGGCCTCGCGTTGCAGGCTGTCGCGGAAGACAAGGCGACTGCGACGCTGATGGGCATCAACAGCGAGGCGGTCTTCGCGCTTGCCTGGGCGATCGGTGCGGCCTGCGTCGGGATCGCAGGGGCGGCGCTTGCATCGTTCTACTACGTTTACCCGGAGGTCGGCGTCACGTTCGCACTGATCGCGTATGTCGTTGTCGCGCTCGGCGGGTTCGGCAGTATCCACGGTGCATTCCTCGCGGGGATCATTGTCGGCCTCGTGGAGATCGTCAGCCCGGTATTTCTCCGCGCGGTGAATGTGCCGAGTGCGGAAGCATACAAATACGCAATCGTTTTCGGCGTCTATCTGCTCGTCGTACTCGTCCGGCCACAGGGATTGTTCGGACGATACTAGGGAGGAGTTGGCGTGAAAGCGACCAGGCGACTGATCCAGAGTAGCACCCTGGCCGGCGGCATGATTCTTTTGCTGGCGTTGCCATTGCTTTTTCGTAGTGCCTCAGCGCGCAATATCCTCATCCTCGTGTTTCTCTATGGCGCGCTCGCGCAAGCGTGGAATGTCCTCGGCGGACTTGCCGGGCAGATCTCGCTCGGAAATGCCATCTTCTTCGCGGTTGGCGCGTACACCGCAACGCTGCTTCTCGTCCACGCCCAACTGAGTCCATGGGTCGGCATGATCGTTGGCATGGTCGTCGCGGTCGTGCTCGCACTGATCATTGGCTACCCGGTCTTCCGGCTCGGCGGCCATTACTTTGCGATTGCGACCATTGCCGTGACGGAGATCGCGCGCACCGTGATGACCAACCTCGATGCCGCTGGTGGATCTCGCGGCATTTCTTTGCCGCTGGTGCGAGATGCGCATGGCATGCCGACGGACTCCTGGTATTACCTCCAATTCAACAACCATCGCCTCCCCTACTACTATCTCGCGCTGGCATTGATGCTGCTGACCACCGGCGCGGTCGTGTTGATAGATCGGACGAAGCCGGGGTACTACCTGAAAGCGATCAAGAATGACCAGGTGGCGGCGCGCGCCCTCGGCATCCATGTCACGCGGTACAAGCTCTTCGCCATCGCCGTGAGCGCCGCGATGAGCGCGATGGTCGGCGCGTTCTATGCTCAGTATCTCCTGTTCATTGACCCAGATGTGACGTTGGCGCTGCAACTTTCTGTGCTCATCGCGCTCGTCGCCATCCTTGGCGGTGCGGGGAGCGTCTGGGGGCCGACCGCAGGGGCATTCGTCCTCATCCCGCTCTCTGAGTTCACGCGCACACATCTCGGCGGCGGTGGTAAGGCGATAGACCTCGTTCTCTATGGCGTGCTCATCATACTCATCTCGATCTTCCAGCCCGCCGGCATCGCGGGGCTTGTGAGGCGCATCCGCCGACGGCGACCGCGCCGGAGCGGTCGGATGCTACCAACCGGCGCGGAAGAGATTGCGTCCGAAACGCGCCCGCTCGTATGAGGGATCGCCGATGACTGCACTGTTGGAAGTCCAGGGACTGACAAAACGGTTCGGTGGACTCGTTGCGAACAACGAGATTTCGTTCTCGCTCGACGAAGGCGAAGTCGTTGGCTTAATCGGGCCGAACGGTTCCGGCAAGACGACGCTCTTCAGTTGCCTCTCTGGCTTCTATCGCCCCGACGACGGTCGGGTACGCTTTGGCGGACGAGATGTAACCGGCTGGGCGCCCGAACGGATGCTACATGCGGGCCTCGCACGGACGTTCCAAATCGTGCGCACGTTTCCGGAGATGAGCGTGCTGGAAAACGTGATGGTCGGCGCATTCGCACGGACGCACAGCGAGCGCCAGGCGCGGGCCGCTGCGCGCGATCTCCTCGAATTCACGCATCTTGCGGCGAAATCGTCCATGCGCGCCAGTGATCTGACGATTGCGGACAAGAAACGGCTGGAAGTCGCACGGGCGCTTGCCACGCGGCCATTACTGCTGACGCTCGATGAAGTGATGGCGGGGCTGACGCCCTTCGAGCGGCAAGAAGCGGTCGCACTGGTCCGCGCAATCAACGCGCGCGGCATTGCCGTCTTGCTGGTTGAGCATGTGATGGAAGTCATCATGCCTATCTCGCGGCGTGTGATTGTGCTCGACTCGGGCCGCAAGATCGCGGAGGATGCGCCGGACGTGATCGTCCGCAATGCGGATGTGATCGCGGCCTATCTGGGGGATAAATACCGTGCTGCGGATTGAAGACCTCGCCGTCTCGTACGCGGGCGTTCCAGCCTTGCACCGTGTCGCGTTCCATGTGGACATGGGCGAGATCGTCGCGATCATCGGCTCGAACGGTGCGGGCAAGACGACAACCCTGAAGGCGATCAGCGGCCTACTCCGACCCGACCGGGGCGCGATCACGTTCCTCGATGAACGGTTGGATCACTTGCCCGCGCACACCATCGCGCAACGGCGCATCGCACACGTCCCGGAAGGACGCAAGTTATTTGGTCGGCTCACCGTCGAACAAAATCTCGCTATCGGTGCGTACATTGACACGGACGAGGCGGCGAAGCAAACGGCGCGCGAGGAGATCTTCACGCTCTTTCCGCGCCTCTATGAGCGCCGCACCCAACGGGCCGTGACCTTGAGCGGTGGGGAGCAGCAGATGCTCGCCATCGGTCGCGGACTGATGCTCCGCCCGAAACTGCTGATGCTCGATGAACCGTCGCTCGGCATCGCCCCAAAGATCGTGGATCAGATTTTCGCCAGTATTCAGGAGATCAATGCGACGGGGATGACGGTCCTCCTGGTCGAGCAGAACGTGCACGAGGCGTTGGAAATCGCCCATCGCGCCTACGTCATGCAGACGGGTGTCACGACGATGGAGGGCACCGGAACAGACCTGTTGAATAGTGACTTGGTCCGGCAGGCATATTTGGGACTCTAGCGTCTCTATTCCTGATCGGATACCAAGCAGTGTGCTACCGGGTCTGGGGTACGCATAGCCGCCTCCGGCTACTTTGCAGCGAGCGGTCGAAGAGCGATAGCGTGTAGCGGCCCGTGACCTTCCGTCATTGGCCGGGGACAGTCGCGCACCCTACGTTGCAGTGAGACCCATTTGTGCCTGCATGTCATTATCTCGGCGCTGACTCGGAGATCGACGGGGCCCTTGCTCGGCCTTCTCCTCGTGATTCAATCAGCCGCAGGACAAACGTCGCGATCCGTCCAGCGCAGAACGAGCGTGTTTTTGTGAAATGACGTGACACGTCGTCATCTCCGGCTGGAACATCACGATTGTAATTGGCTTCATCAATGTGCTCGGCGGGCGGGCGCGCAATCGACGGCGCGCGCTCTGGGCCATTGGGTCGATTGCCGGCGTCATCCTGTTCACGTACGCGGTCGGTGCGGGCGCATCGGTGGTGCGGGCGGCGATCATGGGGTGCGGCGGCCTCATCGCCCCCCTTGTCGGGCGCAAAGCGGACCCGCTTGTCTGGCTCGGCATCGCGTCGGCGGCGATGGCGGTGCAGCATCCCGCCGTTGTCGGCGACCTGTCGTTCCTGCTCTCGTGCGCCGCGACATTCGGCGTGCTCATCGTCGCACCGGCCATCGCGCGGTATGCGGAACGGTTCACCCTCCCGAGCGCCTTTCCCCGATGCACGCAACTCGTCGCGGTTGCCGTCGGCGCGCAACTGATGACCGAGCCGCTGATCGCCCATGCGTACGGTCGCATTTCGCTCATCAGCCCGCTCGTGAACCTCGTTGTCGAGCCTCTCGTGCCCTGCATCATGGCGCTCGGCTTTGTGACGGCGCTCCTGAGTTTCCTTCCGTTCTCCCTGCCGGCGGCGGCGCTCGGCATCTGCACGACGCTGCCCGCGTGGCTGTTCCTCTGGACCATCGGCGCCGCGAGCACGATACCAGGGGCCGGGCTGTATCTGCCGCACATCGGCACGCGGGAATCCGTCGCACTCTACGCCATACCCGTCATCGCGGCGGTTGCGGTGCGCGCAGTGGCCGCCGAGCTTCGGGAAATCGAATGCGAACATCGCCGCCCGGATAGGATACGCTACGTAGCCTGTTTTGCGGCGACACTCACCGTCGCCATCGTTGTCGTGGAGCGGTTCCGCTGAATCGGTTTATCGGTTTTGGGTCACTTGCGGCCCTGCCCCGTCTACGCTACACTGCGGGCGGTTCGGCGCGTTCGTCTAGTGGCCAAGGACGCCGCCCTTTCAAGGCGGAGACCACGGGTTCGAATCCCGTACGCGCTACCACTTCCGCACCCCAAGCGCCCAACGGCCCCCGTAGCACGAGTGTCACGGGGGCCGTTGGGCGCCACGGAAGCGGAGACTAGCCGACAACCACGACAATATACTCGCCGGAGAGTGGTGGGGCAGCGAAATGTAGCGTAATCTCATTCGATGAGGTCGCTTCGATTTCCACCACCACAAGGCTGAAGGGATCGATCGCGCGGTAGATCTGCACGACCGGAAACTGGTTGTTTAAGCCATGGGAGATGCGAAAAGATGATCCCTTCCCATCACCCACGGGAAAGCGTTGGATCGTAGCAGGAGTCTTTCCAGTCGACATTGATGCTCCTTTGCTATACGTGGATTGCTGCATTCTCACAGCAAGTGATCGTCCGGCATTCGAAATGGCGTGGTCATCCGCGCGTTGTATCACCGATACCGGGAAGAACGCTCGTCGTTAAGGAATATACCATACTGGGAATGGTATCATCCACGCATCATGGTATGCACATTCGGTGCCAAGTAACGCGATATCCACGGAGAATTCTCTCCGCGCCATCAATGACCAATGGATAGTTACGCACGCGGTTTCTGCGGCAGCCACGCGCGGATCGCACGTGCGATGCTGCGCGATTGAACCGCATGCTCCAACTGGGTGATGTGCGCGCGCATCTCGTCGATGACGCCATCGCGCGCGCGCACTTCTTGTTCCAGTCGCAGGGCATACTCGCCCGTCTCCGCGAGCATCCGCCTCATATCCTGGAGGGTGAAACCCATCTGGTTAAGTTCGCCCAGTGTGTGGTGTAGTTGCGTCAGTGTGCGCTGTAGGTGCGGCGGTTGGGTGAACCGTGTCTCTGGCACCGAGGTGCCTTTCTGCGGTCGCCGGCAGAACGCAACGAGCGGACGTGTGGCTTCCTGCCAGGTGAGCGAGGGGGCGAGCGTTTGGCCTGCGGCGATTAATCGCGCGCGCTCCTCCGGCGCGTCGATCAGGTCGGCGATCGTCCGCGCGAGCGCGGGGGCGTCCCCAATCGGCACGATGCGGCCGACATCGTGCTCCCGCAGCAGGTCGGCAATGGTGTCACCGTCGTTGACGATCGGCACGATCCCGGCCCAGAAATAGTCGAGCACGCGCGTGCGGAAGGCGAACCGCGTTTCGAGGGTGTTCCGATGCAGGCTGATACCGAAATCCGCTTCGCAGAGATAGTTTGCCCGCTCCGCGTAGGGTACCCAGCGGTCATTAAAGAAGACGTGCGTCCCGGTGAGGCCAAGGACATCACTGAGCGCCCTCGCCGCCTCGACCATGGAGGGGCGGACCTCCACCTCTGCGGAGACGGAGGGACGTTGCGCGCCGAGAAAGAAGGTGCGAATAGGATAACCGGCGTCGCGCAAGCGTGCTGTGGCATGGATCAGGGTGAGCGGATCGAGCCAGTCCCACATTCCGCCGCCCCACAAGGCGACGAAGTCATGCTCCCCGATGCCGGGAAGCACCCCCTTCAGCACGTTCTTCGTCTTGTGCGGCGGTTCGGTGGAGAGGCCAAAAGGGACGACGTCGATCAGCGCGCGCCCATCGGCATCGCGCGCATAGACCGCCTGCGTCAACCGCCCCATCGAGGCCAGCGCACCGAGCCAGTACGCGCGCTGACGTTCGCCCGCGCAGATGAAAAAGTCGCCATGTGCGATCATGCGCGCGATCGCTTCGACGTCCCCCGTGATCCATGCGTTATCGGCTCCGTCCCCGTCGCGGTAGCGTTCGAGGTTCTCGAACAACCACGGGCAGTACAGGTCAACCACCAGATATTTGTCGTGCAGCACCTCATCATGCATCAGGGAGGGAGGCAGAACCTGCGCGACGATCACGTCGTAGTCGTCCACGAGGGCGAGGAGGGCCTCTTCCGCCCCCGGCCCCACTGGCAGGCCGACGCACGTAAAGCCAGGCGGGTTGTCCGGGACGGGGCGCGGGGCGGCAAGCGTGGTAGGGAAGAACTGACCGAGGATGTGGGAAAGCTCCCACGCGCGGATACCCGGCCCGGCCATCTTCGGCCCGACGACATCGAGGGTTACGACAAGAACGCGCGGTTGCATCGACCTCCTCCTTTCGGCACCGGCGCTATCATAGCCTACTTCGAGAGCAGGTACGTGGCAGCGACGCCCAATTGGACGAGCGCCTCGCATCGTCTGACGGCGTCGCCGTCACCTGTTAGGATGTGTACGGACATCTGGTGCCATGGTGAATGGCCGAAAAGGGAGCGCAGTGCATGCGAGGTCGATTCGCTCTGGTCCTGTTCGCGATGGCGATGACGCTGACGGCATGTAGTGCGTCGTCCACGACGGTCGTCACGGTCGTGGTGACGATGCCGCCCGCCGCGCCCACCCCGAACACCGCCGCCACCGCGACGCGCACCATGGAACTGGCGCAAGTGGCGACGGCGCTCGCGCCCACTGCCCCGCCCGCCGTGACATCACGTCCCGCCGTCACGCCCGCACCGAGTGTGTCGGCGGGTAGTCCAACTGCGGCGGCAGCGAGCACAACCCCGGCGACAAGCACACTGAAGGTGGTCGCGCAGGGATACGGTCAGAATGAGCGGAGCGTCGGCTATGCGTTCGTCGTCGAGAACGCCGATCTGAAGACGGCGATTGATTTCACGCAGTATCGCGTCTCCGCGTACGATGCGACCGGCAAAGTCCTGCGGACTGACGCCAGTTACATCGCGGTCGTCTATCCGGGGCAGCGGCTTGGCATCGCGGGGGAACTCTACCTGCCGCAGAACATCCGCATCGTTAATGTCGATTTCGATGTTAGTAGTGGGCGCCCCCGCCCGTTCGATGGTGCGTCGCCGCTCGCGGCGGAGAATGTCCTCTTTCAGGGCGATCCGCTCTCCGGTGGCCTCGTGACGGGCGTTGTCCGCAGCACGTTCCCGCAGGACCTGAAGAATGTGACGGTCTCCGCGATCGCGTACGACGCGCGCGGGGTGATTATCGGTGGCGGCCAGAAACTGATCGACCGCGTGCCCGCGAGCAACATCGCCGCAGCGGAGGTGCCCGTCACGCTCACCGGGCAACCCGCGCGCGTGGAACTGTACCCGGCGATTTCGCTCTAACGCGCCGGTCTTCCGCGACCAACGGGGCGCATAAACGCGGCACCGGTGCGATGCCGCGTCTGTCTGTAAATGATGACCCGATCCTATTTACGTGGCAGCCAGTGTCACCAGCGCGGCCGAGTCTGCTTCCCACTGCGGTGCGCGCCGCGTCAGCAGTCCGCCGCGTCCGCCCGTCGTCAGCCAGATCACTTCGCCATCAATCCAACTGCGCTGGCCATCCGGCAGGGTGACCGGGGCGCGCAGGTAATCGCCCACCATCACGCGGTCGGCATGACCGGCGACGACCGCGAACCCGACGCCATTCGTGCTGACATCGTGCACCCAGAACTCGATCAATCCGCGCCACTGGCGCACGGCGCTGTGCACGACCGCCGTGCATGGGCCGAGTTGATACGGCGTGCGCGGGAAACGACGCAGCGGCCGCTGGATCATCGAGATTGGTTCGGCATTCACCACGAGATAATCCTTTGCGAATTCGATGACGCTGAGCAAAAAGATACAGGATGATCCCCCGACGATTGAGAGGAGACGAACCCGCTCCGGCGCTGCATCGGGGGCGGCAGTCTGCATCGGGAATGTGCGGAATCGCAATGTCAAACCGCGCGTGTCGCCTCCCTGAGATTCGATAAATTCCGCCGCGACGGAGAGCGTCCCATCACCGTGTTCAAAGTCCAGCACGCAGGCCCGGTTTGGCATTTCCAGCCACCATGCCTTGGGTGCGGGGTTGCGTATCGCCACGAACTCACTCTTTTCGCTGCACGACTCTCCGGTGAACCGTATAATGCCCTCGCAACGATCTGTCCTACTTCTCTGAACGGACAGAGCGCCCAGACGTGATGGCTCCTGGTATTATTGACTGTCATACAATGTTTCGCGCACTGTGTACGAAAGTTGTGATTGCGATGAAACTACCACAGCTGTACGTATGCAAGTCGTAAGCGGGCGATGATGGACCGCCCTCCAGAATCAGCAACGATCGCCGATACCTCTGCGGCTGATCCGCGCTTCCGTCGGCTGCTCGGCACGAAACTGTGCGCCGACATCGCGGAGAATGCGCTGGCGTACGCGCTCCTGATCGCTATTGTGCGGCGCACGGAGTCGGGGATTCACAGTACGCTGCTCGTCGTCGCGTTCACGCTCCCGGCGATCATCTTCGGCCTGCCTGCGGGCGCTATCGCGGATCGCTTGCCGAAGCGCCTGGTGCTGCTCACGGCCCTCGTCCTCCGCGTCGCCCTGATCGTTCTCCTCTATCGCTCAATCGACGATGTCTGGCGCACCTACGCGATCATCTTTGTCTTTGCTGCGCTCGGCCAGGTCTTCGGCCCCATCTGGATCGCCCTGCTGCCGCAACTCGTCGGTGTGCAACGGCTGAGCCGGGCGAACGCGCTCCTCAACTTCACGCAACTCGGCGGGCAGGTGCTCGGTGTCGTCATGCTCGCGCCTATCCTGCTCAAGACGGTCGGTGATCGCGCCGTCTTCCTCGTGGCGGCGGCATTCCTCGTCGGCGCGATCGTGATGAGTGTGCGGCTCGGCGCGCTCCCCGCCGCGACGCATCCCGCGACGGTGTCCGTCGATGCCGTCGCGGAGGCGCGCTCCGGCCTGCTCGCGGGGTGGCGCGTGATCGACGCCGATGACCGCGCGTACACCGCCGTCGTCCAACTGACCATCGTCACCTGCATCCTAAAGAACCTGCTGGTCCTCTTCCCTTACTACACACGGCAGGTGCTCGCCATCGCGCCGGAGAACACCGTCTACGTCGCCGCGCCCGCCGCGCTCGGCGTCGCCCTCGGCCTGCTGCTCGCGCCACCGCTGGGGGTAATCGGGCGGAGCCGGTTGGCGACGGTAGGGTTCGTCGCGCTCATCCTGTCGCTTGCCTCGCTCGCGACCGTCAACCTGCTCCGCCCATTGATCGCGGATCATCTGCACCTCGGCCTGACGGGGCTGGCGGATTTCGTCGCCGTGCCGCCGATTGTGACGACCGCGATGCTTTTTGCGACGCCACTCGGGCTTGGGGTCTCATTGAACCTCGTCGCTGCCCGCACGGTGCTCAACGAACGGCTCCCGGCGGGGATGCAGGCGCGCGCCTTCGCAACGCAGAATGCCCTCGCCAATGTCGCGGCGCTCGTGCCTCTCTTCATCACGGGCGCGTTGACGAGCTTGATCGGCGCGCGCCCGGTGATGCTCGGCACCGCGATCATCGCGGCGGCCCTGCCGATATTCCTTACACGGCGGCGGGCGGCGCGGCGGAACCAAGCCACGCTTCACTCGTCACAGCAAGTGACGACATGACGAATCGAATGCGCGTGAGAGAAGGGCTACCAATGCGTGACACTCCTCATGACGACGACCCGCTGCGCCTCGTCGCGGTGATCCGCGCCGACCGACCGGAGGACGCGCTCTTCGCCGCCCGCGCGATGGCGGCGGCGGGCGTGCGCGGCATCGAGATTACCTTCACCGTGCCGGACGCCGCCGCGAGCATCCGCGCGGCGATTGCTGCGCTGCCGCAATCCGTGGTCGTCGGGGCGGGCACGGTGCTGACGGAGGCGCAGGCGACCAACGCGCTCAAGGCCGGGGCGCGCTTCCTCGTCTCCCCGGTGTGCGATGCGTTCGTCGTGCGACTCGCGCATGAGGCGGGCGCGCGGGCCGCCATCGGTGGTCTGACGCCGACGGAGATCGTCGCGGCGGCGCGACTGGGATCGGATTACGTGAAAGTCTTCCCCGGCGAGTCGCTCGGCGGGCCGGCGTACATCAAGCACCTGCGCGGCCCGCTCCCGGACATCCCGCTGATGGTGACGGGCGGGGTAACGCGCGAGAACGCGGCGGCGTACCTCGCGGCGGGCGCGCAGTCCGTCGGCCTCGGCAGCGACTTGATGCCGAAGGCGCTCGTGCGCGCGGGCGACTTCGACAGGCTCGTGGCGCATGCGCGGGCGGTCGTCGCGGCGCTGCTCGGCGACGGGCGGGGCGCGTGACGGCACGAACGGCCCCAGGGACCAATGGCTTCGCGGACGGGCACCGCGCGACGAAGATCGTCGCCACGCTCGGCCCCGCGACGACCGACGAGGCCACGCTCGTCGCGCTCCTCAGCGCGGGCGTCGATATGGTGCGGCTCAACTTCTCCCACGGGACGCACGCGGAGCACACCGCGCGCTACAACGCCGTGCGGAAAATCACGAAAGCGTCCGGGCGACCCATCGCGATCATGCAGGACTTGCAGGGGCCGAAGATTCGCACGGGCACGCTCGCGGGCGGCGTCCCCGTCAACTTGACGGAAGGCGCGACGTTCCGCATCACCACCGTAGAGACGGACGGCACCGCCGATTGCGTCAGCACCACCTACCAGCACCTCCCGACAGATGTGAAGCGCGGCGACCGCATCCTGCTCGATGACGGGAAAATCGAGGTGCGCGTCACATCCGTCACCGCAACGGAGGTGGTGACGACGGTCATACACGGTGGGTTACTCCGCGAGCACAAGGGGATCAACCTGCCCGGCGTCACCATCTCCACACCAGCGCTGACGGGGAAGGACCTCGCGGACCTCGCGTTCGGCGTCGAACTCGGCGTGGATTATGTGGCGCTCTCGTTCGTTCGCACGGCGCACGATGTGCGGCTTGCCCGCGCCGCGCTGCGGAAACTCAACGCGACGACGCCGCTGATCGCGAAGATCGAGAAGCCGGAGGCGCTCGATGACCTCGCCGGCGTGATCGAGGCGGCGGACGGCGTGATGGTGGCGCGCGGCGACCTCGGCGTGGAACTGACACCGGAGCGCGTCCCCTCCGCGCAGAAGCGGATCATCCGCCTCGCGAACGAGCGCGGCAAGGTCGTCATCACCGCCACGCAGATGCTTGAGTCGATGACGACGAACCCGCAGCCGACCCGCGCGGAGGCGTCCGATGTCTTCAACGCGATCCTCGATGGCACGGATGCCGTCATGCTCTCCGGCGAGACTGCCATCGGCGCGTATCCGATCGAGACCGTTCAGATGATGCAGCGCATCGCCTCGCAAGCGGAACTCGCCCTGCCTGATCGGCCCGACCGCCCGGTGCATGGCCGACGGACCGCGTCGCGCGCCGTTGCGGAGGCCGCCGTACAGCTCGCGTGCGAGACGCGGGCGCGGGCGCTCGTCGTCTTCACGCGCTCCGGGTACACCGCGCGAATCGTCTCGTCCCTCCGACCCGCCATGCCGATCATCGCGCTCACGCAGGACAGTGCGGTGTATCATAGCCTCGCACTCTGGTGGGGGTTACAGCCGCTCCGCATACGCTTCCAGCGCACGATGGACGCGATGATCGCCGCGTCCGAGGCGACGCTGATCGCGGAGGGGCTGGTGCGCGAGAAGGACCTGATCGTGATCGTCGGCTCGTCCGTCCGCATGACGGACGCGCGGACGAATGTCATCAAACTGCACATGATTGGCCGGAAGGATCAGAAGGAGTCGTAGGATGCCGCGTGATCTGCCGATTGGCAATGGTTCCCTGCTCGTGAACTTCGACAGCACGGGCACGCTGCGCGATGTCTACTTCCCGCACGTCGGGCAGGAGAACCACACAGATGGACGCCTGAACCGGTTCGGCGTCTGGGTCGCGAATGCCAATGGGACGAACCCGCAGTTCGCGTGGCTGCACGACGACGGCTGGCAGCGGTCGCTCCGCTACCGCCACGACACGCTCGTGACCAATGTCCGCGCGCAGCACGACAGGTTGGGCATCTGCCTGCACATGGAGGATGTCGTCGATTTCTACCGCAACGTCTACATCAAGAAGATCGTGACAGAGAATCGAACCGACCGCGACCTGACCGTGCGGTTCTTCTTCCACTTCGACGCGCACTTGTGGGGGAACAATATCGGGGACACCGCCTATTACGACCCGCGCTCCGGCGGGCTCGTCTTCTACAAGGGGATGCGGTATTTCCTCCTCAACGGCAAAGTGAGCGACCACGTTGGGTTGCGACAGTGGGCAATTGGCGAGAAGGAGATTCACGGCAAGGAGGGCACCTGGCGCGACGCGGAGGATGGCACACTCAGCGGCAACCCCGTGGCGCAAGGCTCGATCGACGGGACCGCCGGCCTCGAAGTGAAGGCCCCCGCGAAGCAGACGCGGGTCGCATACTGGTGGCTCGGCGCGGGCGAGTCCATCGGCGTGGTCGGCAATCTCGATGCGCGGATGCGCGAGCGCAACCCGGAGACATACCTGAGGCGCACGCACGACTACTGGCAACTCTGGCTCCGCAAGGAGCAGCGCACCTTCGGGGACCTGCACGAAGGGGCGGCCCACTGCTTCAACCGCAGCCTGCTCACGCTCCGCACGAACATCGACAATGGCGGCGCGATCATCGCGGCGAGCGACGCGGACATTCTCCAGTTCGGTCGCGACACGTACACGTACATGTGGCCGCGCGATGGCGCGCTCGTCGCGACCGCGCTGATCCGCGCCGGGTATCCAGACGTGGCGCGGCAGTTCTTCACCTTCATCCATCAGGTCATCCCGCACGAGGGATACCTGCTGCACAAGTACAACCCGGACGGCTCGATGGGTTCGACGTGGCACCCATTCGTCACGCCGGAGGGCACGCCGCAACTGCCGATCCAGGAGGACGAGACCGCGCTTGTCGTGGTCGCCTTGTGGGAACACTTCCGGCACTACCGCGAGATCGAGTTCATGTCGCCGCTCTACCGCCCGATCGTGCGCGCGGCGGCGGACTTCATGACGCGCTTCCGCGAGCCGCACACGAAGCTCCCCGCGCCCTCGTACGACCTGTGGGAGGAGCGGCACGGCATCATGGCGTGGACGGTTGGGGCGACGTGGGCGGGGCTGCGCGCCGCCGCGAACTTTGCCGCCGCGCTGGGCCAGGAGCAACTCGCCGCCGATTGGCACCGGACCGCGCAGGAGATCCACGACGCCGTCGCGCACCACTTCTACGACCCCACGCTCGGTCGCTTCGTCCGCATGGTCAACGTCGATCCAGACGGCACGGTCGTCCGCGACCCGACGCTCGACGCGAGCATGGTCGGCCTGCACCTGTTCGGCATGTTCTCGGTGCACGACCCGCGCATCGTGGCGACGATGGAGGCGTTGCAGCGGGCTCTCGAAGTGAAGACGCCGATTGGCGGCATCGCGCGGTACGAGAACGACTATTACCATCAGGTGTCGCAGGACATCGCGAATGTTCCCGGCAACCCGTGGTTTATCTGCACGCTCTGGATGGCGGATTACTCCATTGCCGCCGCGCGGACGCTTGAGGAACTCAAACCCGCCGCGACGTACATCAAGTGGGTGACGGATCACACGCTGGAGAGTGGCATCCTCGCCGAACAGGTGCACCCGTATACCGGCGCGCCGCTCTCGGTCTCGCCGCTGACATGGAGCCACGCCGCGCTCGTCGTGACGATCCAGTCGTACGTCGCGAAGCACACGGCGCTGACCACCGATGCGCCGACCGAGCAGGGCGCGCCGCGCTCTGCACCCTCAGCGGAACCAACGAGCGCATCGGTGCGCCCGATGGACGCGGCGGCCACCGAACCGGCAAAAGCGCTTACGCACACGGAGTCCGAGGACGCCTGAAGCGCGGCCCGCCTCAGAAGACGTTGCGGTAGCATAAAGGTGGCGGTGGGCTGAAGCCCGCCGCCACTGCTTATGCGGGGACTGCGGCCTGTCCGACTGTGCGATGCCCCCGGTTGAATGCCTGAAACTGTGTCTCGCCCGCGACGATATGCTGCGCGACCACGGGCACGCTTCCGACCATCTCGACGACGATCACGTCCGCCACCAGAAAGAATTAGCCTCTTGCCTTCGTGTTGTACGCGCTGCATCTCGTTCTCCCTATGCGGCGTCATGCGCGGTGTCGCGATACGCGGCGGGCCGGTCGGCGACGGGGCCAACGCTCCGTACCGTCCCGCTATCCATCGCGACGACCACATCCGCCAATGCTTCCACCACCGCTCATCGTGGAAGACGCCGATAATCGTCGTCCCGGCCTGCCGTGCCACTCGCAAGAGGTCGATGACGCGCGCGAGGTTGACACGGTCGAGCGCGCTCGTCGGCTCATCGAGCAGCAGCAGGTCGGTGTGTGCGATCAGGGCGCGGGCAATGTTGACGCGCTGCTGCTCGCCGCCGGAAAAGAGTGCGGGGTATGCATCATACAAGTCCGCAGGCAACGCGAGCCATCCGAGCATCTCCGTCGCCCGTGCGAGTGCGTCCTCATGGGGTATGTCGCGTTCGACCAATGGGCGCGCGACGACCTCAACGGCGGTGACGCGCGGCGGTGCCTTGAGAAACTGCGAGACGTAGCCAATTGTCCGCTTTCGCAGCGTGAGGATCGCATGATCCTCCGCGCGGGCGAGGTCGATCTCGCCCCCATCAGTCATGAGATGGAGCGCGCCCGCTGTGGGCAGGTAGGTGCGATAGATGCACTTCAGCAGCGAGGATTTGCCGCTGCCGCTCGGCCCGACAATCGCCGTCACCTTGCCGCGCGGCGCCGCAAACGTCACATCGTGGAACGCGGGCACCCGCTTTCCATTGAGCACATGCAGCGTGAACGTCTTGCACAATCCCTCAACGCGCAGATGCACCGGGGTCGTCTCGGCGGTCATCCCCTCCCCCTTTCCCGCTCATCCATTCATCGAACTGACGAGCAACTGCGAATACGGGTGCTGCGGGTCTTCGAGAATCTGGTCGGTCAGCCCGCCTCGACGACGCGCCCCTGACGCATCACGAGCGTGCGCCCTGCGAGCGGCCGGATGACGCTGAGGTCGTGCGACACGACGATCATCGCGAGGCCGGATTGCTGTTGGATGTCCCGCACGAGGTCGATCACGCCCGCCTGCACCGAGAGGTCGAGACCCGTCGTCATCTCATCGAGGAGCAGGAGGCGCGGCTCGTTCGCGAGCGCCTTGGCGATCTGAACGCGCTGCTGCATCCCGCCGGAGAACTGCGCGGGCATGTCGTCCATCCGGTCGAGCGACAACTCCGTGCGTTCGAGCAGGTCGCTCGGCCGCGCGCGGATCGCGTCCACGCGCCGCCACTCGACCGCGAGTAGCCGCTCGGCGATGTTGCCGCCCGCGCTGATCGCCAGCCGCAGTCCCTTGCGCGCGTCCTGATAAACGATGCCCATGTCGAACGCGCGGAGCCGCCGCCGCTCCTGCCCGTTCGCGTCGAAGATGCTGCGCCCACCGTCGGCGAAGGGCGCGAATTGCGCCGTGCCGAACGTCGGCGTGATATCCTGTTACAAGCATCCGAGCACGGTGCTCTTGCCGGAGCCGGACTCCCCGACGATGCCGAGCACCTCGCCGGGCAGGAGATCGAACGAGACATCGGCGCACGCGACGACCGCGCCGGTGCGCGGATCGACATTCGTCCCGAACGTCGGCCCTGTCCGTTCCAGGGCATCGATACCAGAATATCCGTAATGTTTGGATAAATGACGCACGCTGAGCAGCGATTTTGTCGCGGTGACGGTCTCCTCGGTGGTGGTAATCGTCATCCCGCCACTGCCCGCAACCGCGCGATTTCCGCGGCGTCATCGTTCATCTGCGCTTCAAGCATCGCGTCGCAATACGCCGTGTCCGAGCAGCAATATGTGCGCGCCCCATCAGCGCCGATGAACTCGTCCATGTAGACACCAGTTGCACCACAGCACGTACATGTACGTCCATCCATATTTTCCACATCGAATGGATGATCCTCGAAGTCGAGCGGCACGGCATAGACGCGCTTCTCGCGGCCCGCGCCGAAGAGCGAGAGATGCGGCGCGCGGTGGAGTTTCGGCAGGTCCCAGCGCGGGATCGGGCTGGGGCTGAAGATGTGCCGCCCGTTGACCATCAGGGCGACCCACATGCGGGCGTAATCCTGCTCCGCGTGCATCGCGCGCGTGTTCGCTTCGCTCGACTCGACCGAGCGCAGCGGCTCCGGGAACGGCACCTGGAAGACGATCAACTGATCGGCGGTGAGTGGCTGCTCCGGGATGCGGTGGCGCGTCTGGATGATCGTCGCGGCCTCCGTGTCCGACGTTGTCGGCAGGCCGGTCGTCCGCTCAATGAGGCGGCGGATATTGAGTGCGTTCACGCCCGCGTCCGTCCCCTGATCAATCACCTTGACCACGTCGCCGGGGCCAACGCACGAGAGCGTCACCTGAATGCCCCCAGTGCCCCAGCCGCGCGCGATGGGTAACTCGCGGGAGCCGAACGGCACCTGATAGCCCGGTATCGCCACCGCCTTGAGCAGCGCGCGGCGGATCTCCCGCTTCGATTGCTCGTCCAGAAATGCGTAGTTGTAGGATGGTGTCTCCGGCAGCAGGTCAGCGGCGCGGGCATGGGCTTCCTCCTGTCGCGCGTGGTGGAGGTTCTGGAAGTAGCGCATCTTGTCCAACGACGACTGGAACGTGACGTAGTGCGGCAACTTCAGGTGCTCGATGAACCCCTGCGCCTCGATGCCATCGACGTGGTAGAGCACGAACTCCGGGTTGTGCACAGGCAGCCGGTTGCTCCGCTCCATCAGCAGCCCATCGAGCACGGACATCGCGATCGCCTTCCGCTCGTTCTGCCCGAAGACCAGCCCGTACGCCATCGAGAACGCGCCATCCATGCCGCCCTCCTTGCCGTGCGCCTGCTCGCCCGTCTTGTTTATCATCTCGACTTCCGTGTGCGGGGCGTGATTCGTGGGCGGGAGAAGATTGGGGAAAAGGGCACCGACAAGGAGCCGGGTTTCTACAGCCCGGCTCCTGTCCACGACGAAGAATGTACGAGCGTCAGGTGCGACGGCGGAGAAACGTACCCCCCGCGACGAGCGCCATACCGAAGCCAACGAGCGCGATCAAGCCCGGCAGCCGGTTATCGGCCTGCACGTTCCCGGTTGTGGGCAGCACTCCGCCCGACCCCGTGCCGGAACCGGAAGGCGTCGTCTGCGAGAAATCAAAGGCATTCGTCAGGTCGTTCGCGGCGGCGTCCCGCGTGCTGAGCGGCGCGACGCCCCAGCGATTCTCGACGAATTTGAGGATCGAGGTCGTGTCGTACTGCGTGTGATCGACGAACCCCTTCCTGGCGTACGGCGAGATGATGATCGTCGGCACGCGTGTCCCTGGCCCCCAGTTATCGACCTTCGGCGGCGCGACATGATCCCACCGCCCGCCGTTCTCGTCGTACGTGATGACGATGGCGGTATCCTTCCAGAACGGGCTGTTCTGAACGGCGGAGACGAGGTCCGCGACGTGTTGCTGCCCCTGAACGAGGCTGGCGTAGCCGGGATGCTCATTGTCCGGGCCGAGTGGCTTGACGAAGGAGACGGCGGGCAGCGCATTGCCCTTCAACGCCGCTGTGAAGTCCTTCTCATCCTTGAGGTGCTGCGCCTTGGCGGGCTTGCCGTCCGCGTAGTTGGCGAAGTACGCGAAGGGCTGGTGGTGGAACTGAAAGAGCGAGTCCGGCTTCCCCGCCATCGCGTCATTCCAGCCACCGGAGTACCACGCCCAATCGAGGCTCTTGTCGCTAAGGCGGTCGCCAATCGTCGGCATCGTCTGGTTCGGCACGAGCAGCGATTGATCCGTGACGCTCGCTGGGTGCGGCGTGTTGACACTATACGTCGTATTTACGGAATAACCGTCCGGCGTCACCGTACCGTCCTTCGTGATAACTCCACTCGCGTCAAGTTGCGCGACAATCGAGCTGGGCGCGTTCGGGAAACGCGGTGTGCAGCCGCAGACGAGCCAGAAATGGTTGAGGTACGAGCCGCCGAACGCCGCGTGGAAGAAGTTGTCCGCCATCGTGTATTGCTGGGCGAGATTCCCCTCCGGCATGTTCGTCGCGTTGTAGGCGCTCATCACCAGCCCGGCGGCGTCGCTCCACGCGACGTACTTGTCCATCTTGCCGCCATCGATCTGGTACTGCTCCTGATAGTAGCGGTGGACGAGATCACCGGTCTTGCCGTCCGCCTTGACGTACTTTGTCGTGTCGAAGGGCGCGACCGGGAGATCGGCGGGGAAACGCGGATCGGGCGCCGGTGGTTTCTTGCTCGTATCGATTGGCTGGGGAAGCGTCGCGTACGGCGTGCCATTCTTGTCCACTTGCTTCATTGCCGCGCCCGCATTCGCGATGCCGTTCGCGCCGGGGAAGTTGCCGTACAGGCCGTCGAAGCTCCAGTTCTCCTGGTAAATGACGATCAGGTGATTGATATTCTGCGCCGACCCGGCGGCGGAAACAGCGGAGGTCAAAGCCGTCGAAGCCGTGAGCGCAAGGGCACAACACGCGAGGATCACACGCAGGCGTTGCATTCTTCTCTCCCCTTCTCCCGAATGAATGTGCGCACTATGCGCGAAAACGACGTATCCGAGTATGTCCCAGGAGAATGACCGAACGATGTGCCCCGCGTGATCAACCGCTGAGCGGTTTTCTTTACGGGCCGGTTTTAGGACCTCAACCCCCGTCCCCTCTCGAGCGCCTGCGTGAAGAGGGACACGGCCCGATCGGCGTCCGCTTTCGTGAAGATCAGCGGCGGCAGGAAGCGGATAATCAGGCCGCCCGCCGGGAGTGCGAGCAGCCCCGCCTCCTGCATCCGCCGGAGCACGGGCGTGACCTTCGTCTTCAGCTCAACGCCGATCATCAGGCCGCGCCCGCGAATGTCGCGGATCATCGGGTGATTGAGGTCGCGGAGCGCCGCGACGAAATGGTCGCCGACTTCCTTGCTCCGCTCCAGCAGCCCGTCGCCGATGATCGTCGAGAGCGTCGCCGTCGCCGCAGCGCAGACGAGCGGGTTGCCGCCGAAGGTGTTGCCGTGCGTCCCCGGCGGCACCCGCGTCGCGACCGCCTCGGTCATCAGCGTCAGCCCCATCGGCAGGCCGTTCGCGACCGCCTTCGAGACCGCGATGATGTCTGGCGCGACGTTCTCGGCGGTGGCGCGGAAGATCGCGCCGGTGCGGAACGCCGTCTGCACCTCGTCCAGAATCAGGAGCGCGCCGTGCGCGTCGCAGGCGGCGCGCGCCGCCGCCAGGTAGCCGTCCGGCGCGGGGTGGATGCCGCCCTCTCCCTGAATCGGCTCGACAATTAGCGCGGCGGTCTCATCCGTGATCGCGGCGAGCGAATCGGGGTCGCCGTAATTGACGTGCGTGACCGCGCCGTACATCGGGGCGTACGCCTCGCGATATTTATTGTCCCCCGTCACGGCGAGCGACCCCATCGTGCGCCCGTGGTAGGCGCGTCGCGTCGCGACGAGGTGCTGCCGCCCCGTGACGGCGCGGGCGAACTTCAGCGCCGCCTCGACGCTCTCCGTGCCGCTATTGCAGAAGAAGGCGCGCGTGATGCCGGGGGGCGTGTGTCGCATCAGCAATTGGAGATACTGCGCGCGCTGATCGTTGTAGAACGACTGGTGGCAGGTCGTCAGCGTCTGCGCCTGCCGGATGATCGCCTCGGTCACGGCGGGATGCGCGTGGCCGAGGATCGCCGCGCCGTACGCGCTCATGCAGTCGAGGTACTCCTTGCCGTCCGAGTCCCAGAGCGTCGCGCCCGCGCCGCGCACGAGCGCGACATCGCGCTTCGCGTAGAGCGGGACGAGGTCCGCATTCTCGATCTCCCGGATCGTCGATATATCGGTGAGCGCGTTGGGAAGTGTCGTTGCCATCGATTTATCCCTCCTGAATGGTCGCGAGTGCGGCGGCGGGCGCAATGACGGTTCCCTCACCGCGTAACGCGCGCCGGACTGGCTCCGCGACGCGCGCATCCGCGAAGACGACACGCCCGACGCCGCCCTTGAGCGCGTTGAACGCGGAGAGCACTTTCTTCTTCATCCGGCCCTGCGCCATCGACAGCGCCGCGTCGTCCGTTTCACCGGCGAAGGCGATCTGTCGCACGAGGCTCGCCTCGTCGTTCACGTCCGCGAGCAGGCCCGGCGTGTTGGAGAAGATCAGCAGCGCGTCCGCGCCGAGCGCCACCGCGAGTTCCATCGCCAGTTTGTCACCATCCACATTGATCGCCTCGCCATCGGTGCTGATCGCGGGCGGCGTGAGGACGGGCAGGTAGCCATTCTGCGTGAGCAGGCGCGGCAGGGTCGGGTCAATTGTCTCGATCGAACCGGCGTAGTCGCCGTGGAGCACTTTCGCTTTGCTGTCCTCGACGATGCGAATGGAGGCTTTCCGGCGACCCGAGGCGATCCTCCCGTCCATCGCGGTCAGCCCGACGGCATTGACGCCGAGCGCCTGCAACTTCTCGACAAGTCGCTTGTTGATGCGCCCTGCGTAGGTCATCAGGAAGGCGTCCATCGTCTCGGCGTCCGTGAACCGGCTCACCTGCCCGGTCGCGCTCGTCACCTGCCGCACGGGGATGGCGAGCCGCGCGCAAAGGTCGTCCAACTCCTTATTGCCGCCGTGCACGAAGACGACCTGCTCGCCACCGCGCACGACCGCCGCGAGGTCGGCCACAAAGGCGTCCGTATCAATCCCCCGGCTGCCGCCGAGCTTAATCACCAGCATCGGAACCTCCAGTCATCAAACCGATTGAACCGCAAAGGTGCAAAGGACGCAAAGAGGGACCAGGTTGTAACACAGAGCGCGCAGAGGGCACAGAGTTCATGGAGCAATCCTCTGATTCCTCTGTGCCCTCTGTGTTAAGACCCTTCTTCGCGTCCTCTGCGCCTCTGCGATTCTCCCTAGTTTCTGCCCGCTCACACCGGATGCAGGCCGGCGAATTCGAGTGCCGCCGTCTCGGGGAAGGCGAGGCGGATATTCATTGCCTGCACCGCCTGGCCGGACGCGCCCTTCATCAGGTTGTCGATCGCCGCCATGACGACGACACGGTTGGAGTGCGGGTCGCGCTCGAAGCCGACATCGCAGTAGTTCGAGCCGGTGAGGATTTTCGGCTCCGGGTTGCGGTGGATGCCGCTCGCCTCCTTGACGATCCGCATGAACGGCTCGCCTTTGTACGCGCCGCGGAAAATCTTCCACAAGTCCTTGTCTTCCAGCGGTTCCTTGAGGAAGACGTGGCTCGTCGCGAGGATGCCGCGCACCGCCTCGACGCTCGTGACGGACATGTTCACCGGCGGCCGACGGCCATCGACGGTCAACTCCTGGATCACCTCGGCGCTGTGCCGGTGCCCGGTCGGCTTGAATGAGCGGATCACGCCGGAGCGTTCCGGATGGTGCGACGCGAGGCCGCTCTCACCGCCCGCGCCGGACGAGCCGGTCTTCGACTCGATCACGACCGGCATCGCGGGGTCGAGCACGCCCGCCTTCGCGAGCGGATACAGCCCCAGGATCGCCGCCGTCGCGTTGCACCCCGCCGAGGCGATGTAGCGTGCGTCGCGCATCTCCTCGCGGTGCAACTCCGGGATGCCGTAGACGAACTCGCCCAGCAACTCGGGCCGCGTGTGCGGGTGCCCGTACCACAGGTCGTAGTCAGCGGGGTTGCGAAGCCGGAAGTCGGCGGAGAGGTCGATGATGATGTTCGCCTTATCGAGGAACCCGTCGATCTTGCCCATCGTGACGCCGTGCGGCGTGCAGAGAAAGAGGACTTCGACCGGTTCGAGCGCGTCCATGGGCGCGAACGCGAGGTCGGTGCGGCCCCGCAGGTTCGGGTGCATGGTGCGGACGAATTTCCCCGCCTGCCGCTCGCTCGTCACCTGTCGCACCGTCGCGTTCGGGTGGCCGAGCAGGAGCCGGAGCAGTTCGCCCCCCGCGTACCCCGAGCCGCCAATGATGCTCACCGTCACCTGTTCCGCGCCCATCTGTTCCACCCCGTTCGTCTCTGCCTTACGTCCTCAAAAAACATCCCGTTCGCACGGCCTCGCGGACAATCGTCGCGCGCCGCGCGAGCCGTTCGAACTCCGCAGGCGTGTAGCAGAGGATATCCGCCGCGTGCGCCACCGGCCAGTGCCCATAGATGGTTACTAACCGCTCGACCCACCGCATCCCCGCGAACTCCGGCGCGACGACGATCAGGTCCCAGTCGCTCTCCGCATCCCGCGCGTTGTAGACGCGCGAGCCGTACCAGACCAGCGCCGTGACCGAGTAGCCCGCCGCGCGCAGCGCGTCCGCGAACGCTTCCACAACCCGTCGGTCAGCAGGATCACCGGCGGCGCTCACGCACTCGCCCGTGGCTGCCCCGCGTCGAGCCACCCCCGCGCCCACGTCAGCGTGTCGCGCGCGGTGGTCAACCCCGCGTCGGCTTCGTCACGCGCGCGCTCCTGCGCCTCGCCGTGCGCCGTGCCAGGGTAGCGACCCGCGAGGTAATAGGCGTACAACTCGACGAGCCGCGCGAGCATATCGGGCGGGACGCCCACTTCAGTGCCGATACGACGGAGATCGTGCGTGCGCGTGGGGAGTTCGCCCGTTTGCTCGATGAGCAGGCTCTTGAGCGCCTTCTCGACCGCCTGCTGCGCGTGCTGCGCCATGGCGTGGTACTGCCCCGCCTCGAACAGCACCAGCGCGGCGTCGAGGTCCTCTGTGGCCGATTGGAGCCATTCCGTCGTTTCTTCGCGCATCGGTCCCCGCCTCCCCTTCGCCAAGCCGCACGCCCGCTACTTTTCCGCGACGACGCTCGCGCGCGAACCAGCCGCAGTTCGCGCCTTCGCCGCCACATAGTCGAGGATTTCCCCCGCAATATCAACATCCGTCGTCTCCATCAGCCCGTGGAATTCCGCGCCGACGTTGATCTCGATCACCTTCAGCCCCTCGTTCGTCTCGACGAGATCGACACCCATGATCTCACCGCCGACGGAGCGGGCGGCGTGGAGCGAGATTTCCTCGATCTCCGGCGAGATGGCAGCGTGGGACGAGGTCGCGCCGCGCGCCGTGTTCGTCACCCAATGCTTCGCGTTGCGATACGAGGCGGCAATCGCGCGATCGCCGACGACGAAGACGCGGATGTCCCGCCCCGGCTTCTCAATGTACTCCTGGATGTAGAAGATCGAGTGGTGGAACGAGCCGAGTACCGCCTTGTGCTCCAGCACCGCCTCTGCCGCCGCGCGGGTGTTGACCTTCGCGAGCAGGCGACCCCACGACCCGGTGTTCGGCTTGAGCACCGCCGGGTAGCCCATCTCCTCGATCGCTTCGAGCGCGGACTGCGGCGTGTAGGCGACCATCGTCCGCAGCGTTGGTACGCCCGCCTCGACGAATGCGAGCGTCGTCTGGAACTTGTTGTCGCAAATCTGGCTGGCGGCGAAACTATTCACGGTCGGGATGCCCCACGATGAGAGCAGGCGCAGCGTATACTCGGCGCGCGAGTGGACAAGCGACCGGTCGAGCACGACATCCACATCGGGGAATGTCCGGTGGCCAAGGTCGAAATGCACCTCGCGGTCGTACACCGGCACGACCGCGATGCCACGATCCGCCGCCCGCGCGAGGATGTTCTTCTCTTCGACTCGCACCTGTGACAGCAGAATGCCGAGTTTCATCCGTTCCTCCCCCGTGCCTGCGCCGCGAATGCACCGAGCGCACTGGCCAGCGCGTCGATCGCACGGCCATACTCCGTCAGGCTGATGTGCTCGTGCGGCGTGTGATCGAGCGACGAGTCGCCGGGGCCGTATGCGGCCATCTGACACCCCCACGCGGGGCCAACAACATTCATGTCCGCCGTGCCAGTCTTCACCTTGAACTTCGGCGCTCCGCCCGCCGATCGCACCCCCGCGAGCAACGCACGCACGAGCGGCGTGTTCTTCTCGCAGCGATACGCGGGCACCGGCGACTCCAGGAACGCGAGCGTGCCGACCGTGACCGTGCCATCGAGATGTTCCCAGAGCGCTTCCGGCGTCACGGTCGTCGGCACGCGGATGTTCATCTCCAATCGCGCCCGCTGCATCAGCCCGTCCGTGTCGGACTCAAACGCGCGGAGCGTCGGCTCGACCCGCTCGAACACGGTCGCGGTTTCGGCATTCAGCCCCGCGCAGGTCGCGGCGATGTCATTCCAGACGCCGACCGCGACCTGCGGCGCGGGGAGTTGCTGCCCGGCACCGTGCGCCTGCGGTTGCTCAAGGTGATACCGTATCTGCATACTGCCCTTGTATCCGAGCACGATGCTCTCCCAATTGCCCGGCTCCCCGATGATGCAGGCATCCGGCGGGGGCATCGCCTCGGCGAGGAAGTTCGCCCCCGGCGAGTGCGCCTCCTCACCGACACCACCGATCACCGTGACGCGCAGGCCGTCCAGCAACCCCGCATCGTATGCGCGGGATGCCGCCGCCACGAAGGTCGCGAGCGGCCCCTTCGCGTCCACGCTGCCACGACCATAGAGCATGTCCCCCTCGATGCGCACCAGCACGACGCCGGGAACGGTGTCGATGTGCCCGAGCAGGACGATGTGCACCGGCCCGTCACCAACGGAGCCAATGGCATTGCCGATGCTGTCGATATGCGTCAACATGCCGCGCCGCGCCATCTCCGTGCAGAGATACGTCACCGCCGCGCGTTCGTCGGGATTAACACTCGGTATCGCAACGAGATCGCGCAGTAAGGCGACATCCTCATTTACGGGCGTTGCGTCACTCACGGCTGCTCGTCCCCGCGAGGTGCGCCCCACGGCGCGCGGCGGAGAGGACGTACTCAGCAATCGCCCCGGCGATGTCCGCACCCGTCGCGACCTCCGTCTCCCGGAACTCGACGGAGTAATTCACCTCGGCCACGAGCGGGCCGCGCTCCGGGTGCTCCATGATGTCCACCGCGAGCACGCCGCCGACGTACCCGGCGATGGCGCGTGAGGCGCGCATCGCGACATCGTAGATCGCGTTCGACGCCTCGACGGGTTCGACCTTCAGGTGCCGGTTCGAGCCGATGCGCCAGCCGCCGCCGCTGCGCGCCTCGACGGAAAGCACTTGGCCGCCGACGACCGTCGCGCGCAGGTCGCGCCCCGGCTTTGGCACGTACTCCTCGATGTAGAAGACCTCATGGTGCGCCGAGCCGAGCGTCGCCTTGTGCTCCAGCACCGCCTCCGCCGCGTCGCGATCCTCGATCAGCGAGACGAGTTGCCCGCCCGTGCCGATGATCGGCTTGAGCACGACGGGGTAGCCGATCTGCTCCATCGCCTCGACCGCCGCCTTCGGCGAGAAGGCGATGCGCACGGCGGGCACCGGCACCTCCGCCTCATTCAGCACCGTGCTCTGCCGCAGTTTGTTGCTGCACAGGTTAATCACGGCGGGCGTGTTGACCGTCGGGATGCCCGCCGCCTGAAAGAGTGTCGTCGCGTAGCGCGAGCGCGAGAGGTGCAGCGAGCGGTCGAGGATCGCGTCGTAGCGGTCGCGCGCGTCGTGATGCGGGTCGAAGACGAGCATGTGATCCGGCAACAACTCCACCGTCGCACCGCGCGCTTCGAGGGCGGCCTGCAACCGCTTCTCGTCCGTCCGCATCCGCGTCATCAACATCGCCACACGCTGGGTCAACGCTCTCTCCGTTCGCGAAGGACTGAGGACTGAGTGGGAGTCGAAAGTAACAGGGAACAAGAAGGGTTCCCCCGCTCGCATCACTATTCCTGGTACTTTTGACTCGTTACTTGTTACTCCCCTCAGTCCTTAGTCCTCCCTACTCTCCCCAATCCTCTTCCTCTTCGGGCGCGAGTTGGAGTTCGAGGGGAGCGATCTCGACGACTTCCAGTTCGACGCCGCATTCGGGGCACTGGATGATCTCGCCCTTCGTCAACCCGCTCACCTGCCACTCGGCCCCGCATTCGGGGCATTCCGCCGTGGTCGTCGCCGCTGCTGTCGTTGCTGTCATCACTGCTATCCTTTCCGGGAAATCAGACTCCCTGTTTTGCCTGCGCGACCAGAGCGTCAATCGCGCCGTTGAAGGTGTCATGCTGCCGCGTGATCGCATCGCGCTCGCGCTCGATCCATGCGCGCACGCCATCAAGGCCGAGATTCCCGCTCGCGCCGAGATGCGTGCGCTCGCGGAGCGCGACATCCGGGTCCATCGGCGGCAGGTCGTGCGCGATCTTCGCGATCGTGTGGTAGGCATCGCGGAAGGGCATCCCCTGCTCCATCACGAGGTGATATGCCGCGTCCGTCGCGAAGAGTTCCGGCGTGCACGCCGCGCGGATGCCCTCCTGATTGACCGTCGTCTTGCCGATTGTGAGCGCGCAGACCGCGAGCGCGTCGTTGACCATGTCAAAGGCGCGGATCATCGGCCCCTTTGTCTCCTGAAAGTCGATGTTGTAGCCGGAGGGCAGCGCCGCGATGATGCCGCAGATCTGCTGCTGCAACGCGAGGACGGTATGCGTCCGCCCGCGCACGAGCTCCATCAGATCGGGGTTGCGCTTCTGCGGCATAATGCTGCTGCCGGTGTTGAGCGATTCGGCGATGCGCATGAAGTTGTACTCGCTCGTAACGAAGAGGAGCATATCCTGCGCGAACTTCGAGAGGTCGAGCATTACCTGCGCGAGCGCCTGCACCGCGAGCGCCTCGAACTTGCCGCGCGCGTTCTGCGTGTAGAGGACGTTGTTCTGCACCTTCGCGAAGCCGAGCAGGTTGGTCGTCATCTGCCGGTCGATCGGCAGGTTGACGCCGTACGACGCCGCCGAGCCGAGCGGGTTCTGATCCGTCATGCGATAGGCCACCTTGAGCGGTTCGAGGTCGTCCAAGAGCGATTCCGCGAACGCCGCCGCCCAGAGGCCGACCGACGAGAGCATCGCGCGCTGCATGTGCGTGTACCCCGGCATCGGCGTCCACTGCTCGCGCTCCGCGAATGCCGCGAACGCCGCCGCCGCGTCGATGACATTCGCCATCGTCCTGAGCAGTTCGCCCTTCGTGTACAGCCGCGTGTCCACAAGCACCTGATCGTTGCGCGAGCGGGCGGTGTGGATCTTCTTGCCCGCATCGCCGACCGTCTCCGTCAGATGATTCTCGATCTTGCTGTGCACATCCTCATCGCCCGCCGCGAGCGCGAATTGGCCCGCGTCGTGGAGGTCGAGGATGCGCGCCAGTTCCTTCAGCAGCGCGCGCGCTTCGTCGTCGGAGAGGATGCCGATGTGATTGAGCATCCGCGCGTGCGCCATCGACCCCCAGACATCGGCGGGCACCAGCCGGTTGTCGAGCACCGCGTCGTCGCCAATCTCGTACCGCTCCGCGAGCGCGTCGAGTTGGACGCCCTTCTGCCAGAGCTTCGGACCCGCACCCATCATTCAGGCCTCCCCCTCCGTTGGTGCGCCGCCACGCGCCGCCTTCCAGCGGGCGTCGCGCTTCGCGAGCAGCTCGAACGGCAGCGCGCGCAGTTGGGCCGCCGGGCCGCACCATCGCTGGTCGAACGACGATGACTGGATCGACCGCACCTCCGGGAAGTAGAGCGACGAGGGCGACTCCCGCCGCAGGATCGTCAGCGTCCCCTTGTATAATTCGATCTCGTACGTCCCGTTCACCGGCCCCTGCGATTGCGCGACGAAGGCATCCAGATCCGCCTTGAGCGGCGTGAACCACTCCGCGCCGAAGACGAGTTGCGACCACCGGGCGTCGATGACCTTCTTGAACTGCACCTCATCCCGCGTCAACGTCAATTGCTCCAGGTCGCGGTGCAGCGCGAGGATGATCGCGGCGGCGGGCGCTTCGTAAATCTCGCGGCTCTTCAGATCCATGATACCGTCCTCGATCAGGTCGATCCGGCCAATGCCGTTCGCGCCGCCAATCTCGTTGAGGATCGACACGAGTTCGTAGAGCGACATCCGCTGGCCATTGATCGCGGTCGGCAGCCCCTCCTCGAATGTCAGCGTCAGCGTCGTCGCGACATCGGGCGCGAGTTGTGGCGGCACGAACCAGAGCCAGATGTCGTCCGGCAGTTCGGTCTCCAGCGTGATGCCGCCGGAGGCGATGGAGCGGCACCACATCGTCTTGTCCTCACCGCCGAGGATCACTTCCTGGATGGGGATGCCGTAGTGCTCGCAGAGGGCCATCTCCTCCAGCCGCGTCAGGTCGAGATCGCGCACGGGGATGAGGATGCGGAGATCGGGGCCGAAGAGTTTGAAGGTGTTCTGGGCGCGGTACTGGTCGTTCCCCTTGCCGCTCGACCCATCCACAATCGCGTCGCAACCGAGTTGCACGGCGTATTTCGCGGCGGTCGCGCCGATCAGTTGCCGCGTCATACTGGTGGCGCAGGGGTAGCCGTTGTAATCGACATTCGCGCGAATCGCCCGCGCCAGCCACTGCTCGAACTCGGCGCGCGCATCGAGGAAGCGCATATCCAGATTGAGCAACTCGGCCCGCTCGCGCGCCCGGTGCAACTCGTCCTCGCCTTGCCCGACATCGACGGTGATCGCGACGACTTCTTCCGCGCGGTAATGCTCGCGCAGCAGGGCGGCGCAGATCGCGGAATCCAGCCCGCCCGTCCAGCAGAGCGCGGCCCGCGCGATCGACGCGGTCGGGTCCGCCGCGACTTTGGCGAGCGCGGATTGCAGATAGCGTGCGGTATCCAGTACAACCCCGGTCATCACTGCCCCCCTCGCGCATCACGCCACGGATGCCCGAGATTTCTGAAACACAAAAAACGCCCCGCCATCCTCCGCATCGGTCCGGAGGGACGAGTGCGTAGTGTAACGCATCCCGTGGTACCACCCTCGTTGCCGGAGCACAGACTCCGACCACTCGTGTTCGCGCTATTCGTTGCGTGGGCGCAACCCACCATCACCTACTTGCAGACGCTTTCTTCGGTGTGCCGCTCCGAGGCGCGTTCGCCACTCACTCTGCCGTGCCAGGCTCCCACCTCTTCCCGGTTCGCTGTCAGCCGCGTAGTGGGTACTTCTCCCCTTCATCACGGGCGTATTCACTTATGAGCGGGAGAATACCATAGGAGGCAAAAAGGGGTCAAATGCTGAAATCAACAACCGGATGCTCATTGTCAACCGTATTTCTGACAGACTGGAAATCTGCTATACTGTACGCCTAGGAGGTGAGAGCAATGGCACAGACCCTCATCAAACTTGGGCAACGCGGCACGATCACGTTACCCAAAGAACTTCGCGAAGGATTGTCCGACCATAGTCTGTTTGAGGCAGTGCGTCGCACGGATGGCGTCATCGAATTGCGTCCCCAACAAACGATTGATGCGTCCCAGGCATGGTTTTGGACGGAACGATGGCAGCAGATGGAGCGCGAAGCCGATGAGTCATACGCCACCGGGCGGTGGAAGCGATTCGACGACGTTGAGAGCCTTATTGCGCATCTCGACGCCGATCTCGAATCGTGAAGTTCGATGTTGAGGATGACTTTGTCGCCGATTATCGGCGACTAACGAACGAGGAGCGGGCGTTATTTCGTCAGGCCATTCGACAGATCAATGAGGCGGATGCCCGCCGTGGCGACCGACCGATCCCGCAGCGGCCCGCATCGCTCCGGGTCAGGCGCTTACGCGATGCACCAGGCATCTGGGAGATGACATGGTCATTCTCCGGCCCCGACGGTCGCGCCACATTTGCGTTGATCAACGTCGACGGCGAAGTTGTCCTTAAGTGGCGGCGCATTGGCGGCCACGCCATCTTCCGCCGACCTTAAGCGATGAGGAGCCTATCAGCGCGGGGCATTTGGAGATTCGCGAATCTTACGCGAGTGGAGCCGTCTGCCCCAATTCGAACACCGCGCGCGTGAACGCCTGACCGGTATCGACGATCACATTCCCGTTCTCCACCACGGCGTGCATGTAGTCGAGCGGGCGGTTCGCGGGGCCATCCAGGCGGAGGCCTGTTTTCCCATCGAACGAGGCCCCGTGGCACGGGCATACGAGGTTCCCTCCCGTCGCCGGACCGGGTGGTGGCAGGGCGCAGCCCATGTGCGTGCATTTCCACGAGACCGCGATGACCGCGTTGTCGGTCGCGGGAAGCAGGAAGAATTTCCCCTCGACATTCCGCACATACCTCTCGCTCGCGAGCGATGCCCGCACGGTACGGAGCGTGCCCGCGTTCACCTTCCCGCCGCTCGCTGTCCCCTTACTGCCGCCACACGCCGCGAGCGCGACACCGACGAACGCTCCCGCTGCAATGCCGAGCGCGGCGCGGCGCGAAACAAACAGACCCATCATTCCCCCACCCCTGCAACGCGGTGACGACACATAAACCGGTGCGACGATCATCAGCCGAGCGGTGTTGCCTGCGTTGGCTCGTACGCCTCGCGCGTCGTTATCCTGCTCGTGTCCACGACGAGAGTGCCGTTGTCGATGGTGATGGGCATGAAGTCGAGCGGATGCGTCGCCGGGCCTTTGAGCAGCGCGCCCGTCGTGCCGTCGTACCACGAGTCGTGGCAGCCACATTCGATCCTGCCGTTCGCTCCCGGTGGGGGCACCGTGCAGCCGAGGTGCTTGCACTTCCAGTAGACCGCGATGGCCGCGCCCTGCGCCGCAGGCAGCAAATAGAAATGCCCCTCATCATTGCGCACGTACCGCTGGGTACTGAGCGTCGTCGCGATCTCCGCCACCGATCCGGCGGTGACGCGCGCGCCGAAGCCCTTGACCTTCGTGGGATAGAGCGACCGCACCGTCGCCACCGCGCTCGTCGCCGCGAACGCGCCGAGCAGCGAGAAGAGCGCGTAGCGGGTGAACCTCCGGCGCGTCGTCGTGTGGTCGAGGATCGGTAACTGCGCGCGGGTCTGGGGGAATTGAGCCGGAACGTGCATCATCGCACCACCCTTTCGTGTTTCGACAGCGCCATTGCTGCCTTCGAACCTTCCGCACTCCACACCATCGATTGTACACCTATGCAGGTAATTCCTCTACCCAATTAGCGAGCGATGTATAAGCGGATAGAGGAAGCGTTGATGCGTGCGCCAAGTTCGACGTCGAGATTCCTTCTGCGGCTATCTGTCCTCCCTGATACGTGTTATGATGATCCTTAGTGTACGTACACTCATGGAGGTGAGGCGTGAACACCCTCGACATTGCCCTCATCGTCGGCGCGCTCGGTGTGGCGGCGCTAACGTTCACGCAGCCGCCGATCACGGTGATTGCGGATATTGTCGCCATCTATGCGGCGTCGGTGCTGGCTGGTATCCTGTACCGTCCGGCGTCGCACCTCGCCGTGGTGCGCTTCTTGCCGGACAGCGCATCGCTGACGGTGCAATTGGCGGCGTTCGTCGTGTTGCTGGTCGGCGGGGCGCTGCTGCTGCGAGGGCTATTCCGGCGCATCGCGGGGATGATGTCCGTCGCGCGGTGGGGGGCAGGCCCGCTCCTCGGCAATCTGCTGTCGGCGGGGTTGTCGCTGCTCCTTGCGCTGGCGGTCGTGCTGCTCGCGACGGTCGCGGTTGCGACGGTCGCGCGGATGCCGTCGTCGGTGGGGATCGTGACCTTCGCACGGGAGCAGACGGCGCACTCGCACCTTCTGCCACGGCTGGCGCAGCCGATGGTCTACTACCTGCGGCTCGTCGGATTCGCCTCCCCGAACGGGCTGCCGGATGTCTATCGCAACGTCGCGGGGATGGCACCCCCCGCCTGAACCGGGGGAGGAACCGCGCGTGCCGATCGCGCCGCACATCCTGGAGACGCTCGAATACCCGAAGGTGCTCGCACGCCTCGCGCGCGTCTGCGACTACTCGCTCGCCCGCGAACGCGCCGAGGCGCTGCTGCCGGAGACGGCGGTGCCCCCCGTGCGCCGCGCGCTGACCGAGACGACCGAGGCGCGCGCGCTGCTCGCGTCCATCCCGGACGTCGGTGTCGGCGGGGCACGCGATGTGCGCGAGCCGGTGCGGCTGGCGACGCTCGGCGTGACGCTGAACCCGGCGCAGTTCCTCGACATTCGGGACACCGCCGTCGCCGCGCGCGCGCTCCGTCGCACGATCACGCGGCTCCCGGAGGCCGGCGAGCGGTTCCCGCGCATCCTCGATCACGTTGCGGCCCTCGGCGACTTCACGAACCTCGACGCGACGATCACCGCCGCCATCTCGCCGCGCGGCGAGGTGCTGGACAGCGCGTCCGACGAACTCCGGCGCATCCGCAACGCCGTCCGCACCGCGCAGGGCCGCCTGATGGACTACATGAACAGTTTCATTCGCGGGTCGCGCGCGGCGGCATTGCAGGAGCCGATTATCACCGAGCGGGGCGGGCGGTACGTCGTCCCGGTGCGGTCGGACGCGCGGGTGCAGGTGCCCGGCATCGTGCACGACACCTCCGCGAGCGGGCAGACGCTCTTCGTCGAGCCGCTGGAGGCGGTCGAACTGAACAACCGCTGGCGCGCGCTCCAACTGGAGGAGGAGCGCGAGATCGAGCGCATTTTGCAGGCGCTCACCGCGTACGTCGGCAAGGAGGCGGATGGCCTCGAACGCGCGATGGACGGCCTCGCGGCGATTGACTTCGCGCTCGCCAAGGCGCGCCTCGCGGCGGAGATGCGGGCGCACGTGCCGCACCTCTGGACAGCGGACGACACGCCGAAGCAAATGCCCGAAGGCGCGCACCCGTCGCTCCGGCTCGACCTGATCGCCGCGCGACACCCACTGCTCACGGGCGATGTCGTGCCGACCGATATCGCGCTCGGCGACCGGTTCCGCATCCTCGTCATCACCGGCCCGAATACCGGCGGCAAGACCGTCGCGCTCAAGACCGTCGCGCTGCTCGCGCTGATGGCGCAGTCCGGCCTGCACATCCCCGCCGAGGAGCGGAGCATCATGCCGGTGTTCGAGAGCATCTTCGCCGACATCGGCGACGAGCAGAGCATCGAGCAGTCGCTCTCCACCTTCAGCAGCCACATGACGCGCGTGATCGCCATGCTCCGCGATGTCACGCCGGACTCGCTCGTGCTGCTGGACGAACTCGGCGCGGGGACGGACCCGGAGGAAGGCTCCGCGCTCGCCCGCGCGCTGATCGCCACCCTGCTCGACCGTGGCCCGCTCGTGATCGCCACGACACACTACAGCGAGTTGAAATCGTACGCCTACGCGACACCGGGCGTCGAGAACGGCAGCGTGGAGTTCGATGTCGAAACCCTGTCGCCAACGTACCACCTGACCGTCGGCGTGCCGGGGCGCTCCAACGCGCTCGCCATCGCGCAGCGGCTCGGCCTCGACACCGGAGTGATCGAGCGGGCGCGGGAGTACGTCGCGCCGGAGGTCGTGCAGGTCGATACACTGCTCGAAGGGATCAAGGGCGAGCGCGAGGCCGCCGAGCGCGCCCGTTCCCGCGCCAGCCGCGATCGCGCGCAGGCCGAGCAGATGAAGCGCGAGGCCGCGCGCACGCTCTACGAGGCGGAGAAGGCGAAGGCGAATGCGCGGACGGAGGGCTTGCGGCAGATCGAGCAGGAACTCGCGGAACTCCGCGCCGACCTGCGCCGACTCTCGCGCGAGCGGGACACCGTCAGCGTCACGCGCGACTGGATCAAGCAGGCGGAGCAGCGCGCGCTGGAGACGCAGCAGCGGCTGAAAGAGTCCACCGTGAAGGAGGCGGCGGCGCCGCCACCGACGCCGCCACCGACGGAGCCATTGTCGAGCGACAACCCGGACCGCCCGTTGCAGGCGGGGGACCGCGTGCTCGTCCCCGCCTTTGGCGACTCCGAGGGGACGATCACCGTCCTCTATCCCGGTAGCGGCGAGGCGGACGTGCAGGTTGGCTCGTTCGCGCTGCGCCAGCCGCTCTCCGCGCTCACGCGCCTCTCCAATCGCGAGGCGGCGCGGCGCGCGACGCTGCGGGGCGAGCGACCGCGACCGACGCGCGCCGCGCCGGTGCAGATGCCCGCCGCGCCCGCGAATGTCCCGCTGGAAGTGGATTTGCGCGGGATGCGGGCCGTGGAAGTGGATCGCATCCTCGACCGCGCCCTGAATGACGCGGTGCTCGCCGAGATGCCATACCTCCGCATCATCCACGGCAAGGGGACCGGCGCGCTCCGGCAAGTGGTGCGCGAGTATCTCCGCGCCAATCCCGTCGTCGTGGGGGCGGAGAGCGCGCCCGATCAGCAGGGCGGCGAAGGCGTCACCATCGCGCGACTGACCGAGGGCTGACGATGCCATTCCGCACCAAAGCGAAGCCGGACGACGCGCACCCCGAGGACGCCATCATCGCGGTCGTCTCCGTCGAGAATCAGATGGTCGCGGACATGGTCGTCGGCATCCTGCGGATGCACGATATTCGCTGCATGGCGCGGGCGCGCGGCATGGGGATCGCCTATCTCGGCACAGCACTTCAGGACCACGACATCCTCGTCCTCGAACGCGACAAACCACGCGCCGAGGAAGTCCTGCGCGCCTTCTCCGATGATGAAGACGTGAAACTCCTCTGGCGTTAGTTCGGCAGAATGCACCCAGAAAAATTAGAACAAGAAGCCCCGAAAATAGAACGGGACAAAATTGTGGCCCGTTTTAGCGCATCAGGATGAGGGAATTTCGCGCGGTCAATTTGACGAACATATGTTCGTATGGGACAATAGCACTACGCCGGAGAGGGTTGAGGCCGCACCCACCGGGACTGAAAAGAGTGATTGAACTTGGATGGCATTCGAAGCGGCTGGAGGGCACCAAACATGGCACGAGGGTTGAACCGCGTCACGCTCATCGGCAATCTGGGCAACGATCCCGAACTGCGCTACACGGCGGACGGGATCGCGATGGCGACCGCCTCACTCGCGGTCAATGGCTTCCGGCGCGCGTCGGACGGCGAGCGCGAGGAATCGGTCGAGTGGTTCCGGCTCGTCTTCTTCGACCGCCAGGCGGAGACGATGAGCACCTACGGCGCGAAGGGCAAGCCGGTCTTCGTCGAAGGCCGCCTTCAGACGCGCCCCTACGCCGACCGCAACGGCGTGATCCGCACGGCGATTGAGGTCGTCGTTGCACAGTTCCTGCTCCTCGGAACGGCGAATGCGGTGCCGGAGGAAGAGCGGGTCGAAGCGAAGGCGGAAACCGTCGAAACCGGCGCACCGATCGCCGCGCGATAAGGAGAGAATGATGATGGCACGAAGCAGCGCAGCAACCGTTGAAGAGCACACGCAGCCGCGTCCATTCGACGCGGCGGGCCACATGCGGAAGATCCGCACGCGGCAGGGGATGCAGGATTACCTCGATGTGAAGTGGCGCGTGGCGTGGCTCCGCGCCGAATACCCAACGGCGCAGATCGTCACCGAGCAGATCGAGGGCGATGTCGAGCACGCCCGGTTCAAGTGCACGATCACGCTCCCCAGTGGCGCGGTGTCGTCGGGCCACGGGAGCGAAACGGCGACGGATTTCCCGGACTTCTACGAGAAGGCCGAGACGAAGGCGATCGGTCGCGCCTGCGCCGTCCTCGGCTACGGGACGGACAGCGCGGCGGACTTCGACGATGGCGAGCCGATGGATGGCCGCGCCGCTGCGAAGGACGAGCGCGCGACACGCCGCACGGACGGCCCGGACGGTTTCGACAACGTGACGCCGATTGGCTCCGCCGGTCGCGCGCGCATCGAAGCCGCCGCGCCGACTGCACCGGCACAGGCCGCACCAAACCGCGCGCCCGCACCCCGCCGCGCCGGGACGAACGGCGCGGCGGCACCGGAGAACCACGGTGCAACCGCGACGCTCGCCACCCCCGCCGGGGATGATCGCTCCAATGTGCACCAGCACGCGCAGTTGCGGTCGCTCGCCGATCACGGATATGACCTCGACGGGAAACTCAAGGCGCTCAAGCTCGGCGGCGTGGACGAACTAACGCGCGAGCAGGCGAAGGAACTGATCATTGAGGGCCGGTCTTCGGTCCGGGGCAATCAGTCACTCAACTAAGCACACACCTTCCCCCTTCCCCACCCCCGTCCGGCCTCCCACCGGCGGGGGTTTTCCTTTTGCGCGTCCCCACTGGCATTCCCCATGCTACACTCCGCAGCGGAGAATCGACCGCTGCCCGCGTGTGTGCCGGGCTACGACTGAGGAATGGAGCGCGTCGTGTCCATTGGGGCGAACGAGAAAGTCAATGTCGCGGTGATTGGCCTCGGCTGGCCGGGGCAGCGGCACCTTGAAGGGTATCTCAAACTCCCATTTGTCAACGTCGCGGCGATCTGCGACATGAGCGAGGCGCTCCTGCAGAGCACGCACGCGCGCCATCCGGTCGAGACGGCGACGACGGACTATCAATTCCTCCTCGCGCGGCCCGACATCGACGCCGTCAGCATCTGCCTGCCGAACTGGCTCCACTCGCAAATCAGCATCGAGGCGCTGGCGGCTGGCAAGCACGTCCTCTGCGAGAAACCCCTCGCCAACACACTCGCGGAGGGTGAGCGGCTGACCGCCGCCGTCCACGCCAGCGACCGCATCTTCATGCTCGCGCTCAACAACCGTTTCCGCGTCGAAATCCAGTCGTTGAAGCGCGTCATCGACGCCGGATCGCTCGGTGAGATTTATTACGCGAAGACCGGGTGGGTGCGGCGGCGGTGGGGGGGCACGGTACGCGGCTGGTTCATGGAGAAGGAGAGGTCCGGCGGCGGCCCGCTGATCGACCTCGGCGTCCACATGCTTGACTTGACGCTCTGGCTGATGGGCAGCCCGAAGGCCGTGCGCGTCAGCGGCGCGGTGTACGACAAACTGGCGAAGGAGATGGAGCCGCTGCTCGGCCCCGTGAACATCGAGGACCTCGGCTCCGCGATGATCCACCTCGACAACGGCGCGACGATCTACCTCGAAACCTCATGGATGGGCTACATCGAGCGCGAGCGCGTCTTCAGCGAGTTGATGGGCACGCGCGGCGGCGCGAAGTACGAGCGCTTTGGCCGCGAGACATGGACGACGATGCCCGTGCCACCATACCAACTCTTCTCGACTATCGCAGACGAGCAGGTGAACGCGGCCCCGACGAACATCGCGCTCACGCCGGAGGAGATGCTGCTGGCATCGTTCGCGAATGAGATGCGGCACTTCGCGGAATGCGTGCGCGACGATACGCCGCCCATCGCTAACGTCGATCAGGGCCTGGAAATCCTGCGCATCCTCGACGCCGTCTACCGCTCCGCCGCCGATGGACGGGAGATCATGCTAACGCCATCAACCGTTTAAATGCGTTGATCGGCTCTCGCCGCCCTGCGGAGAGCCGATCAACGCATCGCATCATTAGCGATACACGTCGCGGCGATGGCGTACGCGCACAACTGTGGCGCATTGCCGCTCATCGTCAATCTCGAAGACGATCCGGTAATCTCCCACACGAACACGATAGCCACCATTGGCGGCGAGTTTTTGCACACCGACCGGGCGCGGATCAACGGCGAGAGCGGCAATCGCTTCCAATACACGACGCTTCAAGGCTGGCGCAAGCGTGTCGATTTCTTTCTCCGCACGGGCACGAAGATCAACGCGATACACCAATGTCCTGCGTCGCTCCCTGTTCATGCAGATACTCATCGAGCGAGCGCGTCGGTTCGCCGGATTCGCGTGCCTCAAGGATGGTCAGGCTGTCTTCGAGGTCTTCCAGCCGCTCTATGAGCGCATCGTACGCCGTAGCGCCAAGCAGAACGGCCCGCACCTCGTGTCCGTCCACAACGAAACAGGGATCGTCACGGTGATTCACCGTTTCAATGAGTGCCCGAAGCCGCGCGGGGAGGTCGCTCATTGCGATAACCTGTCGTTCGTTCATCATGGCATCCAATCTGAGGCGTTCTGGCAGTTGGCACAACCAGTGTAGCGAGGGCGGCACGATCAAGCAATAGATGCCCAAGCACTCAGCGCGCCCCCACGCCCGCCGCCACCAACGCCGGGAGCGCGCTTGATGCCGCCGCTTCGATCTCCGTCAGGGCGGTGTTCAGCGCGGCGCGCCAATCGGGCAGGTGCCGCGCATTGAGGCGCACGGTGTTCGGCGTGAAGCGGATTTCCCGCCCGAACTCCCGCAGCAACCGCCCCTGATTGAGCCGTGCGGTGGGGACGGGGCGCAGGACGATCTCGTGCTCGATCTGATTAATCACCTCGATGCCGACGCCCCGCGCGCGGATCTTCCAGCGCACGAGATCGAGCAGCCCGGCGACGGGCGGCGGGATCGGGCCGAAGCGGTCAATCAGTTCCCGCGCCATCTCATCGACGCCGGAGAGCGCGGCGAGGTCCGCGATGCGACGATAGAGCGTGATGCGGAGCGGGTCGTCGGGCACGTACGACGGCGGCAGGAAGGCAGTCACGGGGAGGTCGAGCGAGACGGGCCGCTCCTCCGGCGTCGCCTCCCCCGTGCGCGTCTCCTCGACGGCGGCGTGCAGCAGGCGCGTATAGAGGTCGAAGCCAACGGCGGCGATGTGCCCGCTCTGCTCCGAGCCGAGGATGTTCCCCGCACCCCGGATTTCGAGGTCGCGCATCGCGAGTTGGAAGCCCGCGCCGAGTTCGGTCGCCTCCTGGATCGCCTCCAACCGCTGCTGCGCCTCGGCGGTCATCGGCTTCGTCGCGTCGTAGAGCATATAGGCGTACGCGCGGTTCGAGGATCGCCCGACCCGCCCGCGCAACTGATAGAGTTGCGTCAGGCCGTAGTTCGTCGCGTCGTCCACGATCAGCGTGTTCGCGTTCGGGATGTCGAGGCCGGACTCGATAATCGTCGTGCAGAGCAGCACGTCGAACTCGCGTTGCACGAACTTGAGCATCACTTCTTCCAACTGGCCCTGCTCCATCTGCCCGTGCCCGATACCGATGCGCGCCTCCGGCACGAGGTCCGACAGCATCTTGAAGTAGTGCGGAATGCTCTGCACGCGGTTGTGGACGAAGAAGACCTGCCCGCCGCGATCCAACTCCCGCAGGATCACCTCGCGCACGATACTGTCCGCGTACGGCGTGACGAAGGTGCGCACCGGCAACCGCTCCTCCGGCGGCGTCTGGATCAGCGAGAGGTCGCGCACGCCGATCAGCGAGAGATGGAGGGTGCGCGGGATCGGCGTCGCCGTCAGCGTCAGCACGTCGACCTCGGCGCGCATCTGCTTGAATCGCTCCTTGTGGCGCACGCCGAACCGCTGCTCCTCATCGACGATGACGAGGCCGAGTTGCTTGAAGCGGATGTCCTTCTGCAACAGGCGGTGCGTGCCGACGACGATATCGACCTGCCCATCGGCGAGCGCCTTCGCGGTGCGATCGTTGTCGCGGGCGGAGCGAAGGCGGGAAAGCATCTCGATGCGCACGGGGTACGCCGCGAGCCGCTGGCGGAAGGTCTGGAAGTGCTGCAACGCGAGCACCGTCGTTGGCACGAGGATGGCAACCTGCTTGCCCGCGTTGACTACCTTGAACGCCGCCCGCAGCGCGACCTCCGTCTTGCCGAACCCGACATCGCCGCAGAGCAGGCGGTCCATCGGCTCGGTCTCCTCCAGGTCCTGGGTCACTTCGACGATGGCGCGTTGCTGATCCGGCGTCTCCTCGTACGGGAACGAGTCCGCGAGGGCGTCGTCCCACGGGCTGTCCGTGCCGTAACTCGGGCGTTCGGCGGTCTCGCGCGCGGCGTAGAGCTTGATGAGGTCATCCGCGAGGTCGAGCACGGCCTTCTTCACCCGGCTCTTCGTCCGTGCCCACTCGCCGCCGCCGAGTTTGTGGACGGTCGGCTCCGTCCCGCCCGCCTGATACGGCGCGACGCGGTCGGTCTGATCGACCGGGACGTAAAGTTTGTCCGCGCCGGCGTACTCGATGAGCAGATATTCCCGCGCCGCGCCGCTCGTCGTCAGCGTGACGAGGCCCCGATACATGCCGACGCCATGCTCGATGTGGACGACGTACTGCCCCTCCTCCAATCCCTCGATGAACGCCCGCGCCGCCATGCCTGAACGGCGCGCCGGGCGGCGCGTGACGGGCTGCACACCGAACAACTCGCGGTCAGTGAGCAGGAGCGTCCCGAGGGGCTTGCTCCGCCAGCCGACGGGCAGCGCGCCATGCAGCAGTTCGATGCTGCCAATGGGTGACGGCGTGAGGCGCGCGGTCGGCCCATCGGCGGGGCGGCGGGGCGCGGTGGGGCGCGCCATTGGGTAGAGGTCGGCATCGAGCAGCAACTCGCGCACGCGCTGATCCTGATTCGTGACGATGACGACGCGCTCGCCGCCGCGCGACGCCGCGCCGATCATTATCAACGCCTGATCCAGCCGCCCACCGAAACTCGGCGCGGGGACGAAGCCGACATCATCCGACGTGAGCCGCTCGTCCTCCGTGCCCGGCGTGTCGTCCCACGCGCCGATGTCGAGGCGCACACGGCCTCGCAGTCGGCCCTCGATTGCATCCCACGGCAGATACGGCGCGCGGATGTTGCGTGGCAACTCACCGCCCTGCACGAACTGCTCGCGCAACTCCTCCGCCTGCGCCGCGACCTGCGTCGCCGCGAGGCGCACCGCGCCCGGCTCGTCCACGACGACAACCGCGTCGTCTGGCAGCGCGTCGAGCAGCGTCGCCATCTCCGGCAGCACATACGGTGTCAGCGGCCCGTCACCGAGCGCCGGGACATCGCCGCGTTGGAGCGTCGCGCGGTATCGCTCCCACTCCGCGAGTATTTCCGGTCGCACGTCGCGCAGATCGACTTCCTCGAGCGCGACGCGGGCCGCGTCGGCGCGCCACGGCGGTAACTCGACCGGTGGGATCACCGCGACCTGATCGACACGGCCCGACGACCGCTGCGTGGCGGCGTCGAAGCGGCGAATACTCTCGATCTCGTCGCCGAACAACTCGATGCGAACGGGGCCGTCCATCGTCGGCGAGAAAATGTCGATGATGCCGCCGCGCCGCGACATCTGGCCCGAATGCTCGACGACCGGCTCGACCGAGTAGCCCCAACTGATCCACTGCGTCAGCCGCTCCCGCTCATTGAAGCGATCGCCGACGCGGAGGACGGTCGTGTGCGCGCGCAACTCGGCGGCGGGTATGACGGGCCGCATCAGCCCGCCCGCCGACGCCACGATCACGGGGCAGATGCCCGCGTCCGTCGCGGTGACGAGCCGGTGGAGGATGTTCAGGCGCGGCGCAGCCGTAATTGGGTCGCGCGGGAGGGTTTCGTAGGGGAGTGCATCCGCCGTCTGCCAGAGGAAGAGCGAGACGCTCTCTTGTGGCAGGTACGCGCCGATTGCCTCCACCAGATCCTGCGCGCGGTCGGGTCGGGAGGTGATGATGAGCATGGGCTTCGCGAGGTACGCCGCCACCGCCGCCTGCACGAACGGGCGCGCGGAGACCGAGAGGACGGGTAGCGCAACCGCGCCCGCATCGCGCGCGCGCAGGCCGCGCAGCAGGCCCGCGAACCACGGCTGTTCGTGCAGTATCGGCAACAGGTCCGGCAATGCCATGCGGGTGCAATTCCTCCCTTGTGCGGGCCTGACGGGGCTTCATCACCGCACACACCATAAAAACGCCAAGACAGAGCCTCCGATGGGCGTTAAACGCCGACCGGATCTCCCTTGCAAGTATAGCACCATCGTTCGCACCATCGACCGTGCAAAGGGACTGCAGAGAGAAAAAGTGACTCTCTGTGCCCTCCGCATCTTTGCGTCCTCTGCGTCGATTCGGTTTGGTCACTTGTCTGTGCGATCGCAGCCTTATCCGTAGTTTGTTATCAGCGGTCATAGGAGTCAATCGGGCGCCCCTCCCAAAGCCAGTCAAGCAGCCGCCGCAACGCGGGCGGCGGGGGCCGATCGCTCCACGCGCGCCAAAGGCCTGGCGTTGACTGCGCTTCGGGAAGAGGCGATCGAAGTGCCGGGCAAACGCTTCGAGGGGGCCGGGGGCGGGGGGGACGGGCAAGCGGGTCGATCATCCCGCAGGCAAACCGGCCCGGTTGACCGAGGAAGCGTGGGCGGGTCTCACCGTCGAACTCGAAGCGGGCCGGATTGCTGGACAGGCGGACGCGCGTCGCTACCGCGAAGAACGATGGGGCGTGCGCTACGAGAGCGTCAACGGCATCTCCTCTCAGTGCAAACGGCGCAAAGTGCAATGGAAGACGGGCCGTCGTCGTCATGCGAACGCCGAT
>JAABUS010001516.1_pt1 | contig 50137 bp, 5 predicted proteins | sample 5560161 | NCBI WGS metagenome assembly JAABUS01 (sample SAMN10711885, study PRJNA513376) | rock metagenome | isolation source: Antarctica rocks | place: Antarctica: Victoria Land, Trio Nunatak nord | collected 2016-01-04 | reverse complement strand
ATTCGATAGTTTTAATATTAAAAATCGATTTAAAAATCGATTCGATTTGCGCTTATTTAAAATTGATTCGATTCGACTCAAGTCAATATTCGATTTCAATATTAGAAATCGAATCAAATTGTCAAGAAATTGAAAATTACGTTATTATACTAAAAATAGTATAAAATAAGTTTAAATTTAGTTTTTTTATTTTATAGATAATATATTATAGTAATACATTATAATAATATAGTTATAAACAAATATTTCTAATATACTTATTAGTTAAATTTAATTAATTAACTATTTTTATTAAATTATTACTAAAAATAATAATTTAAATCGATTTTAACTTTAAAAATTGATTCGAGTTAACTTTAAATTTCGATTTTAACTTTAAAAATTAAATCGACTTTTCAATTTTAACTTTTAAAATTAATTCGACTTAATTCGATTCGATTAATCGATTCGACACAATCAATCTACTTAATATATATTTTTGCTCTTTTTTTTTTTATAATTTTTTATATTTTTTATTCTAATTTTATATACTATAATATTGTAACTAATTTTACGTAGATTTGTATTTTATAATATTTTCTTAATTTAGAAATTCTTTTTCTCTAGTATTTTTGTTTTGTTTATTATCTTAATTCTAAATATAAACAAATATAAATATCTTTTTATAATTTTAATATTCCTGTATATTAACAATATCTTATTAATTTTAATAACTTTTATTTAGTTTACTCTATTTTTTATTATTTTTGTTATATTTTCTTTATTTTCTTTTTGCTTTTAATAAAGATTTTTATTTCGAATTTCTTGTAGAAACTTTGTATCGATAATATAATATTAATATTTAAAATAAGTTTTTTGAAAAAATATTATTAACTTTTTATTTATTCTTTTTATTTAATTGTCTATATATTTCTTTTTTTTGCTAACTTCTTCTTAAGTTTATCAATTATTTTTTTTATTTTTTTAACTAATCTTCTATATATTAATTAAGCGTCGACAAAACAATATATTAATATATTAGTTTCTCTATTATTTCTATTAGTTAAATTGATTGCGTCGAGTCGAATTATCAAGTTTGAATCAAGTATTTGATTCGAATTGAATCAAATTAATTTCAAAAGTTGAAATCGAATTGTCGATTCGATTTCTAATGTTAAAATTAACAATTTAAGTCAAATCGCAAATTTGAAATCGAAAATTAATTCGAAAATTCGACTCAAATTGTTAAGACTTAGTATTAATATAAAAAAATTCTAAAATAAATAGTAGAAACTAGAAAATTATATTTTGTTCTATAATTTCTTAATAGTAAATTATTTAGTAATGCATTAAAATAATATATTTGAGCTATTTAGAATTAAAATTCAAAAAGTTAATTTAATTGTATTTTAAAAGAAATTCGAACTCTTAACACAATATAAATATTAAATAGATTAATATTATTTATAGCTAATTCAATATTAATATTGCAACGTATTTCTAAATTTGACAACAACTATTAACAATTATATTTGCTCTAATTACTAAACTATTAAAACTTGTTATTTAAGTTTATTCTATCTATTTATATATAGTAAAATAATACTTAAACAATAGTAAAATTATTAAAGTATCAAATATATATTTTTAATACATTATTAAGAATTAAAATCTTTAAATTAAGTAAAAATAAATAAAGTTATAGATAAATTGCAATTTTAATATTTTTTTTAATTACAATTTTATAATACAAAAAAATAACAAAATAAAGTATGCAATATAATAATATATTAGAGTAATATATTATAATTGTTTTTGTAATAGTAGATTCTCTAAACTATATATATAAAATTATTAATTTAAGATTTTAATAATTTTGTTTGCTTTACTATTATTTTAGATAATCTAATTCGAATTATTTTTTATTTTGTTATTATTTTTGTTGTTGTTATTCTTATTAATTTTATTGCTATTGTTTTTATTGTTCTCGCTCTTATTATTTTTTTCGTTATTTTTATTATTTGTTGTTAGATAGTAATTATAATCTAGTTTTTCTACATTATTTTAAGTCTTGTATTAAGTTTCTTATTTATAATTTTTTTTTTTTAATTATATTATTAAGATTCTTTATTTTAGAAATAATAAAATTTGAATTTTTTTTTTTTTTTGCATTGTTTAAGATTGCAAATTTTTTAACAAAAATGTTAAACAATTTTATAGAATTGTTATTATTAATTCTTTTTAAATTATTTAAGTTATTATAATAGATAATTTGTTGTTAAATAATTTTTACAATTAATTTTATATAAATCGAAAAACTTTTATCAATATTAAGTTTATTGTTAACGTTTAACTATAATATTATTTAGCTTAGATATAGAGCACAAATAATATATTTAAATAATATATATTTTCTGAAAAAATAATTTTATTGTTATATTTGTATTTTTAAACAATTTTTGTGTCTTTTTAATAATTTTAAGTCGATTTGCTTTCTTAATTGCAATGGTTTTTTTTTGGCTTTTTGTTTAAATTTATTCTCAAAACATTTTGTTATAAAATTGTTAATATTGTGTGCTTTATTATATTATCTAGATATATTATTATAAAGACTTTAATTAATTTAATATTTGTCAATCTTATTTTTGACATTTTTTTTTATATATTTACAATTTAATGCAAAGACTTGCTTTTAAACAATTGTTTTACGCAATTTTTTAAATTGAATTGAAATAATTTTGCAATTATTGTACTATTTTCGATACAACTTTTTTTTATTATTATTTCATTTTTGTATACGATTGCAACTTGCGATATTTTTTGAATTAATTAATAGCGTTTCTATTATTTGTGCGTGTACTTAATTTATTTCACGAATAATATATAAAAATAATATAATTATATAGCAACTTAGAAATTTTTTACAATATCTAGTAAAATGCGACAAGATTCAAAGAATAAAAGATTCGAAAAAATTGACAAAATTGTAAATAATATGTTAACAAGTAGTTTTATTAAAACAAAATAAAAAATATATGTATTAGAATTAGAATTAATATTTATTTATTAATATTTATTTTGAATTTTTGTTAATACAAGATTGTTATTTCTTTATATTAATATATATTTGATTTTGTTAACATATTACGCAAGTTTATATTCGTTAATTGCTTTGTTGTTTATATTATATACTTTTATTATTAATTATTGATTTAAGTCTCTCTTTTTACGCGATTTTTTAACGCGTTTGCACTAGTTAAGATTATTAAAACTATTGCTTATTTTACTATAACTTCTTTGAATTTTGTCTCAAACTCAATATCTTTTTTTTATATTTATATAAATTTTTTTTTAATATTGTTAAATTTATTATTTTTTTCGATAACTCGCGTAAAACAAATAAATAATATATACAAATAATGCGAAATGTTTTGTCTAGAACTAATATATTTAATTTGTTAATTTGTTGATTGATTTCGAAATCTTCTCGCAATAAACTAATTTTTCAATTTGAACGTAATAGAATAAGCAAAAACAAAAAAAGTCTCGAGAAAAAAAAATATTAAAAAAAAGAATATTTAAAATATTAATATAATTAAGATAATACAAACAAATAATACATTTTCAACTAATATACTAATATTTTGCGATAGTATGCACAAAAGTAAAAGTCTAATACTATTGCTCTTTGTAAAATTCGAAAATACTAAAAATTGATCGATTTTCTTATTTCTTAATTTGCATTTTAATGTTTAATTTGTAAGTTTCTTTATAATAAAATCAATAATTACAAACGTAATTAAATCGACTATTACATTTAAAGTTTAGTTTTAGTAGTATTTTAAAAAGCAACAAAAATATTTATAATTATTCTTTTTTTTAGTAAATATATTATCTTTTTGCATTACTATTATAATAACAAAATTATAACTAATATTTTGCGTATTATAGATTCGAATCTTGCAATTATTTACGCAAAACATATAATATTCTAGCTAAAAGATTTGTTCTTTATTAAAAATTTTATAGAGCAATTTGATTTTTTAAACTAAAAATTTTACAACAATATTATATATTTTTTTTAAGCAAATATAATATATTGTTTTTCTTAAACAATTATAATTGTTTTTTGCATTAATTAAAATTCAAATCTTCGAAATTCTACTATTAATAAATTTTTTTTAGCAATTCAATTTATTGAATATATTATTTCTTTGTATTATTACTAATAATATCTAATAATTTTTGTAGTTATTAAAGATATCTTCTCTTCGAAAATTAATTTATCTATAAATAAATTTGATTTAAAACGATTTTAAAATTTAAAGTAAAGAAATCTTCTTTTTTATTTATTGCTTAATTGTTATTTTTTTCTCTACAATATATATTTTACAATTTAAGAACAATCTCTTTTGCATTTAGATTTATAGTACAATTGAAATATTTAATTATTATAATTTGTTTAATTGTTTGCAAACTTATTTAAGATCAATTTTATTAATATACTTTTTAAACAAAACTAAAAGTTTGTTTAATATTTATTAATAACATTAGATATAAAAACATATCTCGAGTTATTTGTATTAATTTTGAAAAATTTAATATATTGTCTTTTTAATATTTCTAAATCGAATATTTATTTTTTACAATATTAATACGAAAATATCAATTGTCTTTATTTTGAATCGAACAAAATTGTTAAAATTGTCGAAGTAAGAATTTCGTAACAATTACAATAAACTATATCAATATTAGTAAAAGATTATATATATTACTATATCAATATTAGTAAAAGATTATATATATTACTATATTGTATTATTTTTTTAGCAATAGTTGCTTTTTGCGCTTTTGCTCTTAAACTAGTAGTCGAATTGTAATAATATTAATAATAATTTTTAAATTCTATTTTGTATTTGTTTTTGTAATTGACAATATTATTGTTTTTTCTCTTATTTTACAATTTATAAAGACTAATTTTTTGCATAAAATTTAAAATATTAACAAGATTATATAACGTATTATTTAATTTTTTTGTTTTCGAATAGTATTTCGCAAGCTTTGTCGAAACTTTATTGCAAATCTTGAATACAATATTTTTCGAAAAATAAATATTGATTTTTATTATCTTTTTTAGATATTCAAAATAATTAAATATTGTATCAAATATTCGAAATTCTAAATAAATGCTTGTATTAATTGTTCGCAAAACTATAAAAGTATATTTGTAAAAAGAATTTAGTATATTGTTAATAAGTAAAACTAAATTTTATTTGTTTTTGTCGAACTTAACTTGTTAAATCTTTAAATCTTAAAAATATTTTTTTATTTAAAAATTAATGTAATTGCGTAATTAATATATTTGACAAAATATAAAATAGATAGAGTTTTAACAAATACAAATATTTTATATTAGTTTTTGTAATTTTTTATCGATTTTTTTTAAAAGGTTCTAAATCGAAGCAAATATTAAATTGAGTTGTTAATAACAATTGTAAAAGCGCAAATTTAATAAATTTAACATATATATTATTTTTTTGTATTATTACAAATTTAAATATTTTTTTAATTATACTAAACAAATTTGTACTTCTTGCAATATTTTAAAGTTGTTTATTTTTTAATTGTATAACAATATTATTATTTGTTGCTTTTAATTTTATAGTTAAAATAAAATCTTAAGCTATAAAATTAATTATATAAGTTAAACAAAACATAGAATTTTGTTGTTTGTTTTATTAAAACTTTTGTCGATTTAAGATCTTGTTAAGTTTGTTTTTAAATATATTGTTATTACTTGCGTTATTAATAACAATTTCAAGAAGCTTATCTTTAATTTCGAAAGACTTTAAAATTTTTACAAGCTTTAACATTAATTGACGATCTATATATTTAATATTAAGAAAAGTAAATTTAATAAAATGTTTGCGAAATTGAAATATAACATTTACTTAATATATTAAAACTTCTAAATAGACAACTCTTTAAAAACTAAATTATATATTTAAAATAATAGAAATATATTAAGTATTTTTGAAATCTATCTTAATTTTTTCGCAAATTTAATTATATTTCGAGAGAATTATTTTAAATAGTTTAATACAATTTAAAAGTATCAAATTTGAGCAAAGCATTTTTAACAATTTTCGAAAGTTGAAATTGTTAATAATTCGAAAAGATAAATTCAAATTTATAAAAGTTTTGTATAGTTAATCTTCTTAATTATTTTAAATAAAGAATAACAACAAATTAATATAATTTTTCTTCTAATAAATTGTTAGTTATATATTATCTATATATATTATTAATTGTAATTTACGCAATTAAAGACTAAATCGATTGTTGTTTGTAATTAAGATTGTTTTTGTTTCAAACAAAAGAAAAATAAAAGATATTTTTTTATATTTGATATGCTTAAATAATTGTAAATAATAAAATAATTCAAAATCTTGTAGCAACTTTTGTATACAATTTTTGAAATACTATCTACAATCGAAGTTATTTAAATATATTTGTTTTAAAGTTTGAATTGTACTTTTATATCAATCTTTTTTGCTTAATATAAATTGACAAGTTTCGATTAAGTTTTATTTAAAATATTGTTGTTAATAGTTGTTTATAATTATTATGCTTAAAATTAAGTATTAGTATTTAAATTTTATTTAATATATTTGTTTCTTTTTCTTAAAACAAGCAATAGATAATTAATAAATATTTTGTTAAATATCTTGTAAAGATTTCTTTTTCTAGTATTAATAGTAGAAGTAAGAAAATCTTAATTAGATTAATTTGCGAATTGATTAAAATATAAACTACTAAATAACAAATTGCAAGAGATAGATTCGCTAGAATTCTTTTCGTTTAAAAACGATAATTAATTTAAAACTTTTAAAAAATTTGACATTTTGCAAACAAAAATACAAATATAGTATAACTATATTCTTTAATAGTTTAAGAAAAAAATTCGAGAACAAAAAGATAATATAAAAGAGTAATATAAGTAGCAATTAATATAAATAAACTATTTTAAAATAATACAAGCAAGAGTAGCTTTTAAGTCGAAACATATTACTTGACACTATAGCGAAAAATTTAATATTATAATAACGTATTTTCAAAAATAGAAAATCTTAGCATAATAACGTTATATTTGATTTCTTAGCAATTCGATTTAATTTCAAATGTTGAAATCGAAAATTAAGTTAAGTCGAATCAATTTGATTTTAAAATAATAGAAATCGAATTAGGTTTTGAGTCGATTTCTAATGTTGGAATTGTCGAATCGAGTCGATTTCAAAAGTTGGAACCAAAACTCGACCCAACGGTCAATCTACTATTAGTCTTTTATCTTTTCTTAGAGTATTAATTTGTTATTTCTTTGCTTATTAGATCTATAAAGTATTTGCAACTTATTTAGCTTCTTATATAGATTCTTTATTTCGATTAAATTCTTTTGCAAAAATAGAATATTTGTCTCTTATTAATTTATTAATATTGTGTCAATAATACTTATAATTTAACTTTAACAATTAGAATAAAATTGTAAGAATATATGTAGTAAGCAGTGATAATAATAGTAATAGTTGAATTAGAAAGCAAACTATGTGCCCCAAAGCAAAATATCTAGATGCGCTTGCTAAGACTAACCCTATGCAGATTCTAAACTACATATCTCTAAAAGAATTCTATAACAATCTGCCATTATTTTAAGAAAATAAGTTATGACCCTATGACAAAAACATGCATAATAAGAAATCTAAGAAAACGCGTTCTTTTTGATAGCTAAGCGCGTCTCATTTTTGCGAAATCTTCAAAGACAAATTCAAAGATAAATCTAAAACATATCTTTTCGAATGCTCAAAATTCGATCTGTCTAAATATCTCAAATTCGTCTAATTTTCGTCTCTAGAATCTTCGACGTATCTCTTCTCTTAATTATTTTGCTTCAACTCTTTCTCGATATAAAATTTATAATCTCTTGACTCGACGTCGATTAGATAGATCTAAAACTTGTTGTTGTTAACTAAAAATCGTATAGAGAGATTGTTTGTCTTTTGATCTTGCGATTTGTAGAAGAATTGATAAGAACAATTGTAGAGCTACTATAAAGACTATTGATTATAGAACGATTGCGATAAGATTTGCGACAATAGTGCAACACGATAGAAGTCTACTATTTCTTGCTAGATAGACGTGCGACTATCTATTTATTTTAGAAAGTCTTTGAGCTTTATATAAGACGTAGATTCTAGAAGATCGCGACGCAATTGCATATAAAATCGATTTTAAATTAAGATAAACTAATTGTGCGTAGATGTAATGTTGATCGTCTTTGTCAAATAAAGTATTTGCAATATTTATACGCGTAAAGACGTATGCTTGATAATGGCAAGCGTATAGAAAGACGAAGTCAATTGTGCAAACGCTATAGATGCACGTATTTTAAATCTATTAATTAGAAAATAATATCAATTGTCAATAGAGACAATTAAGCGTAGATTTATACGTATAAGATCGAGCAACTCTATAGAGGATTACATTAAAGCAAAACTACGTAGACAAGTAGCGATAATGTTTTTGACTATCTCGTCGCTATATAGTATAATCAAATTCTTTAATCTATCAACAAAAACATAGACGTCGCAATAGAAAACGTACTTGTTCGCATTTACTATAACGACAATAGCGATGCTTGTTTCTCAATCTAATAAATACTTAGAATCGAAGAAGCTTATCTCTTTTGCTCGTAGCTTGCTTATTGTCGTCGAAAACGATAGAGACGTAGTTGCAAAAGTTGAAGATATAGTTGCAAAAAATAGAGACGAAGCTTGTTTTTCGTTTTGATTGCGTCCAAATTGCTATATCAATAGAGCAACAAGTTTCTAATTGTTTATCTTGAGCTTATAATCTAGACGTTGATCGATACGTTTATCTAGTTTTGTCAATTGACGTTCTAGTTTTATAAATATTTGATCGTTGACGTAGTTATAGATGTCGATTATTTAAAATTGCGAAACGTCTAGTATAATCGACTTCGAAGAGAAAAGAGCAATTGAATTTACAACAATGTCGAAAGCAATACAAACAAGCTACCTAGCTTCTTCTATATTTTTTTTGAAGAAAAGCGACTTTATCGACAACTATTTTTTATCGACTTTCTTATTGTCGTCGCGAGTGTTAGAAGAAACTATTGTAGAGTAGTGATTTGTCTAATTTATTGCAAATACTAATAAATAAACGAAGATAAAACAAACGTCTATTGAAAGAGTTGCGAAAGCTCTTTTTAGATATTTGAAGTTTTAGCGAAGAAGCGTTTGTAAAAGCGAGTTGTTTAGAGACTTGCTTAATTGCTCGCAAGCACTAATAGATATGCGAAGAACTAATCGATAGTTGAAGCTATCAAATTGTAAGAATATATGTAGTAAGCAATAATAGTGGTAGTAATAGTTAAATTAGAGAGCAAACTATATGTCTCGGAGCAGAATATCTAGATGCGCCTGCCAAGACTAACCCTATGCAGACCCTAGACTGCATATCTCTGGGAGAATCCCGTAACAAAAATGCAAATATTATATCGATAATACTTTTTGTCTCTTAATAGATAATAGACAGTATAGTAATTTATTAATCGATCGGATTTTCCTTTTATTAATAATTATAGAATAGTATTATTAGTCATTATTCTTAGTTTAAAAATTGTAATAAAATCTTAAGTTACTAGATTAATAATATAAATTAAATTGGAAAACTAGATTTTGTTATTTATTTTATTAAAATATTTATTAATTTAGAGTTTTTCGAGTTTATTTTAAAAATTATTATTATTGTTTGTATTATTAGTAATAATATCTAAAAAAAATAAGATCTTTGTAAGTTTTTATATTAATTAACAATTTGTATAATTAATAATAAAAGAATAATTTGATAAAATATTTGCGAAATTAAGATACAATATTAATTTAATATATTAATAATTCTAAGTAAAAAAAAATTCAAGAATTAGATTATATATTTAAAGCAATAGAGATATACTAAATATTTTTAAAATTTATCTTAATTTTTTTTACAGATTTAAGCGAAGTTCGAAAAATTTGTTTATAATAATTTGATACAATCTAGAAGTACTAGTTATAATTAAAGTATTTTGAATATCTTTTAAAAGTAAGAATTGTTAATAATTTAAAAGAGTAAATTTAAATTATAAAAGTTTTATATAATTAACTTTTTTAATTATCTTAAATAAAGAAGAACAACAAGTTATTATAATCTTTCTTCTAATAACATATTAGTTTTGTATAATTAATATATTTTAATAATTGTAATTTACGCAATTAAAGACTAGATTAATTATAATTTATAATCTAGATATTTTTACTTTAAATAAAAAATAGATTAAAGATACTTTTTTATACTTTTTTATATTTATTGTACGCAAATAATTCTAAGCAATAAAATAATTTAAAAGATTATAACAACTTTTGCAAACAATTTTAGAAAAACTCTCTACAATTAAGATTACTTAAACAAATTTATTTTAAAGCTTAGATTATACTTTTGTATTAATCTTTTTTGCTTATTATAAATTAACAAATCTTGATTAAATTTTATTTACAATACTCTTGTTAATTGCAATTTGTAAGTATTGTTTTTGGAAGTATATATTAGTATTTAAACTTTATTTAATATATTTTGTCTCTCTCTCTTAATATAAGCAACAAAAAATTGTCTCTAATTTTATTTAATACTTTGTAAAGAATTCTTTTTTTATTTTTAAAAGTAAAATTAAGAAATTTTTAATTAAATTAATTTGCAAATTAATTAAAATATAAATTACTAAATAGCAAGTTATATAAAATAAATTTTGAAAAACTGTTTTTAATTAAAGATAATAATTAACTTAAAGCTTTTAAAAAGTTTAATATATTGCAAATAAAAATAATAAAAATAATATTTTTAAATAATATATAGAGAATTTTTTAATAATAAAAAAGTAATACAAAATAATAATATAAGTAACAGTTAAATTAAGCAAATTATTATAGAATAAAATATAATTGTAAACTTAAGAATGTTAAGAGAATCTTTCTAGAATAGAAAAGTAATATAATATAGTAATATAAACAATAACTAATTTTAGTAAATTATTATATAATAATATAAACAAATTTAACTATAATTTCGAAGTATATTAAATTATATTCTAGTTAAAATTTCAAAATTATAATAATATAAGTCTAAAAATAGCAATTCTTAGTATAATAATTTGATTTTCGATTTCTTAATAATTTGATTTAATTTTAACTTCTAAAATTGAAAATTAACTTAATTTGATTTAATTCGATTTTAAAATAGTTTAAATTAAAATAATTTTTTTGTTTTCTATCTTTAGTTAAATTGTTAATTCGAGTTAATTCTAGAAGTTAAAATCGAAAACTAAATTAACAATTAATCTATTTGACAACAAATAATAGCAATAACAAGATAAAGAATAATAATATATATATAGATAAAGAAAATTTTGCAAGATAACAAGACTTAAATAGTGCTGTTTATAATGCTTGTCTATTTGCATTAAGGTAGGTAAGCATTATAAACAAGCGCATACTAAAAGTAACCCACTTTAAACATATCCTTTGTAAGGGACGTACTAGGGTACTTCACACCGATAATACTTTTTAGTAAGCAGCATCTGAAATTTCAAAGTGAAGCCGTAATTTGACCTACCTACCTACACCTCCTTGATAGAGTGTTCACATCTACAAAGGGTGTGCGCTGATATCACGGACTGAGCATACCCTCGCAAGTGGCTCGAGGCTCGTCGCACGAACAGCGGGCCATGACCGCCAAATGTCATATAAGAAGCGCTGCTAGGAATCCTTCATAGCAAGTCAGCACCCAAGGACATCCGTCATGGCAAAGACTGTCTCTGGGTCTGCCTCAAGCGCTTCTGAAGACTGCTCGTCGGCATCTGACTCTGGTGCGGAATCCGAAGCCCCAGTCGAATACCTGGTCACTGGCAGAACAAAACGCGCAACAGCTGGAAATCGAATTATTCCCCTGCTTCGGAAGGAGCAGGATGATGTAGACCTGATATTCGAGAAGGAGGCAGGCGATGTGGATAGCGAGGAGGACAATGACTTCGTGGGCGATGAGGATGATGCAGGCTCCGACGCTCAGCTGGACTCCTCCTCTGACGAGGAAGATCGAGGTCCTGATAAAGCCGACGACGAACTTGAAGGGGAAAGGGAGTTACAGAGGCAGGTCAGGGCAGAGCGTCAGAAAAAGCGAAAAGCTCAGGCGGTATTCAAAACACCTACTGCAGCAGGGAAGAAAGTCAGGGTAGATCAAACCGCTGTAGTAGCGCCCAAGGTACCACCTACTACACCGGAATCGCGCCCAAAGAAGAAGTCGGAGCGAATTTCTTGGATACCTACGTCCGAGGAAGGTCCAGTACGGGCTTCCTCCCGTAAGCAGACAATGCAAAATAAGGAGACCGTCCATCTTCGCATGGCCGAAAAGGAGAAGCAACGCCTCAAGCAGATGAAGCACATGGAAGAGGCCGAGAGAAAGAGGCAGGTGGCCAAAGCACCACCAATGACCCAGGCGCAACGCATGGCAGAAGCCGCTCGGACCGAGAGGAAGAATGCGAAGAGCTTGAATAGATGGGAGGAAGCGGAGAAGCAGAAGGCAGAGACTCTCAAAGCCAAGTTGGAGGCTCTGCACAACAGACAGCTTACCGGTCCAGTGATCTCATGGTGGAGCGGATTGGCCCGCTGGGTGAACGGCGAGCTGAGTCATGTCGGCATACGAGAAATCAAAGGATTGAACGAGCCAGAAGAGCAATCACACCATACGCGACAGGATCCAGACTCAGCGGAAAACGCACGACGTATAGATATTCCAGGATTTGGGCCAAGGTCCGTGGTAGGTATACACGGTGCGCAACCCATCGCATTAAAGCCTCCGTTGTCAAAGTCTGCAATTGCCATTGATCTGGTTCCCACAGTCACGTTCGCCCCGCCCATAGTGTCTGGCGGTTTCTTGGATGGAATACACTACTATGCTTCTCTTCCATCGAAGCCTGAACAAAATGCTATGATAGTAAACAAGGAGGATCAATCGTATCTAGTCTCTAATGAAGCTTCACTGGCACCTCAGCGGAACTCAAGATCCGAATCGCCCGTTCCCATCGAGCACCCTGCGGCTTTTGTCGAGAAGCCCGCTACAAATATCCGTACCAGCATCATACCTCCAAAAGCCTGCCAGCATACAAATCGATCGATTGTGGAATACTCCAGTCGGAACCTTGTAGCCTTACGGAACATTGATGGAAATTCGATCAGCCTCCCTAAAATGCAAACTTCTGTGTTACTGAAGAAGCGCAGCGGCAAGCCACAAAGTCAGTATCATTCCAATTCTACTGTACTCGAGCAGCATCTGCTAATACATTGTACAGAGTCCACTCAGGAGCAGTGTGCGATTTCTGGACTTCCCGCTCGATTTCACGATCCCAAAACTGGTCTCGCATATTCGGATCTGTATGCTTTTAAAGAGATCCAGCGGCTTCGGATTGGTAGATCTCGATGGAGCAGCCTTTTAGGTTGCTACGTAGGGTCGACTACGGCGGCAGCCCGCGGTGTACCAGAAAGGTTTCGAAGGTCCTTGAAGGTGCAGTAACGATAACGTCTATCTCCGAGCTGAATCGGACAGAGTGACACACGCTATACCTTGTCTCGCATTGCGGTGCGAGCCGTCTGCAGCCTAGCTACAACTTCCGAGGGGTCAACCTGAAGGTCCATGAGCTGCACTCGCACCTTTAGAGCGTCCCGCTCCGAGTTGCAGCGGTGTGTGCCTTCACTCGACATTGGGACTATTCATGAAACCTACGTTCTAGCCGGTAGACGCGGCCATGTTGATTGTCGCCGAAGCTCGACTCGCCCTCTCACAGTTTTGGGCATGGAGCAGGTTGTGTTTTAACACGAGAGAACTGGATGAATAGCGCTATCTGTACCAAAGGACATTCGCCAAGTAGAGATAGTGGAGTGCGCAATAGTCGTCGGTGAGGCAAGTCACCGAGCGCTGTATGTACCGACAATTCCTCAATCGAATACGGGCACAGTACTTTGGAAGCAAAGGATGCTCTTGGTGAAGTGGAACCGGACATGATTTCCCCGTGCTGCGCAGTTGACGGGAAGCTACAGCATTTCCAGCTACTGGTCAGAACCCACCAATACATATGGGTTCATGACTGGTTTGATGAAACTGTCTTGTCATCCTTGTTTTGTTATATTTGACTTGTAAGTACACTTTCAGCAGCGTCGAACCAAGGTGAATGCAAAAGTACTTCAAGGAGTAAGGAAGACTTTAAGGTAGTAACCCTAGGTCAAGTAGGGCTAGCGCCGAAGTACCCTGTTCGTATCAATCGCCAGCCAAGTCGAAGTCCCTACCTTATCAGGCGCCTTTATCACGAACAACAACCTAAACAGTGAACACCCGACGAGCTCCGTGTTCGGAGAGTATCCTCCCACAATAACCATCCACCTTCCGTTCCACAGTCTCGACTCCTCGTCTCACCCTCTGCCTCCTCGACTTCCCTCTGCACCGACTTGTATTCTCTCCCTTCACCATCCAACTTATGCATGCCGTCACCTAGGTCGCATTAACTCGGCTTCTTGAACCTCACCATCCACAACAGGCGCAATAGCTACTTCTCCTGCACCTCGGACAGCCGCTGAGGGTACGTCGTCAGTGGCTCCGCCTGTTGTTGCACCAACAATCTTCGAGTCGCTCGAGATGCCCGGTCTTTTCAAATATTCTGACGCAATCGTGACTACAGGCTTTCTTCCAGAATGGCTTCGGCACATCATCCTCACGCTTCCTCCCATCATCATCACGCAGACAAGACAGTCGTCCGAGCCGCTCGCTCTGTACCGGTGTCCAAGGCCTCTCTCAAGGTCAACAAACCGAAGTATACAAAGAGCGATGAGGACTTTTTCATCGACAAACTCGACGACGACGACGACGATATGATCTCCAGCTTTCTTCAGTTTTGGTAAGAGACGCGTAATTCCCCGCTCTGTCTTGCCAATCCACTGACGTTCTATGTGCAGTGCAATGTGTGAGAAGCAGATCGTTATACCCAACAACACGATCCTCTACTGTTCTGAGAGGTATAATCCATTGTTCTCGACCGTATATGCGTTCATCTAGGCATACACAAAGGCTAACGAGGCTGCACTACTAGCTGTCGCCGTAAAGATGCCCAGCTCCATGACACCAACCCGTCCCTCTCCATCTTGAGTCACCACACTTTCTCGCCTGCCCACGAACCAGAAGAATCAGGCTTCACAACCCGTACAATCCTGCCTCGCAGACTTCCGACTCCCCGTCCTTTGGACCCTAGGATACCGTCCGCAGCCCATGACGGCAAAACGGATCTGGATCCAACTGAGTGGAAGCCGGCCGATCAAGATGGGCCCGAGGGAACACCGGCTGGCGGAAAAGCTACCACTGGGAAGCCAAAGCTCGTGCACCATCCAAGCAGCGAGGCCTACAGCTATCTCTCCCAATTCCATCGTTCAACACCGGCCAGCACACGTCCACTACGGAGTACTCCAAGCCTGTCTCATACACCCACTACCACAGCAAGCTCTGCTGACAGCATGGCTTGGACGCCGTCCGAACTTGTGATGACTTCTTTAGGCTCCAAGAAGGACACCTCGCTAGCTTCCCCTGCGAAAACGAAGGAAGCCGAGCTGGTTTCGCCCACTGTGATTGCCATCAGTGAAAATGCCATCAGTGATGCCAAGCGTAGCCCCCCAAAGAGCGTTGGCGCAGCAAGCACACTTGGCGGCGCTCTAAGCTATGAGAGGAAGTTGAATTTTGACAGCAAAGGCTCGGCCGCCGGGAGCTTGAAGAGACGTCTCGACAACGGAATCGTCGACAGCACTACTCTATTCGCAATGTAGGGCGTTCACGTAGAGAGTGAAGCTGAGAAACGCGGTGAGAGCGAAACGAGCACCATATCAGTGCCGTCGCTTTTTCAAGTCAAATCCCCACTACCTTATGCTCTCCCTGTGGATGGTTAGTTCTCTCAGTGTCTGCCTGGTTTTATGTTTCGAGGAGTGGTGCTTCTATGTTGAGTCACATTCTACACCAACAGTTACAGATGGCGAGATATAAATAGAATAGCCGCCATAGAATAAGCATCAGCTCAAGCTAACTGTTCCACGTTTACGGTGCCTTGCCTCAATAAATGCTATACACGCTACAAATTAGACTTACAATGTTAAAATAATAAATTCTCTAGAGATTTGTAAAATAACTATAAAGTTATAAAGGAGGCCCGGATATTTCTATCAAAAAAATCCGTCGAGAGAGATTCTTGGGCTATTCTAGGGTTACAGATCTACAGGTTATAGTGATGTAGGTAATTTAATCAGGCAAGCGGAGAGGGCAGAGAAAAAGCATGCTTTTTGGCCAGTAGAAATGCTATATAGATGCGTCTTCTCTATATTCTCGTTAGCAGATACAGTAGACAGGCGATAATTATCTACCTGATTTAGGAGATCTTAATAGGCAGTAAACGACAGGCGGAGAGAATAGAGAGACTAGCTAATTTTCTGTTTGTAGTAATGCAATATAGATGTGTCTTCTTCTCTATATAGATTCTCCTCAGCAAATGCAGTAGACAGACAATAATTATCTATCTAATTAATGCAGTAGATAGACAATAATTATCTATCTAATTAATAAGGCAATTTCAATGTTAAGACAGGCAAAATCTACAATAGAGAATCTCTATAGCAAGCGCTTTCTACAAATAGTGCAATCGTTAGATATAATATAGAAGATAGATATTTATCTTGCAATAACTTTAGCAATATTGTATAAATTAATGCAATTAAAATAATCTTATTATTCTTCTACTTAGATTTCTAAATAGAACTACTTAGTAGTATATTATATATATAGATGTATATATTATTTAAATTATACTCTTAAGCAAAAATAAGAGATATTCTTTTAGAAGAAAATAGTATAATATATTAGAGATTGTAATATACTTATATAGTCTTAGATATTAATTTTAAATAGATAATTCTTGCATACTTTGTTTCGATAATTGTTATATCTATTTTTATTAAATATATATTTAGTTGTATAGTTAAATCTTAGAATTAATCGAATAAAAGTTAATTAAATTTGAATTGTATAAAATCTTTAAAACTTTGTCTTAATTATCTTAATTATATTTCTATCTTAATATTGCTAGACAAAAGATAGCAACTAGATAGACAAGATAGATAACTAGATAAAATAAAACAAATATACAAATAAATAAAACAAATATATTTGACTAAATAAATATTAAATATTTATTTTTAATTAGATTGATCGTTCGGTTCCAATAGTTGGAACCAAATTGTATAAATTATAAAAATACTAACTATATTAGATTAAAACTTGATCTAATTAGATATAACTTTCGGATCAGATTATAGATTTCGAGGAAAAACTAATCCGAATAGTTAGTCTATTTTTAATAATTAGTCTATTTAGTTTGCAAATACTAAATACTATTTAATATCTTCGAATTTTATCTAGCAAAATTTGTTAAACTACAAAGATAAAAAATTTAAATAACAAAAATTTAATTAATTAAATTATCTTATTTTAAGTATAGAATTTATTAAATTCTTTATTAACTATTTTGTAATTACACTTTTTTTAAAAATTAATTTTATATTTTATTTTCGATACTAATATAGAATTTTAATTGCTATTTAGAAAGATTAATATCTAATCTTTTTTAACAAAATTAACAATTTTGTTAATATTTTTTTACAATATATACAATTGTTTAACAAGATATTAAAATACTATAATTTTATCTAGATTATTATAAATATAGATATTATTAACTAGATTTCTTTAATAACTATTATTAACTCTATTAATTTAATATTTTCTTTAGTTGTTTAATTCTTTTTGTCAAAGTTAATCTAATAATAGTTTTTGTAAGATGCGAGTGCGTCTGCTCCCTATTGACGCACTAAGATATAAAAGATATAAGATATAATAGACTTGTATTACTACGTTTCAACTATATAGAATAGATAGTAGTAGAACTAATTGTTGAAAAATAACAAAGAACAAGCTTTTTTTCTATCTAATACTTGCTATAATGTGCAAGTCTATTTCTTGCTATCTAATTAGAAAGAAGTGTTGTGCTATTCGAAACTTTTATAGATATTCGAAATTATATATTTTGCTATATTCTAAGATGTTAGCGCGTTAAAAGCGCTATAATATTATAGTTATTTTTTCTTTTAAAATACTAATTTTCAATAATATAAAAAGCTATATTAGTCTTATTAAGACAAAAATATTTGCTAAGTATTAATATTGCAAAAACTTGTTAAAAATCTTTTTAAATCTCTTTAAAAATTAAAAGAAAAAGAGTTTTCTATCTAATAAAAGTATATTTATATTTTAATTTAATACAATTTATAGAACAATATAATAGCAACAATAACAATCTATAATATATTATTATTTTGTTGTTTGTTATTGTTAGAATTCTAAACAAAATTTAAAGTAAAATTAGTATTGCGCAAATACTAAATAAATTATAAATATAAATATTGTTGTTTCTCTTTTTTTTATCTTTTTTTCTCTCTATATTCTTCTTAATTGTAGTTGCTTTATTGCTATAAATAAATTGTTGCAAAAACAACAATATATAAAGCTTATATATATAGTACAAATCTTAAATTAATATACTTTTTGCTTCTTTTTTTTTGTTTTTTCAACTATATTTTCTAAGAAATTAAGAAAATAAAAAAATAAATAATTTCGATATTTTGTTGTTTGCAATACTAATATATTATAGTTTATAATAATCTCTTATATATAACTTGCGTAAACAAGTATATATATATTTGTAAAAAAAAAAAAAATTATATTTATTGCAAAGTTTTCTATTGTAAATTAAATTATTATATTGTAATAAATTTTGTTTGTATTTACAATACAACAATTGCTAATATTTATTAGTTTGTTAAATATTTTCAAAATTGTATAGAAGAACTTATTATTAATTATTGCAAAAAATTTAAAATAAAAAATACAATTTTCAAAATAATAGAATATATATAAAAGAGTATAGTTTGCAAAATAAAAAGCTAACAATACAATAGAAAATTTATCTTATTAATAACAAATTAAACTTAATCTTGTATTTAACAACTTAAGTAAAATTTAATTTTTGTTTAAAAATATTAGATTAAGCTTGAACAAAAGTTTGCAAAAACAAAAATAATTTAAAATAAAAATTTTGCTAAAATACAATAGTTAATTAATCTATTTTTTTAAAAAGTATTAAAGATAAGTATTTTTGTCTACTCTTTAATATTTTACTAATATATATTTAAAATTTAAAATAAAATAGAAACAAAAACAAAAATAAATTGTTAATAAAGACAAAGAAAATAAAATTAAAATAGATTATCTTTAAGTCTATTATTAATCTAAATAGAATAAATTTAAAATTTTTTTTGCAAAATTTTATAATTTTGTAATAAGATTTCTTAATAACTTTAAGTTATTAATAAGATTATTAAATAAAAATATAATAAGTTTTTATTTTAATTCTTTTTGCGCTTTGTTTGTTTATATATTTTTAAAAAATAAAAAATACAAAGATATATATAAATAGCAAGAACAAATCTATAATAAAGATAGAAAAAATTGTACAAAATAGATTTTCTACAATTTGTTTTTCTTAAAATAATATAAATATTTCGAACAATTTTAAAAACTTATCTATAATTCATTCTAAAAAATTCGACAACTTATTTTTAAATAAGTTCGAAAACTATTTCTAGTTGTTTTAAAATAAATTTAATAAAATATTAAGAGTTTGCTAAGTTGTTATAGTACGTTATCGACTAATTAACAATAATAGAATAGCTTTGTTTTCGAACTATATTTTAAGCATTTATATTAAAAGAGACAATTCTATTATTTCTAATATTTTATATAATAGAATAAAGAGATCTTTCTATATAACTTAATTATATAATAGTAGTACAATAATAGTTGCGCAATATTCTATTAAGTAGATTATTGTTAATATAATTGTTGTTGTTGCAATATATATTGCGCTATCTTTTCTATTTTTGTTTATTATATATTTGTTTTTTAAAAAAAAATTACAATTTATCGATATTATCTAGAAATTTTTTTCTTAACTATTAATTGTATTTTTTGTTTTAGTTTATTTATTTAATCTTATATTATATTTGTTTCTTTAATTTAGTTTTGTCTAGAATTTTTTTAATCTTTTATTAAATTTTGTTATTAATAAATTTCGAAGCTTGCAATATTTGTTTTATTTGCTAATTGTTAGCGCAATACAAATATAATTTTAGAAATAAAATATAAAAAGTATTATAAATTTGATAAATATTAAATAAAATAAAATAATAAATTTGTATTTTAATCTTGTTCTTAATTTTAAATAATTCGATATATTTATACAATATCTTTTTGCTAACTCTCTTTTGTTTCAAATTTCTAATTAAGAGTATAATCAATTTTTTTACAACAAAACTCTTTAATTTATATTTTTTATTATAGTACTTTGTCTGCTATACAATAGCATTTTTAAGATATTTTACTAGAATTTTTTTTAGATTATAAAGTTGTTTTATATGTTTTTGTATTAATAGTATCTTTTTTTTAGTAAAATTGTTCTTAACTTTATAGTAAATTTCCAAGTAATAACTATATATTAAATAGAACAACAAAGTTTTAACTAAGATATAATAGCTATTGTTATAGACAAATTTTGTTATTAATAATAAATTTGTCTATTTTGTCTATTTAGTATTAGCGTAATTGCAAAAATAGTACTTAAGAGTTTGATTTTGTTACTTAATTAAACTATCTATTTAAAAATAAAAAATAGTACTTAATTGTCTTCTAATTTGTATATAAAAATATACAACAAATTAGAAGATACTAGTAAAGACAAAACTTTTATTGTTTACTATATTAGTTAATATATCGAAATATAAAACAATTTAATCAAAAAATACTTTCGCTAGTTTTACAATATTAATTCTAATAATTATAGATATATATTTAACTATTTTTATATAGCAATTGACTACTATAAAAATCGAGTTATATACAACTTTATAATACTTATTTAACAACAAATTTATTACAAAGTCTATAATAATTTCTTTTTATTATTTTTTAACAATAGATAAGAATTAAAGTTTACTATATAATTTATAACAAAAAACTTTAATATATTAATAGATATTATATATTTTAATATATATTTTTATTTGTTTAGCGTAAACAAGTTAAAAATATTTTTTTTAAAATAAATCTAGAATTTTTTCAATTTTAAAATACTTTGTTAAAGAATTATTATAATTTTTGCAAATTAATTTTTCTCTAATAGTTGTATTCTCTAAAATATAAAACAATTTATTATATTTAACAAAAAATTTTTGATTTAAAGTTTATATCTTTTGTTTGCAATAAAACAATATTTTAATTTAAATTTAAATTTTTTTAATTTAAGTATTTTTAGTTTAAAGATTCTTTATTAAGAATTTTTAAGATTTTTGAGATTTTTTATACAATTTTTCTAATATATTTCTAATCTTTTTTTTAAAATAACAATCTAAATATTAGTTAATTAAAACAAAGATATTAGTCTTTTAAGAACTTTCTTTCTATTTTATAATTGCAAAATCTTTGCGCTACTAGTAGATATTTCTACTAATTATAATACAAAAATTAGATTATCTAATATCTTTCGCTTACTTTGCGTTAGCAGCTTTTTGTTAGACAACAATACTAACTTATTTTAAAATACAAAAATTAAATTATTTAATATCTTTTGTTTGTTTTGCGTTAACAAATTTGTGTTAGATAATAGTATTAATTTGTTTTGCAATATCGACAACAACTTTATATTTAATAGCAAAATCTCTTTATAATTAAGACGTCTTAACAATTTATTTGTCGAATTTTTCTTATTTAAACAATAAAAGATTTTAAAGTTATAGATAACTAACTTAAGTATTTAGTAAACTTGTCTTAAGTTTAGCTTCTTTTAATCTATAAATTTTCTAAGATTATTGTAGTTTAACTATATTTTAATAAAGTAAGTACTATTTTTTAGATAATATAAGTTAGCAGTTTCTAATTATACGTTTTATAATTTTGCTTTGTTAAAATTATCTTTTGCAATTAGAATATTATTGGACGTTAATTTCTATTGTTATTTTGTTAATTTAGAATACTTGTAATTGCAAAATTAGATATATTAGTCTTTACTCTAATTTTTTTGTTCGAATTATAGTAACAAAGTAGTAAAATCGATATAAAAATATTGCAAAACTAACAAAATATTTGCTCTACTTTATTCGATTAAACAAAAGAGTTAAATTTTTTGTTATTTTTATTTTCTTTTAATAGATTAGTAAAAAAGACAATTTTTTTCGAATAATAATATATAAAGTATCTATAAAAGTTTACAAAGTTTAGAAATATTTAAAACTTATAATAAGTTTTCGATTTAAATTATTTTTTAATTGTTTTAATTTTTTTCAAATCTATCTATATATTTTTTAAAAATATAATAAAGTTTAGAAATTTAATTTTAATAGTATTAAATTTATATTTTTTTAAATTAATATATAGCAAATATTTGCAAAAATATTTTAGTATTTATCTAATATAATATTAGTATTTTGCCAAATTATTGCTATATATAAGTATATTATTTATATAGATTATACAAGTTATATTAATTAGTTTTTGCAATATTTTATTAATATAGATTTAAAAGATTGCAAATATATTTGCTAATTTAAATAATATAATTTGATACTTGAAATTATTATAGTTCCAGGCTAGACAGGCTTCGCCCTCTAATTACTCTTCGGATCTTCGTCTTCTAGCCTCGAGTATACTACAAATAACGTCTAGCGTCTTGGCACTTATAGTACTTATATTTATTTTCTATATATAGTTAGTTTTGTATAGCTAGTATTCTCGTCAATTAACTACATACTAGCTATTAAAGCTCTAATCCTAACAGAAATACTTATAGCGTATGCAAAATATTATCTTTTACTTATTATTGCATTTTATACGAATACAATAATAGATATTCTTTAGATTTAAGATAATAAAGCGCTTTGCTTTATATAGATAATCTAGCGTTTTCGTAATTAAAAACAATAAATAACAATTTTTAATAGTAATTGTATTTAAATCTCTATAGTTAATATATAGATATAATTTATTGTTCAATTTAAATACAAATAGAATAAAGATATCTGCAAACAAAACTAAATACTTAATTAAATTTTTTGCTAATATATTATCGAGATATTGTCGAAGTATTGTTAGTTTATTCTATAAAAGATTATAAAGAAATATAAACAATAGCTTTTTATTGTTTTAAAACTTAATAATATAATTTTTTTTCCTTAATTTTGATAGAATTTTAGCTAATTTATTATTATAGATATCTTTTAGATTTCTTAATTTCTTAGAGATCTTAAATTTTGCTAATTTTTTGTCTAATATCTTTGTAATATTAGCGCAAACAATTGTATAAACTATATTATATTTAATAAGATCTAAAACAAATTGTTTAAAATTAATTATTTTTTATTTTTTATTTGCAATTTCAAATTGTTAGTTTTGTATCTTTAAATTAATTAATATATCTTGCTTAAATAGTATCGATATATTTAATATAAGATTAAAATCTATATATTCTACTAAATAGAATAAACTTGTGTATTCTTAATATTAATTTTATTATCTTAATTAAATAATAGATTAATTTATAGATATTGTAATAGAAACAATTATTATTATTAAAAAAATTCAATATTAATAAGATAGCAAATGTAAATTGCAATTTCTATTGTACTATATAGATATAATTAATAAGATTTATTTTAGCTTTCGAATTAACTAGATTTGTAATTTAATACTTATTATTAAAAAATCAAGTTTAATCTTTTACTAAGATTAAATCTACTATTTTTATTTGTCTTTTTTGCTTTGTTTGCAAGATATTGACAAAGCTTAATTTTTTTTTGTATCTATTATAATAATAGTAGCAACAATAGATTTGTTCTATTTGTATTTATTAAGATAGTTTGTTTTATAATATCTCTTTTTATAGTATTTAAAGTATTTAATATTTCTTAAATAGTTTGTATTACTAATCTTATAGACTTGCTTGCGCAATATCGACAAATTCTTAAAAATATATAATTTTTTGTTTTTAGTAGATTTGTCGATATTGTTTGAGCAACAATTTTGATAAAATTTGCTTAAAAAGATATTAGAGCTTTTTGTAATTTATTAATTTTCGAAACTGCTTGTATTTGTTTTGCAAATACAATTTAGTATTTATTTTTATATAATAGTTATAGTTAAAAACTTATTACAAATATTCGATATTATATTAATCTTTAAAATCTTTATTTTTAAATTTAACTTAAGTTTAATTAGAAATATATAGATTTTATATTTTTTTAAAAGCAACAATAGATAAATCTCTAACTTATTTAGATATTTTTTAAAGATAGTTATTTTTTAATTTGATTTCTATCTAGCAATCTCTTATTTTTTGTAGACAAAAAGACAACAATTAGTAGAATCAACTATTAAATTTAATAGAAACTCTCTAAATTCTTTCAAGATTTTGCTTTTTAGTTTAGTATTATTGTTTGTTCCTAAATATTACTAAGTAACAATATTATTTTTCAAAAATAATATATAATAGAGAATTTTGTTTTTATTTGTAATAAAGTATATCAAGAATTGTATTATATTAATGTCGATTTCTTAAAATTAGATAATATATTTATTTATATTTTAACTTTTGTACAATTTTAGTTTCTTAAACTTTAAAAACTTAAATATTATTAATAACAATATAGTAACAAAATATAAAATTTAAGAATTTGTTTTTTTAATTGCTATTGCTTAAGTTTGCTAAGCATTTTGCAAATTTTAAATTTTTGTTATTAAGATTTTTATTTGCTAATATAAAATCGAAGCTCTAATTGTAGCTAAGCTATTTTTTTTATTATTGTTATATTAACAATAATTATCTTTGCCGACATTTTGTAAACAATTGTTGTTTTAAAAAATATTAAATTCTTTAAACTCTAATTTAGTAATTAAATAATTATTGTAATTTAAGCTATTATAATTTGATATAATACTATTATGTTTCGAATCTTTTTCTTTAAAAAATAAAATAATTAGAATTGTAAAATACAAGTATATTTGTTTCTTGCTAATATACTAAGATATAAAAGACGTAAGATATAATAGACTTGTATTACTAGTAGCGCAATTTGCTATTAAAAAATATACAATAAAAAGATTTTATTTAAGAGCAAATACGTAGCAATAGTATTAAACAACTATTATATATTGTTAATTCTATTTCTATTTTTTTTAATTTGCAAATATATTCTATATTGCAATTAAAAAGTAGATCGAAAAGAACAAAAAATATAAACAAAATTATAACAAATAAAAGAGAAATTAAGAAAGCAAAAAAAATTAAAATTAAAATAAAAAAAACAAATATCGAAATAAAAACAACAAAAACAAATATAAAAGCAAATACAAAAGCAAATACAATAGCAACAACAATAATAACAACAACAACAATAGATAGAAAATATTTATTAAAATTGTACAAACAATTTGTCTGCATATATATTAATTTTGTTCTTAAAATAGCGTCAATACTATTAAATTGTTTACTATTGTTTAATAATTTATAAGAGTATTAATAATACTTTATACAACAAAAAGTTAATTAAACTCTTAAATTAATCTTGCAATTATCTCTATTATAATTAGAATTAAAACAAAGTTGTTTTTTGCGTAGTATACAAACAATCTTAATATTTATATATTAACAATAATAAGTACTAAAGAATAAATATTTGCAATTGTATTTATAGAGTTGCAATATTTGTTTGCAAAATAGATAAAAATTATTATTATTATTGCAAGACAAGCTTAAAGATTGCAATATTAATTGCATTAATTTAAATTAAATATTATAATAATTAAATATCTTTATAGTTTGCAAACAAATATAGAAATAAAAGCAATTATATTTATAAGACTATTCTGCAAAGTAATATAAGAAACAAGAAAACAAAATAGTAATAATAATATCTATATTATTATATTGCGTCTAAGAACAATAGCAATATATCTATATATTATAGAAATAAATAAATTATTGTTGTCTATTTAATATTTGTTAAAAGCAATTCTACTAAAAAGATAAATCTACAATTATTAAAATAAACAAAAATAGTAATTGTAAATATATTATTGCAAATATCTATTACTTTTTTACTATCTATAAGATACAAGAAATTATTTTAAATATTTGTTTTTATTTTATTATTATTAAAAATAATTGCAAAATAGAACTTTGTATATTTACAAAATTGTATTTCAATTTTGTAAATATATTGTTGCAAATGTTTATTGCTTTTTTACTATTTATAAAATACAAAAAATTATTCTAAACATTTGCTTCTATTTATTGTTGTTAAGAAACAAATAATTGCAAAGTAAAATTTTGCGCGTCTATATTGCAACATATATAGTTTTATAAATATTATTATAATAGCAATTTAAAAATTATATTGTAGCTAGAACTAATAATATAGATTTTAGAGATTAAAATTCTAAAAGAAAATATAATTGTAAAATATATTTTGCAATACTAGATTTGCTTTGCAATAGCATACTTAATATATATTAATATATACTTAATAAAGAATTGCGCAAACTAGATTTAAGCAAAACTAGTATCAAATTAACAAATATTGTTTGTATATTGCTCTCTTTTAATAGCAAGCAAGAAAGTATTTTATAGAAAGCAAGATTTTTCTTGTACTTGCGTTTCTTAGCAATAAGTTTTACTACAAATACTACTATTACTATTATATGTACTATCTAACTTAACTCGCTTAACTACGCAACTCTATTCAAAGAGATAGTAACTACTTTATAGTAGTTTTAATTTTTTTTATATTTCTTAATAATATATGTTTGCGCAAATCTATTATTAGAAATATTGCAATTCTTAACCTTATTACTATTATTATTCTCTTTTTTGTTAACAAATTTTTCTTTGCTTGTTTGAGACTTTAAACGCGAAAAATTTAACTATTAATTTTAATTTGTTAAATCGAACGCGTTTTTTTTAAGAAGCAAAATTGTTTGTTAAAAAGTAAAATAGCTGAAGCACATTATTGCAATTGCAACTACTATTGTTGCTAGAAATCTTTAATAGATTAATAGTTTTAATAATTTTGATACAATTAATAAACAAAATTCTAAAAGTATTAATAATTATTGTAATTACAAAATTAAGACTAAAACTAAAAAACAAAGCAATTAATAAATAATAGCTAAAATTATTTGTTTTAACAATTATTTTGTCTAGATTGTTTACTAATAAAACAATTATTTTAATTAGAATTATTTGTATTAACAATAACATTATTGTTTGTATTTGTATATTATAAAATTATCTATTACTAGATATTTGTTTTTTTGTTAAAAGTTTTCAAAAAATTTGTAATATTATTGTTGTTTTAAACTTTAATATTTAAGTAGAAAAATAAAGATAAAGATTGTTTTATATTATAAGCAATTAATTATATATAGAAATAAATTCGACTATCTTTGTATAATAAACAATATTTTGTATATATATTTGCGAAAAACGTCTACAATATATATTAAACAATATATATTTTTCGATTTGTATTGCTTGCAAAACAATTAATTTTCTTTTTTTAAAATAATAAATAAATATTTTGTATTATTGCTTTAAGATAGTATTACAAAATATATTTTTAACAAACTTATTTAATTTTGTAAAATATTAAATAAAAGTATTTTCGCAAAAATAGAAGAAAAGAAGTTCTTGTATATATATAATACAATTTAACAATTTTGTTAAATTCTTTAGACAATTAATAGAGATATTGCTATTGCTAAAATTGTTATATTTTAAATTAAAATAGTCGATATCTTTTGTTAATCTAAGTTATTGCAATTATTTTTTTTTCGATAATATTAGCAAAATTGTTCTATCTTAAAGAGTCTAACAAGTTTAGTAGATTTTGCGAACTATTATTTTTAAACAATATTGCTATATTAACTTATATAATTGTTTGTATTTGTATTTATATATTTGTATCTATATTCTAAAAAAAAAGAAATATTTAATACTATATTAGTACAACATACTTTCTTTGTAATAGCAAATATTTCGAAAGAAAGTAAAATAAACTGTTTAAAAATATTGTTTGTAAAAAAAGTATTGTTCAAAAATAAAAGATTTTGTTGTTTAATCGAAATAATATATTGTTTTGCAAAAAATTGTACAATTTGTTATTTATTTTAACAATTACAATCGAACAATTTTATTTAATTAATTGCAAGAACAATTTCAACTACTAGATTTTGCGAAAAAGAGGAAAAATATAATTTTAACAATAAATGCAACAATAGTACTAACTTAATCGAAAATATAACTTTAATATTAATAATTTATATCAATAAATTTTTCGATTTAATAGACAAAAACAACAATTTTTCGATTAATTGTAAAAAAAGCTAGTTTATTTAATAACAATTTGTTTGCAAAAGACTTTCTAGACAATAAAATATACTATAGAAACAAAATATTGTTATCGAAACAAAAATTCTAATTAAAAAGAAAAATAATTGTTGAAGACTTTTACTACTACGCGATAAAGAGCTATTAAGCAAGATATTAACAATAGAAAAATCTTTTGTAAAATATTAAAGAACTTAAGCAAGAAATCTTAATAAAAATTAATAACAAAATATTGTTGTAACAAAATTGAAAAACAAATCGATACAAAATACTTGTACAAAAAACTAGTTAAGATTGTTAATAAAAACAAAAGTCTTCTAATAACTAGCTATAGCAAGAAATAGTATTATAGCAATATTAATATATTAAAACTATCAAAATATTAAGATTATAAGTATATAGAAAGATAAGTTATATTAGAGCTATATACAATAATTATATATATTACTAGTACAATAACGTATAAGAAAGAAACGCTTGCGAAAGACTTTTACAGACAGAAATCTCTTTTATGCTAGAAATATTATAACAATTATTTTATATTTTGTTAATATAATATCGATATTTATATTTTGTTAATATAATATTGATGTTTATATTAAATCTCTTTGAAATACGCAAAAAGTAAATTAATTTATACTTCTTTTTCGCAAATTTAAAATTGTAAATGCGTATTTGTTACTTGTATTTATTGTATATTTAACTTAGTATTCTACAACTATATTCGATTAACTTTTTATATATTAATATATTTATATTATTTATAAAGTTTGTAACGCTAATCTAAAGTTAAATATTATTATATTATTTAAAAAGATTTGCATTGTAAAAGAGATATAATATAAAAAATAATAAATAAGTTTTGCAATATTTTTATATCGATTTCGCGCTTTTTTATTGTATTACTCTTAATTATTAAGATAGTGCGTTGCTTTCTTAAGAAATCTTTTACTTAATTTAATAATTTAGTAGAGACCCTTTTTTTTCTTATATTATATAGAAGTTAAATATGCAAAATGTTGTTAAATATATTAAATACGTTTAAGTTTAATAAAAATATTAATTTTTTTTTTTTTTGCTCTATATAGTATATATCTTTTTCGTAATTAGCTTTATTATTGTATTTATTAAATATTGTTTTTTAACTTTTATTTAGATATCTAGCAATATATTATATGTTTTTACAACGTAACAAAGACATTTTAATATTACAAATTCTAGTATATTTTTTAATATATTAAACAATGCAATAGACTTGAAGAATAAAATTTGAAATAATTTTTCTTATTTAATTTGCGCAATATTATTATAATTATCTTCTTAAAATAAGACAATTGTATTTCTTTCTAGATATATTTATTAAATAGAAATTGTACTTATTTTAAGACAATTTAAACAAATTGCTTAAGTATTTTATTAATTACGTTATTTATATTTAATGTCTTATTCAAAGTTGTTTTATATATTGCTTTTATTATTTTGTGTTGCAATATTATTTTGTCTTTATTAATTAAAAATAAATAGAAAAAATCTTCTACATTGTTTATCGGAATTATAAAAAAGAAATATATATATTAAATAATTGCTTTTGCTTTATTTTTTGTTATTATTATTACTTTTGTATTTGTCCCAAGTAACAAGATTGTAAATTTAATAAATATATTTATTATTGTATTTTTAACTTACTTAGTTATTTCGAATAGATTCTTTAAGATACTCTTAAAAACTTATATCTAATTGCGAGACTTATTTTTTTATATCTTTTTAAGATTTTATCTTTTTTATTGTATATTTAAATATATTTTCTTTAATTACAAGATATACAATATTAATGTTAAAGTTTTCTAGTTTTCTTAATTACGTTAATATTTTTTTGAGTTTATTTAAGTTTAATTTTCTTGTATAATCTTGTTTATAAAGTCGATTATTTAATAGTTTTGTCTAGTATTCTTGTTAACATAAATATATACTTGTTAATGTTATCTTATTTTATTGTATTACTTAATAGTAATACAATCAAAACTCTTTTAATATATTGTTGAACTTTTATTTGTAACAATATATAGACTTCTTTTATAATCTAAAACTTAATATTGTTCTAATTATTAAATAATATAACAAATTCTTTATTTCTTTGTTTATTTCGCAATATATTAGACAATTTGTTAATTTTTTTGTAATAAAAGACAAATCGATAATAATTTGCGCTTTTTAATAATTTCTTGTTATTTTGTTCGACAACAACGCAAAAGTAACGTCAATTATATATATTATATTTAATAAATTGTTAAATAACAAATATTATCTAAAATATAATAATTTTTCTTATAAAAAGTAATGCAAGTTAAAGTCGCTTATTATTACGCTTTTTTCTTGTATATTTAGTGCTCTCTCAATTGTATTAAAATTGCTTCTACTTATTATATTGTTATAATTATTAGAGAACAAATTATAGATTTTATAAACGTTAATAAATTCTTATTTTATATTATTGTTTTTTAGTTGTAATTATATTGTTATAATCTCTACATTTTTAATATAATATATACTATGTTATTTATTATTGTCGATATATTTATTAATATAAAAACAGATATACTTTTTGTTATTTATTAAAGTAAAGATTTTTTTCTTGCAATAGTGCAATTATTATTTTGCTTTTCAACTTATATATACTGTATTATAATATGCGAATTTTGTTTTATATTTTTATTAAAGTTTCTCTTTAATATTTGTATTTATTTGTATTAAAATTTTTATCTTTTACTTTCTAACTAAACTATATAAAAAAAAGATTTTAATATATTAATAAACGCTAGTTTGTAATTATACTAAAATAGAAAAAAGTAATTACTTTTAAAATAATAAATTTGCAAAACAAAAACTCTTTTTGCTTGCTTCTATATTTAGATAAATTTATAATAAAATTAAGCTCTATTTATACTAATATTATACTTAGAATAAAAAAATATACTATTAAGATATTTGATAAAAACAATTTTAAGATAGAAAGAGAAGTTTTATTTACTTAATGTAATTGTAATAAATTTACTAGAATTGTTGTTTAACTAGCTAAAAAAAAACATATAATTAATATATGCGTAGCTTGTTTTTATAGCTAATTGAATTTAAAACAAAAAATATTGCAAAATTGCAATATATTGTTGACAACAATTATATTTTTCTTACAATTCGAAGAATTCTTACAATATACTTTTTTCAAAAATATCTAATTCTAAATATAAATTTAGTATAAATTTAAATTTAAAGGTTGATATTAAAATCTTTTATATATTTTTAAGTTGCAATTTAAAAACAATTTATTTGAACAAAAATTAATATCGAGCATTAATTTAATTTGTGCAAAATTTAAACTTTAAATTAAGTATTGTATTATATTGTTATTTAGACAAAATCTTATTTAAAAAAAAAAAATTTATATATTAATTTTGTATATATTAAATTAAAACTTAAAATTCTTTTTTATACAACAATATTATACAAAAAGTATACAATTTTAAGAAGATAGAAATTAGATTTCTGTTTTGCATATATTAAGTTTAAATCTAATATATATTTTAACAATATATAATAAAACAAAATTAAATAAAACAACTTTATCTAACAAAAACAAATATTAAGTATTATCTAAATATAAATTTATTAATATATCGAAAATTTGTAGATATAAATTATCAACTAAACTTATATTTAATATCGACTATAAATTTGTATTTAACAAAAAAATTATATTTGTTTTTGTATCTACAAAACATTTAAAATCTACTTAGTATATATTAAATATAGACAATACTTATATCAAATCTAAATATTGCAAAATTTATATAACAATATTTTTAGAAAATTAAATTAAAAATTAGATACAAACACAATATAAACAAAACCAAAAAAAAGATTATAATACAAATTTTTAATATATTTTTAATTTAAGTTTAATATTGACAAAGACTTTTATATTATTAATAATTTTAAATAATAGCAAAAATAAACTCAATATAAATTTATTATTTATTTTATTAAAAATTTCTTTCTAACTATTATTATAGTTTTCTAATTCTATAGTTTATATAGAATATTAAATAATCTTAGTTGTTTAGAACTTTTAATTAAATTTTTACAATATATATTTAAACGCAAGTTATACAAATTTTATAAAGCAAATTAACTTATTAAAGAATATTTTAATAGATTTAAAATTTAATAATTAAAAAGAATTAATTAACAATAAGATTATATACAAGAAATTTATATTTATTATATATTTAATATCTTCTAAAAAGTATCGTATTATTATAATAAAAAGATTCGCAATATCTAAAAAAAGTTTCTATTAAAAATAAATAAAATTTATAAAAGAGCTAGATAATAAAGATACTAAATATAAAAAGAGCGCAAACAAAATCTAAATATAGAAAGAAAAAAATTTTAACATTAATAATATTGTTGTAAAATAAAATATATAAAACGTTTAAATATAATTTATACTAAACTTATACAAAAATATAAATATTTTTATAAAAATATTTTGTTTTTTATTTAAAAATAACTATTATTGAAATATATAGCTTATCTCGAATGCAGATTTTCTATCCGGAACAAGCTTATCTCGAATAGAAATTCCTATTTGAGATAAACTCTATTTATACTTAGTCTATACTTAATATAGATTATACTAAATAAAATAGAAAAATTATAAGTTTGAAAAGATATTCTTATTGCAAATTGTATATATCAAATATATACTAGATCTATAATCTAATTATTTTAGAACTTATTTTAAATAAGAAATTTGCAATCAAAATAAACTTTATTTATATTGCATCTATATTTTATATATATTGTGCTAAATTAAGTAGAAAGATTGAAAATTTAAAAAAATATATTAAAAACAAGTTAAATATATCTAATATATACTAAATATATAAACTAATTATTCTATTATATTAAGTAATTATAATTTTGTTCGATTTCTAAAACTTAAAATAAGCTAGATATATACTTAATATAATTAATAGCTGTTAAAAAAAAACTATTAGCTCGATCTTAAGCGCGCAATTTCGATATATCTATACAAAATATAATTCAAATATAGATTTAATATTGCTGTAATATATATTAAAAATAAATAAAATTCTATAAATTGCGTATTAAATTTTTAGTATATTTTCTAAAATTAAAATATAGTTGTCGCGTTTTCTATTTTTATCTTTTCTAAATATCTATATTATTGTAGTATATACTTTTGATTTTATTAACAAATTTATAGTATAAATTTAGTATATTCTCTAATTTTATTGTTTCTATTATTTTAGTATATATTTAGTATAAGTGTTGTTGCAATTTAGTTTGCTAATTTTAGAATATATTATAACAATTTTAATATAACAAATGCGTAAAATTTGTTTTCTCTAAAATACTATTATAATAAATATAATATATATTACGCTTTTGTCTAGTATATATTAATTGTATATTTAAGAATTTTTCTCTAATTCTAATTTTAATTTTGTAATTAAATATAAGTATTTAGCTATAATACAATTCTATATTAGATATATATTAAATTTATATAAAATATATATAAAATACAATTAAGTAGATAGCAAATCTAATAAAAAGATATTTTTTGCTATAATTTAGTTTATACTAAGTATCAACAATATCTATTATTAAAATTACAAAAATAATAGACAATCTATATATAGATTTAATTCAAATTTAGTATATACTAAATATTATTAATTGCGTTAAATTTTGAAACTCGAATTGTTTTTTTTAATTTAAATATATAAATTGTATAAATTTAGTTGCAATTTTGTATATACTAAGTATTAGCAAATATAATTGTACAATAGTATCGACTAATTAAATATATAAAATAATATTTATTGCTTTTAATTGTTAGCTATTTGTATATATAATTGTAATTTTATTTATACTTAATATATACTAAATTAAAATTAAAATTAAATTATATTGTTATTAAAAAATATATTATACTAAAGTAAATAAACAAATATCTTAATTGTTTATATATAATATATAAATTAAATATATATAGTTTCGAATTCAAATATAGAAAATATTTCTACAAATATATATTATCTCGAAAAAAAAAAAATTATATTTAATATATATCTAGTTTATATTAATCTAGTACTTTAAAACTTTAAATTAGATTCAAAAAATAACAAAATACAAACTATTTTATAAAATCAAAATATAGTTTTATAAACTTTGCTCGAGCTAAACTAATATTCTATATAAATATATTATTAATATAGTTATTTATTAATATACAAACAATATAAAGTATATTATATAAACTAGATTAATATCAAATATGTATTAAATTTATATAAGATAATTGTTACAATTAAAAATTTGCAATTGTTTTCAATATATATTTCTATTACAAAATATATTTATTTTATATTTATTATATATTTAATTTATCTTTTATTTTTTTTGTTCTTATACTATATATACAAATACTTATTTTGTTATTTAAAACTTTAACAATATATTAATTATATATAGATTTAACTATTATCAAATTTGTACTAATATAACTATTAGAGTTACTAATTAACTATTGTTTTTTTTTTTTTAGTATTTGTCTCTTAATTAAAAAAATGTTTATAAAAACTATATTTTTAGTTTAATTTTAAAATATATTGAGTTTATACTAATTTACTTCTAGCGCTATACTAGTGTTTTAATAGAAAAATTTGTTTTTGTATATTTTATTGTACTAATCTATATTTAGTATATATTTAATTTATATATAAATTAATATATTTATTATAGATATTAAATTTTCAAATAAATTATTTAATTATATTCTAAGTCTAGTCTATACTAAGTATGTACTAATATTAAAAAAATATAAAAAAGAAAAAAAATCTTGTAATAGTAATATGTTTAAGATTTTAAAAAATTTCAAAATTTATATTTTATTTATATTTAGTATATATATAGCTAATTAAAAGAAGTTGCTTGTAATAATAAAAAATTAAATACAATAGTCGACTCTAATAAAAGAGTCTAAAAATTGTATATATTATATTTATATTTACTATATATTTAGAAAAAAATTATAATACTTTTTTTAATTTAAATAAAAACAAATTTTGTTTGCTAATTTACTATATTAAAACTATACTAATTTTATACTTAATAGATATTTGCGTTTTAACTAATATTCTTGTAACAAAAATAAATAAGATATTATTTGCAATTTTATATTATATTTATATTATATCTATACTAAATTTATATATAGCTAATTTTTTTTTAGATAAATTTATCTCTATTAATAATAAAAATTAATACAACTATTTTTCTCTTTATATTAAAATTATACTAAGTTTATACTTAGCTATTATAGTTGTTGCAAAAACTATTGCTATATCTACAACTAAAAAAAGCAAAAATTAGATTGTTTTTTATTATATATATTAGATATATACTAAGTATAAATTAGAGCAAATTAGTAACAAAAAAAATTCGAAATTGTTTTACTAAATATTAGATTTAATATATACTATATTTAATAGTTTAATTTGTCTCGACTAATTGTATATTTTTTGTTGTATCTAGTATATACAATATAGACAATTAAATATTTGTTTTTTCGATTTCGATCTAATATAAATAAGTTAATATTTATTATATATTTTGCTTCTATATAATTGCTACAACATTTATATATATATAGAAAAAAAAATTTGCAAATTAATTTAAAATAAAGTACAATTTATATCTAATATAAAAATTTGTATATATTGTTTAATTCTAAATTAAAATTTCTCTTTTAACTATATTTAAATATATATTAAGTCTATATTTTATTTATATTTGCTACATGTTTATTTTATTTACTATTTTAATCTTGTATTTATTTCTTTTATTCTAAATACTATTTTTTATAAAATAAAATTAAACAAACAATTATAATAGTTTGTTGCGTTGTTATACTTGTTAGTTCTACAAATAATACAAATAATTTATATATAATTTTGTTTTTAATTGTTTTTTTTTGATTTCGAATCTTTTAATAAAGTAATAAATTTTTTTTCAAATTAATACTTAATATAAACTTGATATATATTAGATTTATATATAGTTTTTCGAATTTAAATAAAAGTTTTTAAATTATTAATATTATATAATATTTGTAAAACAAAGATATAAACTTATAAACTAGTTTATCTTTGCTATTGTTTTAATTGCTTAATAGATATTGTTAATTTGTTTGTAATAAAATTATATTTAAAATATATTTTGCGTATTGTTAATAATATCGAATTTTCTTAACTTAACAACTTTTTTTATTAGTTTTTTCTTTTTTTCTTATAGAAGTTTGTTATATTTTTGACATATATATTGTATATATTGTTTTTGCACTTAATTTTTAATTTGATATTTCAATAATATTGTTTTATATTTTCTACTTAATTTTAATATATTGTTTATAAAGTTTAAGTCTAATTTATATTTATTCGAGTTAAATAACAATACATGTTAAATTAATATTTAATATATATCTTTTCTAAATAATATCTCTATATATTGTTGTATTAAAAATAATATTTTAGAATTTTTATCTAATATATACTAAACAAATATCTAATATTTGTCTTTTCTAGATAATATTTCTGCATATTGTTATATTAAAGAAGATATTTTAGAATCTTTATCTAATATATATTGAATAGATATCTAATATCTATCTTTTCTAAATAGTGTTTCTGTATATTATTATATTAAAAAAGATATTTCAGAATTTTTATCTAATATATATTGAACAAATATCTAATATCTATTTCTTCTAAATAATATCTCTATATATTGCTATATTAAAAAAGATATTTCAGAATTTTTATCTAATATATATTGAGCAAATATTTAACATCTGTTTTTTCTAGATAATATTTCTATATATTGCTATATTAAAAAAGATATTTTGAAATCTTTATTTAATATATATCGAGTCGATACTCGATATCAATTTTTTATCAAATAAGTAATTTTTGAATTGCAATTTTAAAATATATAAAAAATCTTGCTATTAAATTTAAATACTATATTTGTGTTAGATTTATACTTAGAATTAAGTCTATTAAAAAAAAGTATTATATAAAAAATTTCTAAATTAAAAGAAAAATATAAATATTGTTAATAATACTTTGCAACTCTTTAATCTTTTTTATCTATAATTTGATTAACTATTAAGTCAAATTTAATATAAATTAATTATATATATCTTTTTTGATTAATTAAACAACAGTACAATTAAATTTACTACAATTGCATTAAATAAATAAAATATCTTTTTCTATTTTAAAATTGGTTTTTTTAAATATCTTAATAGCGTGTTTTCTTATTTTGTTATATAATTAGTATAAATACAATTTAGAACAAATATAAGTTCTATCTAAATATAGAAATAAGTAATAATAATTTTTGTTTTACAAATTTATTGTTTTAAAAATAATTGTTTTCTTCTATATTAATATAATTGCAAGCTAGTATTTATTAATATAAAGAAATTTTTAATTTCTTTTAATATAATTTAACAAAAATCTATTTTGTTTTTTGATATTTAATTTATATTTTAAACTTAAAATATAATATATTTATACTATTTATATATTGTAGTAGTTTGTTAACAATTTTAATTTTTTAAAATTAATTAATAAAACAAGTTGTTAAATAATTAAAATAATATTTTCGAAAATTATATTTAGAATATATTTAACAAAAAATTAATATATATTCGAGATATTCGAATTACTTTCGAGAATTGTTAAAATTGTAAAAATATTTTTTAATTTCTAGACAAAATATTAGTAATATTTATATAATTTTAATATATATTAAATATATTTTAAGCTTGTTTTTTGTTTATATTTATTATAAAAGTTTGCAATTCTTTGTTTTTATAATTAATATAAATAATTTAAATAATTTAACAAACAACTTCTTCTAATATTTTAAATATTTTAATAAATATTGTATAATAATTTTTGATAATCTCTATATTAATCTATATATAGCAATAGATATTAATTTTTATTGTAATTCAAATATATATTGTATATATATTGTATATATATTGTATATATATTGTATATATATTGTATATATATTAAATTTACAATAATAATTTTTGTTTTAATTTAAAATATTATATAGATTTGTTTTGTTTTAAATTTGTTTAAATACAAAATCTATTTTAAAATATAATTAATTTATAAAGATCTTAGTCTAAGTATAAATACAATATATAACAATATATTGTTAAAAAAATTTGTTAAGATAAATAATATTTTTAATTTATTATTTTTTTAAAAAATACAATTAATTAAAAACAAATTCTTACTTAGCTTCTATAAATTATAAACTAGATTTATATAATATTTAAACTAAATATAAACTAATTTTTTAAAATTATTTTGACAAAAAATTTCTTGAATTTTTGTTTACAAATTAATATTGCTATATAATCTTTTATATTAAAACTATTATATATATAGTATAAAGCAATCTTGCTATATTTTGTATATAAATCGAATATAATAGAAAAAATAGCAAAATATTTTGCAAAATACTTAGTGTAAATAATATATATACTAGATATAAGTTTAGTTTACGGGCTACTAAAAATAATAAATCTTATTGTTTAATTATTGCAATTATATAGTCGACAATTTCTCGAAACATTTTAATAGAATATAATAGATAATAAATATAATTTTTATATACAATTAATATAAAGAATAGAAATTATTCTTAATTAATAGAAATATAGATATCTAATTATGTATTATATATACTAATTTTAATTTTATTATTTTTTTAAGAATAATTAAATTCTATATATATTTAATATATACTAAACTTATATTAAAACAAAATTAATTGCAAATAGAATTTCTAAAAACTAAATATTTAATAAAAAGATAGTTTTTTATATATTGTTGTAGTTTGTAATCTATTAAAACGCAAAAACAATTAAAATTAATATATACTAAATTTGCGTTAATAGTTCGATTTGTATATTATAGTTCTATATCGAAAAATAAAGAATATTTAATTTAATAAATTTATAAAATTAGTTTACAAACAATATAAATAAAATAAAAATTTATTTTATAAGTTTTCTATATAATAGATTCTTAATTCTTGTATATACAAATTATAGATTGGAAATATATACAATATATATATTGATTTTGTTATTTTTTAAAAAATTTATAATATTAGATTTTTGTGCAATACTTTAATTGCGTATTAATATTTATTATATATATTAATTAAGTAAAGTATTGTCGAAAATTGTTAATATTCTTAAGTTTAACTCTATTGTACGCTAAATATATATATAATATATTCGAATATATATATTTGCAATACTTGATTTCAAAATATTTGAAATTTTAATATTAATTTTTTTTTTTTTTTTTTTTTTAATTTCTAGAAATAAAAAAGCAATCTAAGTAATTTTAAAGTTAATTGCAACAACAAAAAATTAAATCTAGTTATAATATAAATTAAGATTATATCTTATTTATATATACTAAATATATATTTGTTAATTAACGCTCTAATAGATACATTAATTAAGACTTCGACTAATATTGTATTTTTTCTATATACAAAATAAAGAATTCTCTTTAGATATATATATAAATATACTAAAATATTGTAATAGTTTTGTATTTTTAATACAACTACTTAATTGCGTTTTTCGAAAATAATTGCAATTCTATAAGTATTAATAAAGCTCTATATATAATAAATATTAGTTTAATATATAATAAATATAAAATATAAAAAAAAATCTATTTTTGTGAGTTCTATAAACAATAATTTGTTAAAATTATTAAAATTTTAATTGTTTAATATATCTTGATTTTTTTAATTGTTTATAGATATATTTTTGTTAATATTTTAATTATCTAGTATTATATTCGACTTAATAATATTAATATTGTCAAAATTCGAAATTTATTTATATATTTAGCAAATATCTAGTATATAGTAAGTATAGAATAAATCTTAATTCTATTTATCTATTGCGAAATTGCTTGTTAATCTTAATTTGCAAGATTTTCAAATACAGAAGAATTTTTCTTGTTAAAAAATATAAAGATTTCGAAGACAAAAAAATTGATAGTACTATCGAAAAATATATTGCTATTAAGATTTGAATTGAATATAGACTAAGTTTAAGTATAATATATATATAAAATAAATAGTTGAATTGCGCAAATATAAAACTATATCGAACTTATGCTATATTTGAAAGTAATTTATACTATAACAAAATTTAATTTTGCAATATATAAATCTTGTTTTTGAACTAATTAACTGCGTATTACAGATTTTATACAACTCTAGTATTTCGATTGCAAACAAAAATCGTTATTAATTTCTATAATCCGATATAACTATATTGAATATAAATTGAGCATAAATATAGCTTATTCCGGATAGAAATTCCCGCCCGGGATAAGCTTGTCTCGGATAGAAAATCTGTATTTAGAATAAGCTGTAACTTGTTATTGTTGCAACAAAATACAAATTAAGTATATAATAAATATTAACTTATTATAAAATAATAAAGTCGAAATATATTGTTAAATATTAATTTTGTATTAGTAGAATATATACTAAGAGTAACAACTAGTTTATCAAATTATTTAATTCTTTATTTTTAATTTATTTTGATTTTGACTTAATATATATATAATATAAGCAAAAAAGATAGTTTTATTTTTTAACTTCTTTGTTAATATAACAATAGTTAAGACAACAAAAATATTAGCTAAATATAAACTCAATATATAACTAATATTGCAAAAAAACAATTGTATTTAAAAACAAATATAATTATATATATTGTATCTATATTAAAATTATTGTCTAACAACAATAAACAAAGAAAACAAAACTCTATAATTTTTAATATTAAGATTTAAACTTATTGAAACTATATATAAATTTAACATAGAGTTAATATATATATAAAAGAAATTTTTTTACAATTTCTTGTAACAAAATTTGCAATTGCAAAAACTATATATAGCCTCAATATAAACTAAATATAATTGCAATATAACAAAATTATTAATATTAAAATCGAAATAACTGTTAAGATTATTATTAAAATATATTGTTAATATAAACTTAATATATATAAAATACAATCTAACTTATTAGAAGAGATTTTTGTATTAAAATTTTTGCTTTTATATTTAATTTAATTTATTAGCTAGATATATATTGAATACAAATAAAATATATATATTTTTCGATTTTAGAAACTTTAAATATGTAAAAAACAACAAATTTTTTTGTTTTGGGCTTTTGAGAAACTAATATATATTTAATATAGTTTTAGTATATATAAATCTAAAGAAATATACTTAAAATAGAGAAATCTTTAATATATCTATCTATCTATATATAATCTAAATATATATTATATATGTCGGAATACAATAATCGATCTGGTCTAGTGTCGGCACTATTTGGTCCGACACTATTCGATTCGATATTACGTAATTGGTTCGAATAGCTTTGATTAATATATATAGATAAGCAAAGTTTCAGTTTCTATATAGTAACTAAGCGTTCTATTATCTATTATTTTGATAGATTATAAATTCGAAAGAGAACAAGAAATTTATCTGTTTGTTAATTAGAATATTTGAAGTATAGCTAATAAATCGAACTAACAATAGATTTACAATTACTACAATTAGCTAAATTTTTGTTAATTTTTGATATATAGAAGTTAACAATCAATTATTTGAATACTTAGATTATTACTATTTTAAAAATCGAAATATTAATACTATAATATTGTCGAAACAATAGCTAAAGAACTGTCGAAATTTGTCGAACAGTCGATCTCTTAACTATTTGAACAATTGAAATTTTTAATTATTAACAATTAAATAGCTAATATCTAGTTAAAGATTCTAGACACAAATATTTTATTAAAAAAGCTAATATAAGTTGTAAAAACAACTAAGTTTATTTTATTTGCAACTTGTTGTTTCTGTCGAAGAACGCTAATTATTTTCAACAGATATCTATCAATAATAAGCTCTAAAAAATTGAAAAATCAGCTATATAACAATTATACAACTAAGAATCAATAATTAGATAGTTGATAATTAGTCGAAAACGCGTTATTAAAGCGAGACAAAATTCTGTTTCGACGCATTAATAAGAAAGCTGAATTATTCAGTTTTCTTAATTTTCGATTTTTCTATTTATTGCAAAATTCTCTTATCAATAATCTAAATAAATTAACTTGTTAGCTCGATAGCTGAAACAAGTGCTAGCTAATTTTCTTTATTACAATATACAAAACAAATTAGTAAACTAAATCGCAAATATATTTTAAAGATCGAAATAGTTTTATTAATTACTTTAAAAGCAGTATTTAGACGCAACTCTCGATCAAATAGTAATCAATTTTGTTTAAATAGAATTGAAAAACTCTTAATTATTGCAAAGATGCAAAAAATTTAGATTAAAAAAACTAATATTTAGTTTTATCAAAATAAGAAAACTAAAAAGATCGATTTAACAATTGCAAAAATACAAAATAATATTGCTATTTTTATAATTGTTAAGATTAACAAAAAGAATAAAGAGATTAAGTAACTTAGTTAGATTTTAGATAGTTAACAAATTTTATCTACAATTAAGCAAAAACAACAATTTGATTAGAAATTATCTATTAATACTCTATTTTTTAAACAAATTAAGTCTATTAAATCTGCTTAAATCTATATTTGTTATAATTTTAAAATAGAACAACAAAAATACAAAACTTATTTAAGAGTTTATTAATTGTTTATCTACTAAGATTTTGTTTAATCTATAATTGATAAAATCGATCAAATTAATATTGTTAACAAAAAGAAATATATTTAGCTATCTTTTTTATTTGAATTTTTTGAAAAATATCTATCGAACTAAATATTTGATTCGAATTTTATTAATTTATTTAATCTTTGTAATCTAATAGCTAGAATATTTTTATTAAAATTGTTATTGCGCAATTGCGTCTCTTTACTATATTTACTAATATTATTGTTTATTGCTTACAAGTTTTCAATAGAATTCTAAAATAACAAATTATATTAATACTATTATAATTATTAGTATTTTTGCGTTCTCTTTTGCAGTTCTCAAACAAATTGCTAAAATTAGCAATAGCATAAGTTTTTTTGTTTAAAAACAAAACTTGTTTGAAATTCTTAAATAAATTAAGCTTTAAAAATATATTAAATTAGATATTAGATCTATCGATCTATTTAATATAATTATCGAAAAACAAGTTAAATAGAATATCGACAACAAGAAATATATAAACGTGTTTCGAAATATTGTTAATAAAAATCTATATTACAACGTAAAAAAAATCGATCTAATTAAAGAGATTTATTAAAAAATTGTTAAAATATACAAATTTAAAAAGTTAAATATATTAATAAAAAAATTTGTTAAATTCGAGTTTTTCAAGATTTTCAATTTTTAGAATATTAACAAGTACAAAATCAAGTTTTGCAATATTATTAATAAACTATTTATCTATTTAAATAATTTAGCTATAAATAAGAACTAATTTATTTTTAATAATCTAGTTAATTTTAACAATACTGTTTGTTTCTTTATTAATCGATAAGTATTCGAATATAAGTTTTTTTACAACAATAATACTCGAAAGCAAAAATTGTTTGCTATTATTTATAGACTGACCGTTCGGTTCCAACAGTTGGAACCGAATTGCATAAATTATGAAAATACTAACTATATTAGGTTAAAACTTGGCCTAATTAGATATAACTTTCGGGTCGATTTATAGATTTTGGGGAAAAACCGACCCGAACGGTCAGTCTAATTATTTATAATTACAAAATTCAATATATTAATTTAATAGATATCTCGACTACTAATACTATTTTAATTTTAATAGTAATTACTAAACTAACTGTTATTATAGAAAATACGTTTTCTGTTATTAACAATTTTAGTTCTGTATACATTAAACAGAAAAAGTACACAAATTGCAAAAAAATCGATTATTAATAATTAGATTGCTAAAACTTATATTTAGAACTACGTTCTATTTTAAAAAACAATAGTTTTAAAAACAATCAAAATAATAGCAAAAACAAGTATTGTCGAAATTACAATAATTAAAAGAAAAATCAAAAAAAGTTTAAATTTAAAAAAAATAAAAACAAGTTTAAATTTAAGTTTAACAAAAACAAGAATAAGAATAGCAACAATAAAGAGTAAAAAACTACTAAAGCAATAATCTATAAACATTATTTTGTTTTTGCTGTTGTAGCAATTCTATTTGCAATTTTTGAATTATCTATCTCTACAATTATAATGTCAGCTCTTGCTGTTAATTGTTTCTTGTGCAAATAAATTTTCGACATAGAATATTTGCAATATATATTTGAAAATTCTAGTATTTTTGTATTTTACTCGAAAATATCTTAACAATTAGTTGAAAATATAGAAAACAATTTATTTGCTATAAATATTGAAATTATTTGTCTATTTGTTAAATACAAAAACAAAAGAACTTGTTATATTAAAATTTACAATATATAATATATATTTAATTTTTTTTACAATTTAATCTTCTATAATCAGTTAAAAGACGCTAATATTATTCGAAAAATTATTAGTTATAGTTTTTTTATTAATACTTAGCAAGCTCGAGCAATTAAAATTTTTAATTTCTACTTTCTAAACTTAAAAATATCTATTGCACTTTTTGTTATTGCTATTATTCTATCGATAATTAGCAAAAATACAATAATTATATAATACAAACAACTTAACTATCTAAATAGACAGAATATCTATTAGTTAATTTGTAGAAAATTTTTTGATTTTACTAAATTATTTTTGAATAATACTTGTGTTTTTTGTATACACGCAAAAAACAAAATAATATTCTATCGAATTTTTATTAGATTTGATTGCTAAAAAAAAAATCTTATTTATATTAATATTATAAAATTTATACTTCTAGACAATTTCGATAGTATTCGCTATATTTGTATTTAACTAAATAATAGAATTAAGTGCTCGCAAATAGAATATTTTAAAAACAAAAATAAAATTAGTTTGCTAATTTTTTTTAAATACTATATCGACAAATTTGAGTATAGAGACAACAAATATACTTGTATTCGCGTTAATAATAGCAATAAATATATAGATAAAAAATTTCGAATCTAATACAAAAAGCGCAAAATATATATTAAATTAATAGTTGTTGTCTTTTCTAAAATAAATAAATGCGTCAAATATTTTAATCAAATTTTAATACAAAAAATGAATACTATAATTAAAAATACTAACTTAATTGTAAATCTCTAATTAGAGATTATTTAAACAGTTAACTTATATTACAATATCTTTTTTGTTATTAAATATTTTGTTATTTTTTTCGAAACAAATATCGAGTATTTTTATAATTATAAATATATTCGATATATTAATTAATAGAAAGAAGCGTTAAAAATTTAATTAAATATTGATTGATAGAAATTTCAAAATTGTATTCGATTCTCGATTCTAATAGAATACAAGAGAGAGTATATCTATTGTATAATAAATAACAAAAACAAGATTTGACAAATATTAGAAATTTATTAACTAGACAATAAGCAAACATTACTTAGCTCTAATATTAATTACAGCAAAATTAATTGTTAAAACAACAATATGCGTTTGTTTATAGCTCTATTTACGCAGTCTAATACTGCAAATACTATTAATAAATTTTTGAATTCTATAAAAGCTAAATTGAACAAACTCTTTGTAGCAATATTATAACAATAGCAAAAAATTGTTTTGCTCTTAAATTATATCGAGAATTCTAAGCTAGATTTATTTATTTTATCTAAAATTCTATTTTTTTTAGATTTTGAAAATACTATATTTTTCGAGTTATTTTTTAACTTCGAAAATAGTACTTTTTTCGACTTTATTAATTTTAATAAGTTTTTCGAAACTACTAAATTATTAGATATATTTTAAAATCTATTGTTTTTAAATCTCGATCTAACGTTGCAAAAATATTCGAAATTTCAATTGTACTAAAATAATTTTGCAGACTCTTTTGTTCTGCTGTTTAAGACTATATTATTAGAACTATATAAATTTAAGATTTATATTAAAACTATAGCAAATATTTATTACAAAATAGACTAACAACTAGCTAAATAAAACAAAATTAAATTCTTAAAAAAAAAATATCTATATTGTTTGTTTAGTATCTAACAAATGTTACGTACTTTGTAAAAGATAAGTCTATAAAATTAAACAAAAAGTTAATAGCAAAATTCTTTGCTATAAAGTTTGCTAAATTGTTAGAAACTTTAAACAACGCAAAAATCTAAATTATATTAAGATTTTTGCAATTGTAATTAAGTTTATAAACTATAAAATTATTTTTGTTTTTGTTGTTGTTAATAACTAAAATCTAAAATAAATAGACGTTATTACTATCTTTCTCTACAAGAATATTAACAAAAAAATCTATATAAAATTGTTTTACAATTTTAAACAAAATAAAAAAATTTGTTAATTTAGAAAAACTCTTTATAAGTTCAAACAATTATTTCAAATATAATATAATACTCTTGTAGTATTTTTTAAAAAATATTACTTTTATCTATTGAATTTCGATCTAAATATTTTTACTAATATTTTTACTATTATTGTTATCTATATAGACAATCTCTTAATTGTCGATATTAACAAAAAATTTATTAACGTTAATAAAAGAGTTTTTGTTAGTTGATTTAAAATAATTAACTTAGATTTTATTCAATAGTATTTAAAAATCGAAATTGAGCGCAATTTTGCAATTCGAATTCTCTATTTAAGTCAAAAAGTATATTTAGAAAAGATACTAAAAAATCACAAAATATAAAAATATAAATTAGTTATTACTTTTATAGATATATTTAAAATATATATTGTCGATTCAAACTATATTGTTGATTTAGATTATTGTTATATCTATTAATCGACAATTAATTTTCTTATATACGCAATACTAAGTATTTGATCAAATATTGTTTTTGTTGTTTTAGTAATAAGCAAATATATTTTTAATTTTATCGACGCTTACTAAAAGACTATTAAACAAATATTTTGCTATTTTCGAAACATTCTTGATTTTTGTCTTATTTTTTGTAAAAGTATTTGTTCTTTGTCAAACTATATCGATATTAATTAAAACAAAAATCAAAATATTTGTTGTTCTATTTCTAAATATATTTTTAATTTAGAGAGTATTGTTATTAGTTAATTATTTAAACGTTAATTAACTGTTGCTCTTTTTATTTGCAAAATCAAATATATCGAACAAATACAAATTGTTAAAAAGATTATTTGATTTCAAATACTATTAAAGCAATTGCAATTATTCTATTTATTTTTATTGTTATTATTTACGTCTAGAATTCTTGTTGTTGTTAAAAGTTTTCTTTTGATATTCTCGACGCTATATCTAGTTGTTATTGTTATCTATTGCAACAATTAGAAAGCTATAGCACTTACTAAGAATTTCGCGCAATATATTTGAACAAAGTATATAGATATTCAAATTTAGTTTATTTGCAAAAAGATCGCAAATAATTAGATTAAGCTAAAATATATCTCTATTAAAAAGCAAATAGCTAACAAATTAATTAAAGTTTTTTTTTGTAATATATTTGAAGCGTTTCGACAAGTACTTAGACTAACTTAATAACTAAATTACTTGTAATTTCGAATAGAGATACTAGATTTAGCTATTTGAACAACTTGCAACTAAATAGTTGCTATATTTATTGCTGTCAATTTTTGTATTATCTATTCAAATCTATATCTATTGTTCTCTTTGTTTTACTAATAAAGTTATCGAATACTATCGACAACGTCTACATAATTTTTTGTCAAAATTTTGTTTCTTATATATTTTTCGAATTTTAGAATATGTCGAACGCGTAAACATACGTATATCTACATATAAATTGTTAACAAAGAACTTTTATACACTTTTTTTACTTTTGCTAGAAAGATACTCGAAACTTGCTAGTTTTAAAATAAATTTCGAACTTAGTAAAATATAAAATATAGTTTATATAAAAGCTAATTTCAAAACTTAGATCAAATAGAAGTGTCGAAATACAATAATCGATTTAATCTAGTGTCAACACTATTTGATTCGACACTATTCGATTCGATATTACGTAATCGATTTAGATAGCTCCGATCAATATATATAGATAGACAAAGTTCCAGCTTCTACATAGTAACTAAGCGTTCTACCATCTATTATTTTGATAATATATAGATAGATTAAGAATCGAAAATATACAAGATTGTACTTCTTAATAAAAAATTAATTCTAATACTAAAAGTAAATCAATATAAGTTTAATGTTAATTAAAACTAAATTAAAAGTATATTTTTTGCTAGCAAATTTAAAATCGAAAAACAAGTTTTCGAAATATAACAAACAATAATTAAAAAACAATTTTGAAGCTTGTGTTAATACAAATCTAGTATATATTTAGTCGATGTATTTGTAATTTGTAATTAAATATTTAAAGAATAGAATAAGTATTTATATAATATAAATAAAGAAAATATAAACTAAGTTTCGTATATAACAAATATAAAATAAATTTATCTTTTAATAAAATTTAGTTTTGTAAAGAAGAACAAAAGCAAGATTGATACAACTAAAATATATAAATTTTGTTTATACTCAATATAAACTTAATCTACGCAATATACTCTATATTATTAGTATATTAATAGATTAATATAAATACTATATATTTGTTTTTATACAATATATAAGCTTAGTTTAATTAACATCTATATTAAATATATTTAGATTCGATAATATAGTTAATATTGCGCTACTGTATAGCCTCTTTATAAAGTGATTTCTCTGCGGAAAATCGGTAAATTGCCGGTAAACTCCCGGTGGACATCCGGTGAGAAAACAGTTTTTTCCTAGTAATTTCCTAGTAATTTCCTAGTAAATCACTCGTTATACTCGGTTTAATATCCCATAACACGCCCCACGGTTAGTAGGTGAGCTCACTGTTATTGCACTAAAGTATCCCAAAAAAACAATTTAATTAAGTACTTAAGTACTTATACTATCTAATATTAATAATAATAAATCTAAATTAGACTTAGGTAAAATTTTCAAAATTTCAAAATTGAATAAAATAGCATCTATAGGGTCTATAGGGTGAAAAACCGGTGAATTACCGGTGCGAATCTAGTGAGGGGTTCAGGATCGGTGAAAACTTGGTGATTTCTTGACGAACCCTC